>WBZL01001269.1_pt1 | contig 26898 bp, 23 predicted proteins | sample 5204291 | NCBI WGS metagenome assembly WBZL01 (sample SAMN12344345, study PRJNA552823) | activated sludge metagenome | biome: Activated sludge suspended growth; feature: Nitrification reactor; material: Wastewater; isolation source: activated sludge from nitrification reactor of wastewater...
ACCGGCACGGCCAGCCCGTTGCGGTGGGCCAGCTCCCGCAGGCCCTGGTCGTACAGCGCGACCACCAGCGCCCGCTCGGCCGGGCTCAACGAGGGCACCACCAGGGCGGTGGGGACCACGCACTTGTAGTACGACACCCCGGCCACCAGGTGCAGCAGCCGGATGGCGGCCCGGGCGCGCGGCGTGTCGGCCAGCGCCACCGGCAGCTCCACCTCCTCCACCAGCTCGATCGGACCCTGGGCGCCCTGCAGGCGGTACGGCAGTCGGACGGTGGCCCGGCCGCCCCGGTGCACCACGGTGGGCGCCAGCAGTTGGAACGGCCCGTCGAGCGGGAGCGGGTGCGCCGGGAGGGTCACCGGTGGTTGATCTCCTGGGAGGCGGACGGCGGCGGTCCGGCGATCGGTCGGGCCGGCCGGCGGCCGCCCAGCCTACCGGCCGCCGTCGCGCACCCCCGCGGGTGACGCCCCGCGTCCCGGCGGGCGACGGTGGCCGGTCGCCGGTCGGGCCCCTGAGCCGCTGGGGACCGCCGGGACGACGTGCCGCGGCACCTGGTGTGGTGCCCGTGGAGGATGATGGAGGCCCCATGTCCCGCCGCGCCCACGACCCCTGCGCCCACACCTCCGGCGCCCAGCCCTCCTGCGCCCACCCGTCCCGCCGGTCCGTCACCACCCGGGCCGAACGCCCGGGCCGCACCGCGGCGGCCCTGTTCGCCCTGCTCGTGGTCGCGCTGCTCGCCGCCGGGTGCAGCAGCGACGACGACCCCGACGCCGACGGACCCCGGTCCACCACCACCCGCCCCGACGGGCCGGGATCCGGAGGAGACCCGGCCGACGGGTCCGACGACCTCGTCATCGTCGACGGCATCCGCATCGAGGTCCTGTCGAGCCAGCCCGACCGGGTGAGCGGCGACGACGCCCGCATCCGGGTCACCCCCGCCCCGGGGGAGGGCCCCACCGACCTGCGCGTGACGCTCGACGGTGCCGACGTCACCGACCAGCTCACCGAACGCGACGGCGCCCTCGAAGGGGTCGTCGCAGGGTTGGTGGAGGGCACCAACACGCTGCGCGCCACATCGCCCGCCGACCCCGACGAGCCCGCGGTGCAGCGCATCCGGGCCTGGCCGCTCACCGGCCCGATGATCTCGGGGCCGCAGATCCCACTGCTGGCCTGTTCCACGGTGGAGCACGGCCTGGGCGAACCCACCGATGCCAACTGCTCCGCCCCCACCACGGTCACCTGGCGCTACGTCACCGCCGACCGCCGCGTCGTCGATCTCGCCGATCCCGCCGCCGTACCGCCCGACGCGGCCACGGTCCGGGTGCCCACCGTCGACGGCGAGTACGAGGGGCCCTTCGTGCTGCGCCGTGAGCGCGGCGTGGTGAACCGGTCGGTCTACGACGTCGTGACCGTGCACCCCGTCGACGGGGCCGCGCCGAGCCCGGACCGGACCCCGGCCGCCTGGTCCGGACGTCTCCTGTACCGGTTCGGGGGCGGGTGTGCGGCCACGCACGGCCAGGGACGGTCGCAGGCCCTGGTCGAGGACCTGGCGTTGCTCGAAGCGGGCTACGCCCTGGCCACGGCCACCTTCAACACGGGCGCCGTGCAGTGCAACGACGTGGTCTCGGCCGAGACCGTGATGATGGTGAAGGAGCGCGTCGTCGAGCGGTTCGGGGTGCCCACCGCCACCATCGGCGAGGGCCAGAGCGGGGGCGCCATCCAGGTGCACCTGATCGCCCAGAACTACCCCGGTCTCCTCGACGGCGCCGTGGCCGTGGAGCCGTTCCCCGACACCCTCACCGTGTTCAGCGGCGTGGCCGACTGCCTCCTGCTGCAGCGCTGGTACGCCACCCCCGCCGGAGCCGCTCTCTCGCCCTCACAGCGGGCCGCCGTGAACGGGCACGCCACCGACGCCACCTGTCGCAACTGGCAGGCGCGGTTCGGCTCGTTCCTCGACCCCACCAGCGGATGCGATCCGGCGATCCCCACCGAGCGGATCTACGACCCCGACACCAACGCCGGCGGGGTCCGCTGCACCATCTACGACGAGGCCGTGAACGTGTACGGGCGAGACCCCGCCACGGGTGCCGCCAACCGGCCCCTCGACAACGTGGGGCTGCAGTACGGCCTCCAGGCCCTGAACGACGGAGCCATCACGTTCGAGCAGTTCGTGGCCCTCAACCGCGACGTCGGGGGGTTCGATGTGGACGGGCGGCCCCAGGCCGATCGCCACGAGGCCACCTTCGAGACCATCTCCGCCGCCTACGAGACCGGTCGCGTGTCGAGCGGTGTCGGTGACCAGAACGCCATCCCGCTCATCGAGGTCGACATCTGGAACGACCCGTCCGGTGACATCCACGACCACCTGCGCCCGTTCTCGCTCCGCGACCGGCTCACGCGGGGCGCCTCGCCCACCCAGGCGCCCGGCCTCCAGATCTGGACGCGGGAGCCCGCGGGCCCGGCCGCCGACCTGGCGGTCGCCGCCGGGGCCGACGCCACCCGCGACGCCATCGCCGCCGTGGCGGCCTGGCTCGACGCCCTCGACGGAGCGGGCGGCCCCCGCGCCCAGGCCCTGCAGGACACCCGGCCCGCCGAGGCCGGCGACAACTGCGTGATCCCCGGTGAGCCCGAGCCCGTCCGGGGGCTGCACGTGTGGGACGAGCAGAGCGCGTGCAGCGACCGCTACGAGGTGAGCGGCGACCCCCGCACCGCCGCCGGCGCACCCCGCGCCAACGACGTGCTCAAGTGCGAGCTGAAGGCGATCGACCCCGCCGACTACCCGGGCGAGCTCACCAGCGCCCAGTACGAACAGCTCCTGGAGGTGTTCCCCCTCGGCGTCTGCGACTGGGCGTTCAGCGGGGTGGGCCAGACGGCGCCGACCATGCCCGACCGGAGCTTCGAGGACGTGGTCACGCCCGAGCAGCTCGCCTGACCCGGCCCGGCGCCCCGGGTCGGGCGTCGTCGTCCGCGTGATCAGGTGATCAGGTGGATCAGGTGGAGCGCAGGTGGACCACGTCGCCCACCGCCACCACCCGCCGGCCGCCCTCGGCCAGCTCCAGCACCAGGTGGCCTTCGTCGGTGATGTCGACCGCCGTGCCCTCCACGTCGTCGACCCCGAGGTCGACGCGGACGCGACGGCCGAGGGTGGCCGACCGCGACCGCCAGCGATCGAGCACGGCCGTCGTTCCCCCCTCGGACAACAGCAGCCGGTACCCCTCGTCGAGCGACCGCAGCAGGGCCACCAGGAGGTCCACCCGGTCGGGCACCTCGCCTGGTCCCACGTCGCCGACCGTGCCGGCCTCGCCGGTGCTCCCGCCCACGATCTCGTCGAGCGCCACGGCCGTGGCCCGCAGCTCCTCGGGGTACCGGTCGCCCCAGGCCACGTTCAGGCCGATCCCGGCCGCAACCGCCGCCCGCTGGGTGGGACCCGGCGCCTGCCAGCCCGACGCCGCGCCCACGCCCGGCGGCCACTCGGCCTCGGCCAGGATGCCCGCCAGCTTGCGGTCCACGGCCGAGCCGTCGCCCGGCCAGACCAGGTCGTTGGGCCACTTCAGGCCGGGCTCCACCCCGGTGAGGGCCGCCACCGCGTCGGACGCCGCCAGGGCCAGCACCATGGTGGTGAGCCCGGCCACCGCCGCCGGCGGCCGCAGCAACACGGTGAGCAGCAGCGAGCCGTCGACCGGCGCCTCCCACACCCGGCCGCGCCGACCCCGCCCCGCGTCCTGGTGGTCGGCCACCACCACGATCCCCTCGGGCTCACCGGCCCGCACCAGCTCCAGCACGTCGGCGTTGGTGGAGCCGGTGGACGCCAGCCACCGCACATCGGCGAACCGGCAACCGGCCAGCGCCGACCGGGCCCGGCGGCCCCGGTCGGCCGCGTCGGGGTGGGGGGACGGGGGCTCGACGCTCATCGCAGCGCAGTGAACCACACCGGCCGTCGGCCCGAGGGTGTTGAGGTCCCAACGCGCCGACTAGACATTCTCCTCGTGCTCTCGAAGATCCTGATCGCCAACCGGGGCGAGATCGCCGTCCGGGTCATCCGTGCCTGCCAGGAGCTGGGCATCGCCACGGTGGCCGTGTACTCCGATCTCGACCGCAACGCCCTCCACGTCCGTCTCGCCGACGAGTCGTACTCCCTCGGCGGCCAGACCGCGGCGGAGAGCTACCTCAACACCGACAAGATCCTCGAGGTCATCGAGCGGTCCGGAGCAGACGGCGTCCACCCCGGGTACGGCTTCTTCTCCGAGAACACCGACTTCGCCCGCGCCATCACCGAGCGCGGCGTCACGTTCATCGGCCCGCCGCCCGAGGCCATCACGGTCATGGGCGACAAGGTGTCCAGCCGCATCGCCGCCGAGAAGGCCGGCGTGTCGGGCGTGCCGGGCACCACCGAGTTCCTCTCGTCGGGCGACGAGGTCATCGCCTTCGGCGAAGCGCACGGCTGGCCGGTGGCCATCAAGGCCGCCTACGGCGGCGGCGGGCGCGGCATGCGCGTGGTGCAGAGCGCCGACGAGGCCCACCAGGCCCTGGTGTCGGCCCAGTCCGAGGCCCTCAAGGGCTTCGGGCGGGAGGAGTGCTACGTCGAGCGCTACCTCACCCGGCCCCGCCACGTGGAGATGCAGATCATCGCCGACCAGCACGGCAACTGCGTGTGGGTGGGCGAACGAGACTGCTCGGTGCAGCGCCGCCACCAGAAGCTCATCGAAGAGTCCCCGGCCCCGAACTTCCCCGACGAGACCCGTCGGGCCATGGGCGAGGCCGCCGTGAAGGTGTCCCAGGCGTGCGGCTACACCAACGCCGGCACCGTGGAGTTCTTGTACCAGGACGGCGAGTTCTACTTCCTGGAGATGAACACCCGCCTCCAGGTGGAGCACCCCGTCACCGAGATGGTCACGGGCATCGACCTGGTGCGCGAGCAGATCCGGGTGGCCTCGGGCGAACCCCTCTCGTTCACCCAGGACGACGTCGAGCGTCGGGGCTGGGCCATGGAGGTCCGGGTCAACGCCGAGAACCCCGCCGGCGGCGCCTTCCTCCCGGCCCCCGGGCGGATCGAGAAGCTGGTGGCCCCGCAGGGCTTCGGCACCCGCTGGGACGGTGGCTACGAGAGCGGCGACGAGGTCAGCCAGTACTACGACAACCTCGTGGGCAAGCTCATCGTGTGGGGGTCGGACCGCCCCACCGCCATCAACCGGCTGAAGCGGGCCATCCGAGAGTTCGTCATCGACGGCATCGACACCACCCTTCCCGCCCAGCTCGTCATCCTCGACCACCCCGACTTCGTGGCCGGCGAGCACTCCACCAACTGGGTCGAGAGCGACGCGCTCGACCTCACCGGCGTCACCGGCCGGCTGGGCCCGACCGACCCCGAGGCCGCCCCGGCCGCCGAGGGCGAGGAGCCCGAGGCCAAGGTGCGCCGAGACGTCGACGTGGAGGTCAACGGCAAGCGGTTCGCGGTGTCCATGTGGGTCCCCGAGTCCCACCTGGCCACGGCGCCCGCCGGCGGCGGTGGTGGCGCCAAGGCCAAGCCCCGCCGCAAGGGTGGCGGCTCCTCCGGTGGCGGCGGCGCCGGGACCGGCGTGATCGTGGCTCCCATGCAGGGCACCATGTTCAAGGTGAACGTGGCCGTGGGCGACACGGTCGAGGCCGGTCAGGTCGTGGCCGTGCTCGAGGCCATGAAGATGGAGAACAACGTGGCCACCGACGTGGCCGGCACCGTGGCCGAGGTCAAGGTGGAGCCGGGCATGCCCGTGGGCTCCGGCGACGTCCTCGTGGTGATCACCCCCGCCGAGGGCTGACCCCGCGTCCGACCCGACTCAGTCCGGCCCGACTCAGGCCGGCTCGGTGGCCACGCCGTGGAGGAACGCCTCCAGGATCGCCTCCACCAGCAGGTCGGCGGGCGGACCGGGCATGTTCGGCTTGGCCACCCGGGTGGCCACCAGGCCGTGCAACGCGCTCCAGAGCACGAAGGCGAGCACCACCGGACCGCCCTCGCCGGCGCGCAGGCGGCCCTCGTCGACGGCCCGCGACACCAGCTCGATCACCGAGCCGAAGCAGCCGGTGGACAGGATCTGGTGGTCGTCGTACCGCTCGGGGGTGTGGGCGGCGTGGCCCATGAACATGATGCGGTAGTGCTCGGGGTCGTCGAGCCCGAACCGCACGTAGTCGTGGGCGATCTGGCGCAGGGCCTCGACCGGATCGGCCACCGCCGCCACCACGGGAGCCACCACCTCACGGTCGAGCCGGTCGAAGTGCACCGCGCACACCTCGAACAGCAGGTGATCCTTGTCGTCGAAGTGACGGTAGATGGTGGGGGGTGTGAGGCCCACCGCATCGGCCACGGCCCGTACCGACACGGCCTCTTCGGAGCCCGACTCCACCAGGAGCCGATCCGCCGCCTCCAGGATCGCCTCCCGGGTGCGGTCCCCCTCGCCCCGTCGGGCCCGCCCGACCGGGGCCGGGCGCGCCGCAGAGCGGTCGGGATCGGAGCGGGTGGCGGTCACCCCCCCACCTTCGCGCGCCCCGCCGGGTCGTCCACACCGCCCCCCTCGGCGATCGGTGCGTCCGTGCTGGATGCATCGGCGCCGGACGGCACCGGGCGCAGGTCGACGGCCGGCGCCGGGACCGTGCTCGGCGCTGCCGCCTGGGAGGACCCGGGATCCAGGTCCACGTGCTCGCTGATCCCGAACCGGTGGTGGAACCGGCGCAGCGGGGCGGGCGCCCACCAGTTGGCCTCACCCGCCAGCCGCATGAACGCCGGGACGAGGGTGCCCCGGATGACGAACGCGTCCAGCAGCACCGCAACCGTCAGTCCCACACCGAACAGCTTGATGAACGACACCCCCGAGGTGGCGAAGGCAAGGAACACCACCGACATCAACAGGGCCGCCGCGGTGACGATCCGTCCGGTGCGGGCCAGGCCCCGAGCCACCGACGTGGTGTTGTCGGCCCCGCGGTCGTGCTCCTCCTTGATGCGGGACAGCAGGAAGACCTCGTAGTCCATCGAGAGCCCGAAGGCCACGCAGAACATGAGCACCGGCACGGTGGCCGCGAGCGAGCCCGTCGGGGTGAAGCCCAACAGGTCGGCGCCGTTGCCGTCCTGGAAGATCCACACCATGGCCCCGAACGTGGCCGACAGGCTCAACACGTTGATCACCAGGGCCTTGGCCGGGACCACCACGCTGCCGAACATCAAGAACAGCAGCACGAAGGTGATCACGGCGATGATGCCCAGGGCGAGCGGCACGTCGCCCAGCAGCGACGCCTTGGAGTCCACCAGGTCGGCCGACGGCCCGCCCACCAGTGGGGCGGCCCCCTCCACCGGCGACGGCACGGCTCGGACATCGGCGGCGAAGCGCTCGCCCTCCGACGACACCGGCTCGATCGACGGGATCACCGACAGGTACGTGGCGGTCGGCCGTTGGAAGCGCTCGACCAGATCGGGATCGGCCTCGGGCGGGAGGACGAGGTCACCGGGCTCGCAGGCCAGGCCCCCGACCGACCCGGTACCACCGCAGTAGATGCCGGTCTCGGCGTCCACCCGGCTCACGCCCTCGACCTGGGCCAGCGCGGTGGCGTAGGCGTCGACCTGATCGGCCCGTTCCGCCGGCGCAGCCGCTCCGGTGACCACCACCTCGGCTGCTCCGGCCTCGCCGGAGTCGAACTCCTCGCGGAGCACGTCGTGCACGGCGCGAGCCGGGTTGGACGGGGGGAGCACCCGGTCGTCCGGGAGGCCGAGGTTCATGCCGAAGGCGGGAGCGCCCAGCACCGCCAGCAGGCCGACCACCGAGATCAGGATCGGCCACGGGCGACGCATGACCCCGGTGGCCACCCGGTGCCAGACGTCGCCCACGTCGTCGATCGGGGTGGTGCGCGTCCGGCGGCGACCCACCGGCAGGGCATCGACGCGATGGCCGAGGGCAGCCAGCATCGCGGGCAGCACCACCACGGCGTAGAGGCCCGCCAACGCCGACACCGCCAGCCCGGCGTAGGCGAAGCTCCGGAGGAAGGCGATGTCGAAGACGAGCATGGCGCTGAGGGAGATCGCCACCGTCACGGCGGAGAACAGCACGGTCCGCCCGGCGGTGGACACCGTCCGCCGCACGGCCACCTCGGGCCCGTGATCCACCAGTTCCTCGCGGTAGCGGCTCACCATGAAGAGCGAGTAGTCGATGGCGAGGCCCAGCCCCATTGCGGTGGTGAGGTTGAGGGCGAACACGGACACGTCGGTGAACTCGTTCACCACGAACAGGGCCAGGAAGGTCGACACCACCGCGAGGGCGCCGATGGCGAGCGGGAGGGCAGCGGCCACCACGCCCCGGAAGATGAAGAGCAGGAGCAACATGGTGAGGGGGATGGCGATCATCTCCGCCCGGAGCAGGTCGGCTTCCACCGTGCGATCGACCTCGGCGAACATCGGCCCCTCGCCGCCCACGCCCACCACCACGGGGGACCCGGGATCGTCCCGGCGGTAGTCCTCGTTGACGTGCTCGGCGAACTGCACCATCAGGTTGTCGGAGTCGGGGTAGCGGGCGAGCACCAGGGCCCGGTCACCGGCCTGCGACGCCAGGGGGTTGCCCGCCGGTAGGTCCCAGTACGAGAGCACGTCTTCGACCGCCAACCCGCCGTAGCTCTCCTCGGAGAGCTCGGCGGCCAGCGCCCGGCCGGCGGCCGCCACCTCGGGGGCGTCGACGTCACCGTCGCGGGCGGTGACCAGCAGGATCACGTTGGGGGTGCCGGCCCCGAACTCCTCGCGCAACAGCGCCTCGCTCCGCGACGACTCGGCATCGGGATCGTCGAACCCGCCCGACGACAGGCGCTCGGCCACCCCGCCGCCGACGGCAGCCGAGACCACGAAGAGGACGAGGGCCGCCACCAGGACGAAGCGGCGTCGGCGGAGGGTGAAGTCGGTGACTCGATCGAGCACGGCAGGCTCCCGGGGTCGGCCGGAGGTGACCCCCGGCACATGAGGTAACAGCGTTCACGTAACGCCGTTACCAAACCACACCCGGAGCCCCGCCGTCCACGTGCAAGTCGTCACACCTCGTCGCCCGAAAGTCGCCTCAGCGTCGCCACGGGCGCGCCCGGACGTCCGGTGCGGTCGAGCGAGGGTCCCGCGTTCGACGCGGGAACGCAGCAGGAGGGGATCGGTGGGCCGGTGGCCCGCCCGGTCAGGCGCAGTCGGCGAACACCGCGGCGACCTCCGGCGGCAGCGCCGCCGGGTCACTCGTGAACTCGGTGTTGATGTCCATCAACTCGTCGAAGTCGACGCCGTCCTGCTCGTCGCTCAGGGCGTCGAACGCGCACTGGCAGAAGTCGTCGGGCAACGTGGCGGCCTCGGACGCCTTGGCGTCGGCGGCCGAGGTCTCCGCACAGCCCTCCAGGAAGGCCGCCTCGAGGTCGTCGTAGCTGCCGGCCTGCTGCTGTCCGGTGCCACAGCCGGCGAGCAGGCCCACCCCCAGCACGAACCCGGCCAGGGCGGGCACCAGGCGATGGGAGGGCCGGTCCCAGCGTGCGCTGAGTCGGCGACGGATCGGGGATGCAGGCACGCGGAGCTCCTTGTTCACGACGGGACAACGCTAGCGGCCACGTCCCCCGCCGCCGAAGCCGCGGCGCCGGGTCCGGCCGACCCGGGCGGCCGGCGGCGGACGCGCTGAGGGGATGGCCCGGAGGCCATCCCCTCAGCAGATCCGACCAGTGCTCCCCCCGGAATCACCTGCCGGAAACCTCGATCTGTGGAGCCCGGCGCCCCGTTGCGGTGGGGTGGTTGCCGCGCTCTACAACCATTGTCGACGGCCCGGACGATCCTCTACATGAGCCGTTCGGCCCAATCCTGAGCGGGGTTCATTCCACCTGGGCCGCGCCTCGTCGGAGCCGGAGCTCCTCGAAGGCCACCACCCCGAGGTCGACGGGCCGGACCGCCCCGGTGGGCTGCCAGCCCTGCCGCCGGTAGAAGGCGAGGGCCGCCGGGTTGGTGCGCAGCACGGACAGCTCCTGGTGGACCAGTCCCACCTCGTCGAGCCACGCCGAGGCGGCCGCCAACAGCCGGGCGCCCCCACCCAGGCCCTGGGCGGCCGGATCGACGTACAGCTCCCACACCTCGCCCACGTCGGACCGGTCGCCGGCGTCGTCGGGATGGGCGGGACCGCAGTCCACGTAGCCGTAGACCGTTCCCGGGCGACCCCAGACGAGCAGGCGATGGCGACGCGACGGTGGCACCATCGCCCGGCCCACCCAGTAGCTCGCCGGCGGGACCACGTCTCGGCCGTCGAGGAACGCATCGGGGAGCACGCCGCCCCGGTAGTTGGTGCCGAACGCCCGCCACTTGACCGCCGCCACCGCGGCGCCATCGAGCGCGGTGGCGGGCCGCACCGGTTCGTGGGCGCCCGGGGGGTCCACGAACGGGGGCGGCAGCGACACCCCGAACCGGCGCCGGATCAGGTGGGCCTGGGCCAAGGTGGCCGCCGGGGCCGAGGTCGGCGCCGGGTCGGGCTGGGCCCGCACCAACCGCAACAGCTCAGCCGTGGGATCGGCGACGACCACCTCAGGTCCCTCCGCCGGGGGCGGCCCCGGCGGCCCCGGTGGCCCCCGTGGCCCCGGTGGCCAGGTCGTACACCCGGCGCTTGGGCACGCCCAGGTCGCGCACCACCGCGCTCACGGCGTCGCGCGTGGTGGCCCCGCCCTCCCGCAGCCGGCCCAGGGCGGCCACCACCGCCTCGTCGGGCACCTCGCCGGGCTCGGGCGCACCGTCGAGCACCACCACGTACTCCCCCCGTGGCTCCACCTGGTCGGCGTGGGCCACGGCGTCGGCCAGCGAGCCCCGCCAGACCTCCTCGTGGAGCTTGGTGAGCTCCCGGGCCAGCACCACCCGACGGTCTGCGCCGCAGACCTCGACGAGGTCGGCGAGGGTGCGGGCCAGCCGGTGGGGCGCCTCGTAGAGCACCACCGTGCGGCGCTCGCCGGCCACGTCGGCCAACCGGGCGGTACGGCCCGAGCCCTTGCGGGGCAGGAACCCCTCGAACACGAAGCGGCCGGCCGGGAGCCCGCTCACCACCAGGGCCGTGAGCGAGGCCGAGGGGCCCGGCACCACCTCCACCGGGAAGCCGGCCGCCACGGCGGCGGCCACCAGGCGTTCGCCGGGGTCCGACACCCCGGGCATGCCGGCGTCGGAGACCAGGGCCACCGTGTCACCGGCGGCCAGCCGGTGGAGCACCCAATCCACCGCGTCGTGCTCGGTGTGGTCGTTCACCACCCGCAGGGCCGGCGCCCGCACCCCGAACCGCTGCAGCAGGCGACCGGTCCGGCGGGTGTCCTCGCAGCACACCACCGCCGCCGCGCCCAGGGCCGCCACGGCCCGCGGGGCCAGGTCGTCGAGGTTGCCGATCGGCGTGCCCACCAGCACCAGGCGACCGGGAGCAGGCTCGGAGCCGGTCCCGGGTGCGGACCCGGGTGCAGAGCCGGGCCCGGAGCCGGGCCCGGGATCGGTGCTCACGCGGCACTCACGCGGCGCTCACGCGACACCGGTGGGGTGTTCGCCCCGGACCTCGAGGCGGTCCCCCACGCACAACCCCCACCGGGCGAAGGAGCCGGCCTCGGCCTCCAACACGTTGCGGGCCTTCCACACCGGCACGGTCACCCGGTGGGGCTCCACCCGCATGGTCTTGAGCACCACGAGGTCGGCGCCGCAGAAGGCCACGTCGATGGGGAAGCGCATGCCGACCGAGTGCACCGAGCGGGTGTGCTCGAACAGGAGCGCCCCCTCGAACCCGTCGCGCCCCAGCAGGCCGCGGCGCCGCCCGGCCCGGCCCTCGGCCACCTCCAGGCTGGCCAGCACCTCGTCGTCGCGCAGCAGCCAGGGCACCGGTGCGACCTACACGTTGAAGCGGAACTCGAGGACGTCGCCGTCCTGCACGACGTAGTCCTTGCCTTCGACCCGCAGCTTGCCCACCTCGCGGGCCTTGCTCCACGAGCCGATCTCGAGCAGCTCGTCCCAGTGGATCACCTCGGCGCGGATGAAGCCCCGCTCGAAGTCGGTGTGGATCTTGCCGGCGCACTGGGGGGCCTTGGAGCCGGCGCGGAACGTCCAGGCCCGGGTCTCCTTCTCGCCGGTGGTGAAGTAGGTGCGGAGCCCCATGAGTTGGTAGGCGGCGTGGATGAACCGCTCCAGGCCGCCGTCGCCCAGGCCGAGCGCCTCGAGCATCTCCAGGCGCTCCTCGCCGGTGAACTGGGCGGCCTCGGCTTCCAGCTGCACGCACATGCCGATCACCTCGGCGCGGCCGGAGAACTCGGCCTCGACCGGAGCGATGATCTCGGCGATGCGCTCGAGGTCGTCCTCGCCCACGTTCACCAGGGCCAGCACCGGCTTGTTGGTGAGCAGGAACTCCTGCTCGAGCAGGACCCGATGATCCGCGGCGAGATCGCCCCGGTAGATCGGGGTGCCCTCGGCCAGCAGGGCGTGGGCCGCGTCCAGGGCCGCCACCAGCTCCGTGAGGCTCTTGTCCTGCTTGGCGGCCTTGCGTCGCTTCTCGACGCGGCTCTCCACCGTCTCGAGGTCTGCCAGGGCCAGCTCGATCTCGAGGATCCGCAGGCACTCCAGCGGGTCCGACGGGCCGGGCACGTCCTCGTCGACGAAGGCCCGCAGCAGGTACACCACGGTGTCGACCTCGCGGATGTGGGCCAGGAACTGGTTGCCCAGGCCCTCCCCGGTGCTCGCCCCCTCGACCAGCCCGCCGATGTCGACGAACTGCACGCTGGCCGGGACGATCTTCTTGGTCTTGGACATGATCGACAGCAGGTCGAGGCGCTTGTCGGGCACCTTGGCCACGCCCACGTTGGGGTCGGTGGTGGCGAAGGCGTACGGCGCGGCGAGCGCGCCCCCGCCGGCGAGTGCGTTGTACAGCGAGGACTTGCCCGAGTTGGGGAGTCCGACGAATCCGAAGCGTTCCATGACGCTGAGCAACCTACCGGCCCCGCATCCGGGGACCCGCACGGGCGGCGGCTACACCGCGCAGTGGTGGCCGGGGGTCAACGGGACCAGTGCGCGGGGCCCTGGCTCTTGGCCCGGTACATGGCCACGTCGGCCCGCTCGAGGAGGGTCTCGGGTTCGGCGGTGCCGTCGTCGACGGCCACGCCGACGCTGGCGTCGAGGTGCGACTCCTCGTCACCGGCGATGGCGACGAGCAGCTCCTCCGCCAGCCGACCGACCGCATCCTCGGCACCGGCGGCGGGGACGGTGACCGCCATGGCGAACTCGTCGCCGCCCAGGCGGGCGGTGAGCGCTCCGGGCGCCACCCCGTCGAGGCGGCGCGCCAGTTCCTGGAGCGCCCGATCGCCGGCGGCGTGACCCCGCTGGTCGTTGATGGACTTCAGCCCGTCGAGGTCCACGAAGAACACCGCGGTGTTCTCGTCGACCCGGCCCCGGGTGCTGCGCACCCGGTCGTGGAACTGCTCACCGAAGCCGAGGCGGTTCAACAGGCCGGTGAGGGAGTCGTGCCGGGCGGCCCGCCACATGTCGCGGTGGAGGTTGCGCCGATCGACCGCGATGGTGAGCAGTTCGGTGAGCTCCGGTGCGGCGTGCACGAACTCCAGGCGGGCGATGATCGTGTGGTCGAACCAGACCAGGAGGCAGCCCTCGCCGCCGTTGGCGTCGCACACCGGGGCCAGGCCGAACCCGGCGAACCCCTGGGACCGGGCGGCGTTGCGGAGGTCGTCGGGCAGCTTGCCCTCGTCGACCACCACCACGGGTTGCGCCCCCCGGGCCAGGTCCCAGGGCGCCCGCCCCGAGGCGTCGCGCAGGCTGCCCTGGGCATGGGCCACGAGCAGTCCGTCGAGGCCGTGGACGTGGACCTCCCGGGCGTCGGGACCGTCGGGGAGCACCACGGCCACGCCGGTGTGGGGCCACCGGCTCTGCACGGCCTCGCCCACCAGCGCGACGGTGCGGTCCAGCGGCGCGCCCTCGGCCACCGACCGCAGCGCCCGGTTCACGGCCCGCCGGGCCGAGGCCTCCCGGGCCACCACGGTCACGTAGTCGTGCCCGTCGCGGGTGATGACGCCGGTCTTGATCTCCACATCGCGCAGGTTGCCCCGTCGGGTGACCACCCGGAACGGCGCCACCGCGGTCCGACCGGGGAACTGCTGGGCGTAGTCGAGGCCGTCGACGGCCCGACCCAGGTCGTCGGGGTGCAGCAGGTCGAAGCCGCTGCTGCCGAGCAGCTCGCCCCGCGTGGTCTCCATCAGGGCGGCCATGGCCGCGTTGGTCCACACCACCAGGCCGTCGGGTGCGATCACGCACACGCCGTCGGCGAGGCCGCTGGCCAGCTCGTTGTCGAGGTCCCAGACCGTGTCCCCTGGTTCGCCCAACGATCCGTCCTCCCCGTGGCCGGCACGCACCGTGTTCATCGGCGTGGCGGCCGCCCACCTGAAGTGACCTGCGTCGCAGCAGAGGGGTGGTGACCGACCGATCGGCTCACGGATCCAGCGTACCGGCGACCTCCGCTGGGATCACCCGTCCAACGAACCGTCGAGCAGTCGTTCGATCACCCGGGCCACCCCGTCGTCGTCGTTGGTGGTGGTGACCAGGTCGGCCGCCGCCAACAGGTCGGGGTGGGCGTTGGCCATGGCCACGCCCAGGGCTGCCCACCGGATCAGCTCCAGGTCGTTCGGCATGTCGCCGAAGGCCACCACGTCGGCGGCCGTGTGGCCGTGCTCCTCGAGCAGCAGTTCCACGGTGTGGGCCTTGTGCACCCGCGGGTCGGACAGCTCCAGGAACGACTCGTGGGTGGAGTGCGTGACCAGGGCCCGGGAGCCCACGATCTCCTGCACCAGAGCCGCGGTGCCGGCCGGCGCCGGGTGGGGCAGGCGCACGATCAGCTTGGTGACGGGTTCGTCGAGGAAGGACCGGATGGGGGCCACGGTGATGTCGGGGATCAGGTCGAGGATGTCGACTCCGGTGTCGCGGTAGCGGCGGTCGATGCCGAAGTCGAACCCCTGCTCCACCCCCAGCACGGCGTCGGGCAGGCGGGCCTCCAGGTCGTCGACGATGGACCGGGCCACGTCGGGGGCGAGGTCGATGCGGTGCACCAGCTCGTGGCGGGCGGGGTCGTAGACGGATGCGCCGTTGGCACACACCACCAGCCCCCGGTCGCCGAGCTCCTCGATCACCGGTGGGATCCAGCGCGGCGGCCGACCGGTGGCGATCACGACCAACATCCCGGCGTCCTCGGCTGCGTGCACCGCCTCCCGGGTGCGCGGCGACACCGACCGGTCGGAGCGCAGCAACGTGCCGTCGAGGTCGGTGGCGATGGCCCGGTAGCGCATCGCCCGACCGTAACCCCCGCCGCCGGGAGCCCCCTGCTCGATACCCTCGAACCCCATGGGACCGATCGAGGCGCTCGAGCGCGTGGCCTACCTCCAGGACCGGGGCCTGCTGTCCTCCCGCAAGACCGAGGCCTTCCTCCACGCCGCCGAGGTGCTGCGCGCCCTGCCGGAGGACGAGGTCCACCGCCGGATCGGCAACGGCACCCTCACCGACCTGCCCGGCATCGGTTCCAGCACCGCCGAGGTGGCCACCCAGGCCGCCGCCGGCCGGGTTCCCGACCGCATCGTGGCCCTCGAAGCCTCCACCCGGATCCCCCTCGGCGAAGGAGCCGCCCTGCGCGGCCTGCTCAAGGGCGACTGCCACAGCCACTCCACCTGGAGCGACGGCGGCGCCGCCATCGCCACCATGGCCCGCGCCGCCGCCGCCCTGGGGCACGAGTACCTGGTGGTCACCGACCACTCGCCCCGGCTCACCGTGGCCCACGGTCTCGATGCCCACCGGTTGGCCGCCCAGCTCGACGAGATCGATGCCCTGAACGCCGAGCTGGCCCCGTTCCGCATCCTCACCGGCATCGAGGTCGACATCCTCACCGACGGCGACCTCGATCAGGACGAGGACCTCCTGGCCCGACTCGACCTGGTGGTGGCGTCGGTGCACTCCAAGATGGGCATGGACCGCCAGACCATGACGCGCCGCATGGTGATGGCCGCCGCCAGCCCCCACGTCGACGTGCTCGGGCACTGCACCGGCCGCAAGGTGAAGGGCTTCGGGGCCGATCTCCGCCACGTCCGGGCCCCGTCCACCTTCGATGCCGACATGGTCTTCGCCGCCTGCGCCACCTACGGCACCGCGGTGGAGATCAACTGCCGGCCCGAGCGCCAGGATCCCCCGCCCGAGCTGCTCGACCTGGCCCTGGAGTGGGGCTGCCTCATCAGCATCGACACCGACGCCCACTCCCCCGGCCACCTCGAGTTCTTGTCCTACGGCTGCGACAAGGCCGTGGCCCACGGCATCGATCCGTCCCGCATCATCAACACCTGGACGGCCGACGACCTGGCCGACTGGGCGTCGTCCAAGGCCTGACCGGGCGGGCGCCGTCTGGATCGGGCTGTCGGCCAGCCCCTAACGTGGCTCCCCTATGTCGAAGAAGACGAACAAGCGCAAGACCAACGCCCGGCGCAAGAAGGCCAACCACGGCACCAAGCCCAACGCCGGCCGCGGCTGACCCAGCCCACCGGCGGGCCCACCGGGCCCCACAGGCAACCTCGTGAACGGCGCAGCCCCCGGGCTGCGCCGTTTCCGCGCCCGTGGCCGGATCAGGGCAACGGGAACGGTGACGGGGTCAGCCAGAACCCGCCGGCCACCAGCGCCCCGGTGACGAGCCACAGGACCACCACCCGCTCGTTCACCCGGCCGTCGGGCGAGAGCCGTTCGGCCAGGTCGTCGAGCCCGAGCCCGGTGCGGAACCGCCGCGACCCCTGACGGGACAGGTAGGCGATGGAGCCCACCACCACGACGCCGATGGCCCGGAGCGAGGCGTGGAGCAACCCGCGGCCCACGTCGAGGCCCTCGAGCCCGTACCAGCCGGCCAGGAGCACCGCCCCGAGGCCCACCAGGGGCGAGGCCCGCACGACGCTGGCGATCACGTTGCGGACGAAGCGGGGGGATGCCAACGCCCCCGGGCCCATCCGACGCTCGGCCCAGCCGTCGGCCACGCCGTACCGGAGCCGGAGCCGGTGGGCGGCGGAGTCTCCGCGGGTGGCGAGCAACGGCAGCGCCAGACCCACCACGATGGCCGTGGCCAGCACCGGGGCCGCCCCACCCGCGGCGACCGCCAGCGCGAACAGCGGGATGGTGACCCGGCGCCGACCGGGCGGACGACGGACCCCGGCGGGAACGGGCCCACGCGCCGGCTCGGCCCCGGCCTCCGGGACGGGAGCGGGGGCCGGCCCGACCGGGAGGTGGACCGAGGACGGGCCGTAGGCCGTGCGCTCGGCGTCGGCCACCGCGCCGGGCGGCTGTGCAGGGGACGGGGCCCGGGACGACGGGGACGACGCCGCGACGGTGCGGTCGGGATGGACCGCGGCGGCCGCGGCCGCGCCACCGACCGGACCGAAGGCCGGGTCGAACACCGTGTGGTCGGCGCGCCCCGACGACGCGCCCACCTCGGGCCGCACCGGTTGGTCGGGTTCCCAGGCAGCGGTCGGCGCCGCCGGGGACGGCCCGGGCGACGGCGTCGGGATCGCGGCTGGACCGGGCGCCGGCGTCGCGGCCGGAACCGGAACCGGAACCGGAACGGGCGTCGGCGCGACGGCGGACCCGGGGGTCGGTGGGGGCACGGTGTCCAGCACGAGGGCGCGCGGGCCCTCGGGCAGGCGGGCCACGCCCAGCCGGGCCAGGAAGGTGTCGAGGTCCTGCGGACGGTGGTCTGGCTCCAGCTCCAGGCCGTCGAGGATGGCGTCGCTCACGCCCTTGGACAGCTCGGGGTTGAGTCGGTGCGGGGCCACCAGCTCACCGCCACCGCTGCGGTCGAGGGCGCCGGTGGGCACCCGACCGGTACCGAGCCGGTACAGGGTGGCGGCCAGCCCGTACACGTCGGTGGCCGGTCCGAACCGTCCCTCCCCGCGGTACTGCTCGATCGGCGCGTAGCCGGGGGTGACCACCCGGGTCATGCCCACGGTGTGGTCGGGCTCGTAGTCGCGGGCCAGGCCGAAGTCGATGACCACCACCCGACCGTGGTGGGTGAGCATCACGTTGGAGGGGTTCACGTCGCGGTGCAGCACGCCGGCGGCGTGCACGGGCCGCAGGGCGGCGGCCACCCGGCCGGCCAGGTCGAGCAGGTCGTCCTCGGGCAGGGCGCGGCCGTGCTGGCGCAGGACGTCCACGAGGGTGCGGCCCTCCAGCAGCTCCATGACCAGGTAGGCGGTGCCGTGGTCCTCGAACACCTCGAAGACCCGCACGATGCCGGGGTGGGTGAAGCGGGCCAGCACCCGGGCCTCCCGGAGGAACCGCTCGCGGGCGGCCTGGAAGGCGGCGCGCCCGGCGGGCGGCGTGAGCACGGTGGAGCCGTGGCGCACGGCGGACTCGGGGAACAGCTCCTTGAGCGCCACCCGTCGTTCCAGGCGGTGGTCCAGGCCCTCGTAGGTGATGCCGAACCCGCCCCGACCGATGACCCGGCGGATCTCGTAGCGGCCACCGTCGAGGGTGGAGCCCGGCGCCAGCTCGGCCGGGGCGGCCAACTGGCGGCCGCACCAGGCGCACACCAACCAGGCGTCGCCGACCTCGTGCCCGCACTGCGGGCAGGTCTCGCCGGAGGTCGACCGCGGCTCCGCGGTACGGGCATCCACCACGCCCAGATCGTACGGGGGTGGTGGGTCCCAGCGCCGTCAGGGATCGGAGCCGGGCTCCACCGACGAGGGCCGGTCCGGGGGCGGGGTGCCCCCGTCGTCCGCCGGGGCACCGGTGCGCTGACCCCGGCTCTCGCCCGCGGCGTCGCCCAGGGAGGCCTCCGAGCCATCCGAGGCATCGGCGGCCTCCACGATCTCACGCAGGTCCAGCGGGGTCATGCCGACGTCGAGGGCAGACCAGATCGTGCGGGAGAACGGGTAGAAGACGATGGGTGCGATCACACCGAGGACCACGGCCACCGTGACGGGTACGAGCACGCCGGCCTCGGGGTGCTGGTCCTTCCAGAACACGAACCCCATGACCAGCACGAACAGCAGGCCCTCGGCGATGGCGAAGTTGATGAGGTAGGCACCCACGAAGAACCCGGGCTCGCGCTCGAAGAGCATGCCGCAGCGCGGGCAACGCTCCTTCATGTGGAACCAGCCCCGGTACAGGTGGCCGCTCCCGCAGCGGGGGCACTGCTTGCGCACGCCGCGACGCAGGAGGGTCCCCCACGTGGGTTTGCCCTGCACCACGTCGTCGACGCTGAGATCACGGGCCACCGACCCATGATCGCAACCCCCGCCGCCGAACCCAACTCGGGACCGGCCCCGATCGGGCCCCGCCGACACCCGGTTCAGCACACCAACGGCTGTGCCGCGACCACCGTCCCCGGGAGCGGTAGGAGAATGGGAATGATTCTTAGTACCATGAGGGGCATGGCCAGTCGCCCATCCACCACCCGCCGCCGCGCCCCCCTCCGCCGGCTGGCCGGCGCCCTGGTGGCCGGTTTCGCCCTGCTGGGTCTGGTCGGCTGCGGAGGTGACGCCGGAGACTCGGGAGCGGGCGGCGAGGGTCCGTTGGTGGTGGCCACCACCACCCAGTTGGCCGACTTCGTCCGCACCATCGGCGGCGACGCCGTGGAGGTGCACGGCCTCATCCAGCCCAACGTCGACGCCCACGACGTCGACCCCTCCCCCGCCGACCTCGACGCCCTGGCCCGGGCCGACGTGATCGTGGCCAACGGCGTGGGGCTGGAGCCCTGGCTCGACGACGCCGTCGCCGCCGCGGGGGCCACGGCGGCGGTGACCGACACGTCGACGGGCGTGTCGGTGTTGGGGGTCGGCGGCGACGAGGGCGCCGATGACCGGGCCACCACCGAGGCCGACGACCACGGGGACGGCGCCAACCCGCACATCTGGCTCGATCCCCGCAACGCCCGGCTCATGGCGGCCACCGTGACCGAGGCGATCGTGGCGGCCCTGGGCGACGATGCCACAGCCGCGGCCGCGGTGCAGGCCCGAGGCGACGCCTACGACGCCGAACTGGTGGCGCTCGACGCCGAGATCGACGACCTCCTCGCCGACCTGCCGGACCGCCAGCTCGTCACCGACCACGACGCCTTCGCCTACTTCGCCGACCGCTACGACCTGGAGGTGGTGGGCACCGTGATCCCGAGCTTCGACTCGTCGGCCGAGGTGTCGGCGGGCGACCTCGACGACCTGGCCGCCACCATCCGCCGCACCGGCACCCGGGCCATCTTCACCGAGCAGTCGCTGCCACCCGACGCCGCCGAGGCCCTGGCCCGCAAGGTCGACGTGCGGGTGGTCACGGGTGACGACGGCCTCTACGGCGACTCGCTCGGCCCCGCCGACTCGCCCGGGGCCACCTACCTGGGCATGATGCGACACAACGCCGACTCGATCTCCCGGAACCTGCGGTGACAGCCCCCCACGACCACCCACTCGCCGGGGACGAACCGAGCCCGACGGCACCCACGGCACCCACGGCACCCACGGCACCCACGGCACCCGAAGGCACCGCCGAGCGGGCACCCGTCCCGGCCCTGGTGCTCGACGACGTCTCGGTCACCTATGGCCAGCGGGCCGCCCTCGACGGCGTGACGGGCGTGGTGCCCCCCGGTAGCTCGGTGGCGCTCATCGGTCCCAACGGCGCCGGCAAGTCCACCCTGCTCAAGGCCATCTTGGGCCTGGTGCCCCTGCAACGGGGCCGCATCGAGATCCTGGGCCGGTCGCCGCAGGACGCCCGACGGGACGTGGCCTACGTCCCGCAGTCCGAGTCGCTGGACCCCGAGTTCCCGATCTCCGCCCTCGGGGTGGTGCTGATGGGCCGTTACCGGGAGGTGGGCTGGGTGCGCCGGCCGGGTCGGGCCGACCGGCGCCTGGCCGCCGAGGCGCTGGACCGGGTGGGCCTCACCGACCGGGCCAGGGACCGCTTCGGCACGTTGTCGGGCGGCCAGCGCCAGCGGGTGCTGCTGGCCCGGGCGATCGCCCAGCAGTCGAGCCTGCTCCTGCTCGACGAGCCGTTCAACGGGGTCGACGCCGCCACCCAGGACCTGCTCCTCGAGGTGCTCGCCGACCTCCGCGGCGAGGGGGTGGCCGTGGTCATGTCCACCCACGATCTGGCCGTGGCCCACCTGGCCTGTGGCGAGGCCTGTGTGCTGAACCGCCACCAGATCGCCTTCGGCCCCACCGAGGTGGCCCTCACCCCGAGACACCTCCGGGCGGCGTACGGGTCCAACGCCCTGGCGCTGGCGGGTGACGCCGTCATCGTCGCCGAGCCGTGACCCACCTCCTCGTCGACCCGTTCACGGTGCCCTACATGCAGCGGGCGCTGTGGGTGGCGGTGCTGCTCGGTGTGCTGGCCGGCCTGGTGGGGGTGCACGTGGCGCTGCGCCGCCTCGCCTTCATGGCCGACACCTTCACCCACACCGTCTTCCCCGGCATGGCGGTGGCCTTCGCGGTCGGCTCGTCGATCGCGCTCGGTGCCCTGCTGGCCGGCCTGGCCTCCGCCCTGGTGTTCACCGTGTTGGACCGCAGTCGGCGCGTCACGTCCGACGCCGCGCTGGCGGTGGTGCTCACCTCCTTCTTCGCCGTGGGCGTGATCGTGGTGTCCCGCACCGAGCGCTACACCGCGGACCTGACCGGGCTGCTCTTCGGGCGGATCCTCACGGTGGACCGGGCCCAGGTGCTGGAGGTGGCCGCGGTGCTGGCCGTCGTCGCCCTGGTGCTGGCCGCCACCCACAAGGAACTGGTGCTGCGGGCCTTCGACCCCGAGGCGGCTCGGGCCGCGGGCTATCGCATCGGTGCCATCGACCTGCTCGTCAACGTGCTGATCGTGTTGGTGGTGGTGGCCGCGGCGCGGGCCGTGGGCACCCTCCTCACGGTGGCCCTGCTGATCACGCCGGCGGCCGCCGGCAAGGTGGTGGCCCGCTCGGTGGGCGGCATGTACGTGGTGGCCGCCGCGGTGGGAGCCGGGGGCGGCTGGCTCGGCCTGGCCGTGGCGTACCGGGCCTCCATCGACCACGACCTGCGGCTGGCTCCCGGCGCCACGATCGTGTTGGCCACCACCGTGCTCTTCGCCGCCGTGCTGGGCGGCCGAGGGCTGGTGCGCCTGGCCGCCCAGGCCAGTCGCCGACGGGCGGCCGCCGCCGGGGTGGCGGCCGGGTGAGGCGATCGTGAGCGCGTGGATCGCCCAGACCTTCGGGTCGGTCGAGGCGCTGGCCCAGGTCACCCTCGCCGCGTTGGTGGGTGGTGTGGTCGGGGTGCACGTGGTGCTGCGCCGCCTGCCGTTCCTGGTGATGGGCCTGACCCACGCCACGTTCCCGGGCCTGGTGATCGCCGGCCTGCTCGGCATGAACCTGCTGGCAGGCACCCTGGCCTTCGGCGTGGTGGTCGTGGCGGTGATCGTGGCCCTGGGGGCGGCCGACCAGGTGGAGTCGTCGTCGGCCATCGGCGTGGTGCTGGCCGCGGGGTTCGCCCTGGGCGTGGTGCTGCTGTCGGCCTCCGACGGGTTCGCCCGGGACCTGTCGGCCTACCTGGTCGGCTCGGTGGCCACGGTGTCGCCCACCGACGTGTGGATCACCGCGGCCGCCGCCCTGGTCGTGCTGGGCGGGCTGGCCCTGCTCCACAAGGAACTGGTGCTGGGTGCGTTCGATGCCGGTTCGCTCGCCGCCCTCGGCTACCCCGTGCTGGTGCTCGACCTCGTGCTCTTCGTGGGCATCGAGGTCACGGTGGTCACCGCCCTGCCGGCCATGGGCACGATCCTGTGCGTGTCGCTCCTGGTGGCGCCGGCGGCGGCCGCCCGACTGTGGTCCGACGACCTGGTCGCCACCATGGCCATCGCGGCCGCGCTGGGCGTGACGGCCGGAGCGGCTGGGCTGGCCATCTCGGTGGCGGCCCACACCGCGGCCGGGGCCACGGTGGCGCTGGTGGCCGCCGCCCTGTTCGTGGGGTCGGCCGTCCTCCGTTCGGCCAAGCTCACCTGATGCGCCGCCTCCCCCGCCGGATCGAATCGCCCCGGTTGATCATCCGCTGCTGGGAGCCCGACGACGTAGACGCCCTGATCACGGCGGTCGCCGAGTCGATCGACCACCTCCGCCCGTGGATGCCGTGGATCGCCGACGAGCCGATGGACCGGGTCGCCCGCCTCGCCCTGATCGAGGAGTGGGAGGCCGCGTGGGCGTCGGGCGGCGACGCCGTCTACGGCGCCTTCGTGCGCCCCGACCCGCACCCACCGGCAACCCCGGCCGTGGTGGTGGGAGGCACCGGGCTCCACCGCCGCGTCGGCCCCGGCGGCCTGGAGGTGGGCTACTGGGTGCACGCCCACCACACCAGGCAGGGCTACGCCACCGAGATCGCGCGCGCCGTCACCGAGGCCGCCTTCACCGACCCCGACATCGATCGGGTGGAGATCCACCACGACCGCGCCAACGAAGCCAGCGCCGCCGTTCCCCGCGCCCTGGGCTTCCGCTACGTGGACTACCGGAAAAGCGAGCCGGTGGCACCGGGTGAGACCGGCGCGGTGTGCACCTGGCGGACCACCCGCCCGGAGTGGTTCGCCCACCACCCCTGACCGTGCGCCCCGACGCCGTCAGATCGAAGGACCGCCGGGCTTCCAGACCATCAGGAACAGGGCCACGAACAAGATCAGGTGGAGGATGCCGCCGTACATGGCGAGCTGCTTCTCGGCCTGGGCGTCGCCGTCGGCGGCCTTCTTCTCGGCCGGGTGCATCAGGCCGAACATGATGCCCATGCCCGCGAACCACAACAGGGCGGCCAGGCTGAGCCAGGTCTGGCTCATGCGGAACACCTTCTCGCTCATGCCGGCCAGACCGAAGCCCAAGAACCCGGTGACGAAGTAGGCCGGACCGTGGATCTTGAGCGTGTTGCCGCCGGCAAGGCGGTTGATGGTGGCGCCGACCGGCTCGCCGGTCTTCTTCAGGCGCATGGACACGAAGGGCCACACGAAGGCCGGCGCGAACGCCACGAACGCCGACCCGATGTGGAGCAGGAGCATGATCTTGTAGGGCGTGCTGCCGATGGCCGCGGTCACCATGGAATCGGGTCCTCTCGTGGGGCCGGACACGGGTGGCCCGGTGGCGATCGGCCCGAACCTATCGGCCACCACCGGGCCGGTCCCATCCGGGATCTGCGTGCGGCCCTCCACGGCGACTACCTTTCGCTGCCGTGGTTACCCAGGTGAGCGAAGACGTGAAGCTGGCGGCGATCGGCGGCGAGGCCCGGTCCCTCGAGGAGTGGCTCACCACGTTCCAGCTGCTCACCGTGGTGCTGGACCCGTACACCCACGAGAGCGCCTGGATCCTCCAGACCGCCCGCCGGTTCCTCGCCAACTTCCAGGGCGCCGACTGCCGGGTGGCGTGGACGGTGACGGCCGACGAGCGGGACGCCAAGCGCTTCCTCGGCCCGTTGGCCGACGAGTTCCTCACCTTCACCGACCCCGACCGGTCCCTGGTGCAGGGCCTCGGCCTCGAACGACTGCCGGCCCTGGTGTACATCCGCCAGGACCTGGTGGTGGTCGGCCAGGCCGAGGGCTGGAACCCGCCCGAGTGGGAACACGTGGGTGCGCTGGTGGGCAAGGTCAACTCCTGGAGCCATCCCCAGCTCCCTGCGTCGGGCGATCCCGGCCCCTTCCCCGGCTCCCCCGCCAAGGGCTGATCCGGCCCCGTCACCCACCCGTCGGCCGGCCCCCATCGTCGCCCGTCAGCCGGGCGGCAGGCCCCCCTCGGTGAGGGCCAGGGCATCGAGCGCCTCGTCGAGCTGGGCGGCCGACAGCTCGCCCGTCGCGGCGACCAGGTCGCGGATCGACGTGCCGGTGGACAGGCTCTGCTTGATCAGCGCGGCCGTGCGCTCGTAGCCCAGGTACGGGTTGAGCGAGGTGGCGATCGAGGGCGACGTCTCGGCGTAGGCGCGGCAGCGGTCCACGTCGGCGGCGATCCCGGCCACGCACCGCTCGGCGAACAGCGCGCTCACGGCGGCCAACAGGTCGATCGACTCCAGGACGTTGCGGGCGATCACCGGCAGGTACACGTTCAGCTCGAAGGATCCCTGGCTCCCGGCGAAGGCCACGGCGGCGTCGTTGCCCAGCACCTGGGCCGCCACCTGGGTGACGGCCTCGCACAGCACCGGGTTCACCTTGCCCGGCATGATCGACGACCCGGGTTGGAGGTCGGGTAGTCGGATCTCGGCCAGCCCGGTGCGGGGCCCCGACGCCATCCAGCGCAGGTCGTTGGCCACCTTCACCAGCGCCACCGCCGCCCCGCGGAGCTGCGACGAGACCTCCACCAGCGCATCGGGGGCGGCCTGGGCCGCGAAGTGGTCCGACGCCTCGGTGAACGGGAGGCCCGTCTGGGCGGCCAGGCGCCGAGCCACCTCGGCCCCGAACCCGGGCGGGGCGTTGAGGCCGGTGCCGACCGCGGTGCCGCCGATGGGCAGGGCACCAACCCGACCCAGCGTGCCGGCCAGGCGCTCGGCGGCCTGTTCCACCTGGGTGGCGTGGCCACCCAGCTCCTGACCGAGGGTGACCGGCACCGCGTCCATGAGGTGGGTGCGGCCCGCCTTGACCACCAGCTCCAACTCGGCTGCCTTCGCCCGCAACCCCGCGGCGAGCGAGCCGAGCGCCGGGAGCAGGTCGTGCACCACCGCCTCCACCGCCGCCACCTGGACGGCCGACGGGAACACGTCGTTGGAGGACTGCGACGCGTTGACGTGGTCGTTGGGGTGCACCGATCCCGGTGCACCGAGCGCCTCGGACGCCAGCCGGGCGATGACCTCGTTGGCGTTCATGCTCGACGACGTGCCCGAGCCGGTCTGGAACACGTCGACCGGGAAGTGGGCGTCGAGCTCCCCCGTGGCCACCCGTTCGGCGGCACCGACGATGGCGGCGCCGATCCGGTCATCAACGGCGGGCACGAGGTCGGACCCGGCGTTGGCGGCGGCCGCCGCCGCCTTCACCAGGGCGAGGGCCCGGATGAGCCGCCCGGGGATCGGCCGTCCCGAGATCGGGAAGTTGTCCACCGCCCGCTGGGTCTGGGCCCCCCACAGGGCGGAGGCGGGCACCGCCACCTCACCCATGGTGTCGTGCTCGATGCGGGTGCGTTCCATGGTTCGTGTCTATCCGGGTCGTCGAGCCGGTGCGACCCGGTCACGCCCCGGGTACGACCGGTCACGACCGGGTACGACCGGTCACGACCGGGTACGACCCGGTCTGACGGGGCCGGCAGACCGGGCGGGACCGGTGCCGTTTGACAGATCGCGAATATCGTTCATACTGCGAATACCATTCACACAAAGGAGCGGGACATGTTCGACTCCCCCCGGACGCCCCGGCGCACCCCATCTCGGCCGAACGGTCGCGGAGCCCCGCTCCACCGCCGACACCGCCTGGCCCTGCTGGCCGCCGGTCTGTTGGCCACGGGCATCGGCCTGACCCCCATCGCCGCGGCATCGGGACAGGCCTCACCAGACCCCACGGCCGAGGTCACCGGGAACACCTCGAGCGACGTCACGAACGAGGTCACCAGCGACGTCACCAGCGACACCTCGAGCGAGGTCACGGCGCCGCCGGAGGACGCGGCCGCGGCGATCATCGTGCCGACCACCACGCCCGTCACCGAGCCACCACCGACGTCGGCACCCCCGCCCACCACCACCCCGCCGCCCCCGACGACGACCCCGCTCCCGCCGGTCGTCGCGCCCGACCTGCCCGAGGTCCTCGACCCCGGTAGCGACCCGGCCGACTGCAACCAGGGCGGCCTCACCCGCCCGGCCGGCGTCGTTCCGCCGGGCTACGTGTACACGCCGACGCTGTTCTCGGGCGTGGCGGTGGACCCGCAGCCCGACGACACCTTCGCGGCCGATGCCCCCGGCCACGCCGTCCAC
>WBZL01001270.1_pt1 | contig 26886 bp, 20 predicted proteins | sample 5204291 | NCBI WGS metagenome assembly WBZL01 (sample SAMN12344345, study PRJNA552823) | activated sludge metagenome | biome: Activated sludge suspended growth; feature: Nitrification reactor; material: Wastewater; isolation source: activated sludge from nitrification reactor of wastewater...
GGCACCCCAGAGGGGCGGCGGGACCGGGGGACCGGTCAGGAACGGACGGTGCTCAGACGGGCGCCAACTCGGCTTCCTTCTCGGCGCACGAGGGGCACAGCAGCGTCACGTTGCCGAGCCAGCGGTCGACGGACTCGTCGATGCCCTCGGTCGTGCCGCAGCGGTGGCACCACGCCTTGCCCGGGTTCGGGGCGCCGTGGCGCTCGGCCTCGTGGTCGATGGCCTTGCCCTCGGCCACCAGCTCGTCGAGGCGCTCCTCGGTGAGGGCCACGAACTCGAACTCCTGGATGCCGAGGCTCTGCGCGGCCGGCGGCGGGGTGCCCAGGGTGAACGGGTTGTTCTCGACCCAGAACTCCTCGCCGATCTCGAAGGCCTCGACCGACCCGTCGGGGAGCCCGAAGTAGTGCAGGTGCTGGGCCTCGTTCGGGATGAGGTCGATGATGGCCACGAGCCGCTCCTTCTGGGTGCGGTTCGGGTACGAGAAGTGCAGGGTGGCGTGGTTGAACACGATGGCCTCGCCGGCCTTGAGGGGCTCGGGCTTGGCGTGGCGCTGCACGATGCGCTGCTCGAGGCCGTAGAACGGCGAGCGGAACGAGTGGATGCCCCGCAAGGTGGGGACCCACTTGTGGCTGCCGGGCACCATCCAGAGCTGGCCGTTGTCCTCGTGGGTGTCCTCGAGGGCGACCCAGATCTCCGCGGAGGTGTACTGGGTCTCGTCGACGAGGGCGAGGTCCTGGTGGAGGCCGAAGCCGCTCATGCCGCCGGGCCACTTGGTGAGGAAGTTGGCCGGCAGGCACTTGTAGTCGTCGAAGATCTCGTCGCAGTACGGCTTGAGCACGTCGTGCACGCCGTCGCTGATCTTCTGCTTGTACTCGGCGTCGTAGGTGTGGAACGTCGAGATGCAGGCCCGCTCGGGGTCGCCGGGCGCCTTGCCGAGGCCGTAGTACACGTCACGCAGCGCCTGGACCTGGTCCTGGTCCAGGCACGGGATCTTCACGTAGCCGTCGCGATCGAAGGCCTCTTGCCACTCCGCGTTCACGAAGGTGGGTCGCACGTCTGCTCCTCGCCAGTTGCCGGTTTGCGCCGAAGTATAGAGGATCGCCCCCTCATGTCTAGGGAAGCGACCCGGTGCCGGTCGGCGCTCAGGGGCGACCGTTGAGCTCGTACTCCAGCTTCTCGAGGCGCTCGGCCGCCCCGCGCGCCTCCGGGTAGAAGGTGAACGCGCGCTGGGTGAGCAGGTTGAACTGGCGGTACGGGGTGCGCAGGGGCCGGTCGACCTCGAGCAGCAGCGTCACCCGGGGCGCCTCGGCCCGGTTCCACGCCTCGTGCTCGAAGGTGTCGTCGAACAGGATGCTCTCGCCCTCGCGGTAGGAGATCACGTCCTCCAGGACCCGCAGCTGGCAGGAGTCGGGGGCCTCGGGGACGATGAGGCCGAGGTGGTAGCGCAGGACGCCCCGGTTGGGCGCCTGGTGCGACGGCAGGTGGGTGCCCGGCTGGAACACCGAGAACAGCGCGGACGAGATGCCCGGCACCTGGCGCACGAGCTCGGTCGTCACCGGGCACAGCTCGGCGTTGAACTCGACCGGCTTGCGCAGCGCGAGGAGCACGAAGGTGTTCCAGTCGCCCTGGTTGCCCTGCGAGGCCCCGAGGACCTGCTCGATCCGGGGGAGCCGGCGCGTCTCGAGCACGGCGCGGGCCTCGTCGCGGATCTCCTCCCAGCGGGCCTCGAGCATCGCCGGCCAGGCGAAGTCGGCGGGGTCGTAGACCGGCTGCAGCGTGACGGCGTGGCCGATGAGGCGGTTGTTGGCCGCCATCAGGTACTGGACCGCGGTGCCGATGCGCCCCGGGCCGCCGCCCCCTCCCCCGTCACCGTCACCGTCACCCCCGCCATCGCCACCGCCGTCGTCGTGGTGCACCTCGCCGTGGTCGCCACCGTCGGGGTGCCCGGCGCCGTCACCCCCGTCGTCCGCGCTCGGCGCCGGGACCGCCTCGTGGGCGGCGGCGAGGAGGTCATCGGGCAGGTGGAGGCGCTCGGCCAGCTCGACCGCGCTCACCTGGCGGAAGTCGATGGGGCGGACCTCGCGCCGGGGGTACACGTCGGGGAACTCCATGCCGGCGAGGCCGTAGGGCGAGTACTGCACGAAGAAGTCCTCGTCCACGTCGTGCAGGGTCACCGTGGCGTCGTCGTGGCCGACGGCGTGGATGAGGCCGGCCTCCTCGGGGGCCATCGAGATCGCCACCGCGAGCCGGGGCGACGACGAGCGGTTCGGGAACGAGCAGTGGATGAGCCCGTTGTCCATCATCAAGACGTCGCCCTTGCGCACGGGCAGCGACACCATGCAGTGGGCCTCGGCGAAGCCCGCCGACTCGTCGTAGGGCCACCAGGTGCGCGTGCCGCGGGGCAGCCGGTCGAAGCGGTGGCTGCCGGGGATGACCTGGAGGGGGCCGTTGTCGAGGTCCTCGTCGGCGTCGTCGAGCGCCACCCAGACCACCGCCGAGCGGAAGACCCGCTCGTCCACGTAGCAGGTGTCCTGGTGCAGGGGCAGGGCGCTGTCGTCGCCCGGCCACTTCATCAAGAAGCTGGAGTTGAAGGCCCGGTGGCGGTCGAACAGCGGGCCTACCACCGGGACCAGGACCTCCTTGACCCGCTCGTTGGCCAGGGCCTTGCGGTCCGGCGGCGCGACCGCGTAGGTCGGGATGAACCCGTGCTGCTCCTCGGGGAAGATCTCCGCGAACGCGGCCCGGAGGCGCTCCACGGCCTCGTCGTCGATCGTCGTGAGCTTGAGGTAGCCCAGGCGGGCGAACTCCTCCTGCTGGGCGGGGTCGACGAGCGTGCGGCGGGCCACCAGCGGCTCGTCGGGGGCGGCGATGGCGGCAGGGTCCGGGCTCACTGCCCGTCGACGGTACCGCCGCGCCCGCGGGCGTGACCAGCGTCGAGCCAGCTCTGGGCCACGAGCACCGGCCAGAGGCGGTAGGCGGCGTCCCCGCCCGCCTGGTGCTCGTCCCAGACCGCCCGCACCGCGGCGCCGTCGAACAGGTCGGCGTCGAGGCCGGCCAGCACGTCCTCGCCCCACGGCCGCAGCGGCCCGCGCAGCCAGTCGCCGATCGGCACGTTGAAGCCCATCTTGGGACGCTCGAACAGCTCGTCAGGGACGAAGCGGCCGAGCAGGCGCCGCAGCGCGAGCTTGCCGCCCTGGGGGCCCAGCCGGTCCGCGGTCGGGATGCGCCACGCCACCCCGGCTACTCCCGGGTCGAGGAACGGCGCCCGGCCCTCGAGGCCCACCGACATCGTCGCCCGGTCGACCTTGACGAGCACGTCGTCGGGGAGGAACGTCGCCGCGTCCAGCTCCATCATCCAGTCGAGGCGGCGCTCGAAGCGGGGGTGGGCGACCCGCTCGGTGAACGCGGTGGGCGGCAGCGAGGCGCCCCGCACCACCGCGGCCGGGTCCGCCCAGCTCGCGAGCCGGTCGAGGTGGCGCTGGTGCCAGGACGGGACCGGCGGCGCCGGCGCTGTAGGGGCGGCGATGGCCGGGCCCCGACGGCGCAGGCGGTCGCGCCAGCCGCGGGCCGGTGCGGGTGCCGCCTCGCCGCCCGCCGGGGCCTCGTCGGGCTCGAGGCTCCACAGGTGGTGCCAGTACCCGCCGAACAGCTCGTCGCCGCCGTCGCCCGACAGGGCCACCGTCACGTCCCGGCGGGCCAGCCGCGAGAGCAGCACGGTCGGGATCTGGGACTGGTCGGCGAAGGGCTCGTCGTAGAGGTGGCCGAGCTCGGGGATCACCGCCTGGGCCTCCGCCGGGGTCACCTCGAGCTCGGTGTGGTCGGTGCCGAGCACCCGGGCCACCTCGCGGGCGAAGGGCGACTCGTCGAACGCCTCGTCGGCGAAGCCGATGGTGAAGGTCTTGACGGGCCCGTCGTGGTGGCGGCCCATGAGGGCGACGATCAGCGACGAGTCGATGCCGCCCGACAGGAAGGCCCCGAGCGGCACGTCGGACACGAGGCGGGCCCGGACCGAGGCGGTGAGCGCCTCGTCGAGCGCGGCGTCGGCCTCGTCGGTGGACGCGAACGGCGAGCGCCCGGCGGCGGCGGCCACGTCGGCGAGCGACCAGAACGCCTCGACCCGCTCCTCGCCACTCGCCGACCACGTGTAGAGCGAGGCCGGCGGGAGCTTGTGGACGCCCTCGTAGACCGAGTGCGGCCCCGGGATGTAGGTGTGGCGCAGCAGCAGGGCGAGGGCGTCGCGGTCGACGTCGGTACGGAAGGCCGGGTCGGCGCGGAGCGATCCGAGCTCGCTGCCGAAGCGCAGGACGCCGTCCTGCCAGCCGTAGTAGAGGGGCTTCTCGCCGAAGCGGTCGCGCCCGAGCACGAGACGGCGCTCGACCGTGTCCCAGACCGCGAAGCCGAACATGCCGACGGCCCGCTCGGCGGCCCGGCGGGCGCCCCACGCCGCGATGGCGGCCAGCAGCACCTCGGTGTCCGAGCGGCCGCGGAACGCCCAGCCGCCGGCCTCGAGCTCGGGGCGCAGCTCGCCCGCGTTGTAGAGCTCGCCGTTGTACGCGAGCACGAAGCGGCCGTCCGGCGACCACATCGGCTGGTGGCCCGCCGGCGACAGGTCGACGATGGCGAGGCGCCGGTTGCCGAGCGCGGCGCCCCCGGCGTCGTCGACCTCCACGCCGCCGTCGTCCGGTCCGCGGTGGTGCAGGGCGTCCGTCATGGCCCGGGCGATCGCCGCCCGGTCCTCGGCCCGCAGGCGGTGGCCGGGGTCGAGCAGCCCGGCGATGCCGCACATCAGCGCGTCCCCTCCGGGGCGAGCCCACGCTGGATCTCGGCGAGGGTGGCCGGGCCCCCCGAGTCGACGGTGTGCTCGGCCAGCACGACCTCACGACCGCGGGCGCCGAGGGCGCGGCGCCGGTCCGGGTCCTCCACCAGGGCGACGATCGCGTCGGCCATGGCGTCGACGTCGAGGTACGGCACCACGACCCCGCAGCCCTTGGCCACCAGCTCGGGCGCGCCGCCGTTGTCGAAGGTGACGATCGGGACCCCGAGGGCGGCCGCCTCCATGCACACCCGGGGGAACGGATCCTCCCGGGACGTGAGCGCGAACACGTCGAGCGCGCCGAACCAGGCGTACGGGTCGGGGCGGCTCCCCAGGAAGTGCACGGGCGGCGGGGCCTCGGTGCGAACCCGGTTCTCGGCCCGCCAGAACGCCGGCCCGCCGGGCTCGCCGCCGAGCCACGCGAAGTGGGCCCGGGGGCCACCGAGGCGCTCGGTGACCAACATGGCGACCCGGACGAACAGGTCCGGGCCCTTGCGCCAGTCGGTCGTGCCCGCCCCGCCGACGAGGAACCCACCGTCGGGCACCCCGAGCTCCGCCCGCCGGGCCCCGACCTCGGCCGCGGTCGGTGACGCGACCCCCGTGAGGTCCACCGATCCGGGCACGACGGCGATGGCGTCCTCGGCCACGCCGTAGCGCTCGACCAGGAGGCGGCGCACCGCGCCGGACACCGCGACGAAGCGGTCGGTGCCCGCGAACAGCACGGCCCGGTCCTCCTCGGGGAGCTGGCGGAGGGCCATGCCCAGCTCGGGCACCCGGCTGATCACGTGGGGGCGGCGCTCGGGCAGGTGGCGCAGGCACCCGGCGGCGAACACGCTGTTCACGTACAGGACGTCGCACGCGGGGAGCCGGGCGGCGCCGTCGACGCTGAACAGCTCGGGGGCGACCCGGGTGGGGACGAGCGCCTCGAAGGCGGCGAGCAGCTGACCGCCGTCCCCGCCGGGTCCGGCCACGACGAGCTCGAGCTGGAGGTCGGTGTTCGCCACGAGCCACCGCAGGAGGTGCAGCAGCGACATCGGCGCCCCGGTGCGGGTCGCCTCGTGGGTCGCCACCACCACCCGGTCAGCCACCGACGCCCGCCTCCGCCCGCCAGCGGGCGAGGTCGGCCCAGAGCGCCGGCGCGCCCGCCCCCACGTCGAAGCGCTCCCGCACGGCGGCCGAGGCCCGCTCCCCCACCGCGTCGCGGAGGGCCGGGTCCTCGAGCAGCGCGACGACCCGGTCGGCCATGGCCTCCACGTCGAAGTAGGGCACGACGAAGCCGCAGTCGCCGTCGCCCGCGAACTCGGCCATCCCCGTGTTGTCGAAGCACACGATCGGCGTGCCGAGCAGCGAGCTCTCCAGGCAGACCAGCGGGAAGGGGTCCTCGCGGGAGGTCAGCGCGAACACGTCGAACAGCTCGAACCACGGCGCCGGCGCGGCCTGGGGCTCGACGACGTGGACGATGCCGCCCAGGCCGGCCTTGGTCAGGTCGTGCTCCATCCACCGGGTCTCCTCGGTGTCGGGCGTGGCCCCCACCCAGACGAGGTGCACCGGGCGACCCAGGTCCCGGCGCCGCAGGGCCTGGGCCAGGTTGAGGAAGAGGTCGGGGCCCTTGCGGGACTCGGTCACGCCCATCGCCCCCACCACCGCGGCGTCGGCGGGGATGGCGAGCCGGGCCCGCAGGTCGACCCGCTCGGTCGGCACCTGGGCGAGGAACGCGTCGACCTCGATGAACTCGTAGTGGCGGGCGACCCGGGCCGGGTCGACTCCGTGCTCGCCCACGACGTAGTCGCGCACGAGGTCCGAGGCCACGACGACGTGGTCGGCCTCGAGCAGCCGGGCCCGGTCGGGCTCGCTCTGGGGCATGCCGAGCGCGCCCATCAGCTCGTGGACGTGGGCCACCACCAGCGGCGGGCGCCGGCCGAGGAGGTGGACCATGCGGAGGCTGACGACGCTGTTGCAGTAGACGGTGGACACGCCGCGGAGGTGGGCCAGGCGGCGGCGGGCGAGCGCCCCGCGCACCATGGCGGCCTGGCGGTCGAGGCGGGCGGCCACGAGCGCCTTCGACAGCGGGTGGTCCCGCAGGTCCGCGAGCACCGTCGTCGGTGCCACCTCGGCGAAGGCCTCGACCAGCGGGCCGCCCTCGACCAGCACGATCTCGAACCGCAGGTCGGTGTGCTCGCGCAGCCAGCGCAGGAAGTAGAGGAACATGAGCGGCGCGCCCGTGCGGGACGCCTCGTGCCCCACGAACAGGGTGTCCACGGCGCCACGCGGCGCCGACCCGGCGCTCACCCGCCGGTCCGCCAGCGCTCGAGGTCCTCGTACAGCGCCGGGGCGGCGGCGCCCACGTCGAACGCCTCGCGCACGCGGCGCGCGGCCCGCTCGCCCACCGCCCGGCGCGCCTCGTCGTCGTCGAGCAGGCCGCTCACCCGGTCGGCCATGGCCTCGACATCGAGGTAGTCCACCATGAAGCCGTGCTCGCCGTCACCCGCGAACTCGGCCATCCCGGTGTTGTCGAAGCACACGATCGGGGTGCCGAGCAGCGAGCTCTCGAGGCACACCAGCGGGAACGGGTCCTCCCGTGAGGTGAGGACGAACACGTCGAACAGCGCGAACCACCGAGCCGGCGCGACGACCGGCGGGACGAGGTGGACGCGGTCGGCGAGGCCGGCGCGCTCGACGTCGCGGCGCAGCGCGACCGTCTCGGGGGCGTCGGGGTCGGCCCCGAGCCAGACGAAGTGAACGTCGCGCCCGCCGGGCCGGCGGTGCAGGAGCTGGGCCAGCATGACGAACAGGTCGGGGCCCTTGCGCCACTGGGTCACGCCGACCGCGCCCACCACCGCGGCGCCCTCCGGGATGCCGCACTCCTCGCGGGCCGCGGCCACCGCGGCGGCATCGGGCGGCGTGGCCACCATGGCGTCGACGTCGATGAACTCGTAGTGCCGGACGACCCGATCCGGGTCGAGGTGGAAGCGGTCGATGACCAGCCGGCGGACGAGGTCCGAGGCGGCCACCCAGACGTCGGTGCGCTCCACCAGGGTGGCGATGACGTCGTCGTCCATCGAGCGGAAGCCACCCTCCATCTCGTGCACGTGGGTGACCACGACCTGGTCGTCGCGCCGGGGCCCCAGGCGGGGCAGGAGGCGCACGCTGCTGCTGCTGTTGCAGTACACGAGGGGGACGGCGCCGAGGCCGGCGAGGACCCGCTCGACCCGCCGCCGCCCGAGACGGTCGGCGAGGGCCCGCAGGCCGGCCGTCGCGGCCCAGGCCTCGAGGCGGCCGGGCGGCAGTTCGTTGACGACGGTGGTCGGCGCCACCGCGGCGAAGTCGGCCTCGAGGGGGCCGCCGTCGACGACCACGACCTCGAAGCGCAGGTCGGTGTGCTCGCGCAGCCACCGCAGGAAGTAGAGGAGCATCAGCGGCGCGCCGGTGCGGGTCACGTCGTGGCCGAGGAAGACCAGGTCGAGCTCGTCCCGGGGCGTCATGGCGCGGCCACCGCCGCCGCGTCGGCCAGCTGGCGGCGCAACTCGGACGCGGCGCCGGCCACGCCGTGCGCCTCGGCGACCCGGGACGCGGCGACCGCCCCGCGCGCCGCCCGGGTCTCCGCGTCGGCGGCCAGGTCGGCCACCCGGGCGGCCATGGCCTCGAGGTCCAGGTAGGGGCAGACCGCCCCCGCCTCGTCGGCGCCGACCAGCCCGGCCAGCTCGTGGCCCTCGAAGCACACCACCGGCCGGCCCCGGGCCATCGCGTCCAGGTACGGGAACGGGTGGTCCGGGCCCCACCCGGCGTGGACCACCAGGTCGCAGAGCGCGGCGTAGGGCGGCAGGGGCTCGGCGGCCTGCACCACGAGCGCCCGGTCGCCGAGGCCCGCGTGGTCGACGTCGTGGGCGGCCCACCCGTCGGAGGCGTGCTCGGGCGCCACGCAGAGGAGCCGTGCGGGCGAGTCGAGGCGACGCAGGGCGACGGCGAGCGAGGTGACGGGCGACGGCGGCTCGATGGCCGACGCGCCGAAGGAGCCGACCACGACGTCGCCGGCGCGGAGGCCGAGCCGGGCCCGCAGCTCGTCGAGCCGGCCCGGGTCGTCCGGGCCGAGGTCGGCCGGCGGCGCGGCGACTGCCTCCTGCCAGCGCACGACCCGGTCGGGGGCGAGGCCCCGGTCGGCGGTCAGCTCCTCGACCCCGATGGCGGTGGCGGCGAGGAAGCGGTCGACCCGGTCGAGCAGGAGGGCGAGGTCGGCGGCGGACAGCGGGTGGTGCAGGGGGTGGGCCGCCTCGGGCACTCGGCACAGGACCGGGCCGGCGCCCGCCGGCAGGTACCGCAGCACCTGCACGCAGAGAACCGAGTGGAGGTACACGCCGTCGCCCGTGCCCCAACCGTCGAGGCCGAGCCGGCGGCCGCGGACGGCGAGGGCGCGGGCGGTGAGGCCGGCCCGGCCGAGCACGCGCTCGGCGACGCCCCCGGGGGAGGCGCCGGTGAGCCCGGCGACCACCGTCGTCGGGGCGAGCGCCGTGAAGCGGTCGACGAGCGGGCCGCCCGACTGGAGCAGCACCCGGAGCTCGGGGCCCGGGCCGGCGCCGAGGGCCTCGACGAGGCCGAGCAGCGCCCGCGCCTCGGGGCCGTCGGCGGCGTCACGCCCCACCACGAGCAGGCGTCGCGGCCCGGTGGTCACGGGCGCTCCTCGCCGGCCGCGCCGGTCGTCGGTGCCCGGACGGCGTCGAGCAGGTGGCCGGCGAAGGGCGCCGGCCCGTGCACCGAGGCGACGGCGGCGGCCATGGCGTCGCGCCGGGCCGCGAGCGAGGAGTCCCCCTCGAGGAGGTGGGCGACCTGCTCGGCCACGGCGGCCACGTCGAGGTACGGGACCACGTTGCCCGGGTCCCCCAGGCGGGCGAGCGGGGCGAGGCTGTTGCCCTCGAAGCAGAGCACGGGCACGCCGGCCGCGGCCCGCTCGAGGTAGGCGAAGGGGTGGTCGTCGAGGCGGGTGAGCAGCACGAGGACGTCACAGAGCTCGAGCACGGTGCCGAGGGGCGCGTCCTCGGCGATGGCGTGGGTGCCCTCGGCCAGGCCGGTCTCGCGGAGGTCGTGCTCCATCCAGAAGCCCGCCTCGGTCTCCCCGACCCCGTAGAGCAGCTCCACCGGCCGGCCCCGCGCCCGGTGGGTGAGCATCGACCAGAGGAGGACGCCGAGGTCCGGCGCGTCGCTCTCCCCGCCGAACGAGCCCACCACGACCGCGTCCGTCGCGACGCCCAGCTCGGCCCGGAGCCGCGCCCGCTCGGGGCCGCGGTCGGGCAGGCGATCATCGGGCGGGACGAAGAGCTCGGGCACCTTCCAGACGCGCCCCGGCGCCAGGGCGTGGTCCTCCAGCAGCTCGTCCCGGCCGGCGCTGGTGACGGGCAGGAACCGGTCGACCCGCCGCAGCAGGAGGCCCAGGTCCGGCGCGGCCAGCGGGTGGCGCAGCGGGTGCGCGTCCTCGGCCACCCGGCACACGACCTGCGGCCCACCCCCGGCGCGCTCTGGCAGGTAGCGGAGCACCTGCACCCCGAGCACGGTGTGCAGGTAGACGCTGTCGCCGGGGGCCCACCGGTCCAGGCCCAGTCGGTGCGAGCGGCGGCGGTACCCGGCGGCGCGCAGGCGCAGCTTGAACAGGAGGGTCTCGACGAGGGCGGCCCCCGAGCGGGTGTCGAGGTCGGCCACGACCGTCGTCGGCGCCAGCCCGGCCAGCTCGTCGGCGAGCGGCCCGCCCTCGAACAGCAGCACCTCCACCTCGACCCCGCCGTCGGCGACGAGCGCCCGCACCAGCTCCACGAGCGCGACCGTCTCGGGGGTCGCTGCGGCGCGGTGGTGCACGACGACGAGGCGCGACCGCTCTCCGGTCACGCCAGTCCCCGCTCGATCACCGCCAGCACCTTCGGTGCGCCCACCGAGAGATCGTGGTGCGTGCGGGCCGCGGTCGCCAAGCGCGCCCCCACGGCCTCGGCCTCGGCGGGATCGTCGAGCCACGCGAGGACGCGGTCGGCCATGGCGCCGACGTCGCCGTAGCCCACCACGCCCGTGCCCGCCTCGGCGAGGAGCTCCTCGACGCCGCCGCTGTCGAAGGCGGCGACCGGCCGGGCCAGGGCGGCGGCCTCGAGCGCGACCCGCGGGAACGGGTCCTCCCGGGAGGTGAGGACGAACACGTCCATCGCAGCCTGGAACGGCGCCGGCCGGGGCACGTCGGTCACGAGGTGCAGGCGGTCGGCCAGGCCGGCGCGGGCGACGTCGTCCTCGAGGCGGCGGAAGTGGGCCGACTCGTCGTGGCTGCCGACCCAGAGGAAGTGCACGTCGAGGTCGGGCCGTCGGGCGGCCACCTCGACCGCGAGCTGCACGAACAGGTCGGCGCCCTTGCGCCAGGCCCGGACGCCCACCGCGCCGACGACCGGCGCACCGGCAGGGATGCCGGCGCGGCGGCGGGCCTCGGCGACCTCCTCGGCGGTGGCGCGGACCTCGTCCACGGGGATGGAGCCGTGCACGATCGACACCCGGTCGGGTGGGACGCCGTGGCGCTCGACCAGGAGGCGGCGGACCCGGTCGGCGACCACGACGAAGTGGTCCGCCCGGGCGAGCAGGCGCTCGCGCTGGTCCGCGGGCAGGGCCTGCTCGAAGGCCACCTCGAGCTCGGGGATGCGACTGACGACGAAGGTGTCGGGCCACGCCTCACCGGCGAGGGCCGGGGCGCTGAACGCGCTGTTCAGGAAGAGCACCCGCGGCGGCGGGCCGGCGCGGAGCTCGCCGAGGGTGCGCACCGGGGCCACCCCGTCGAAGGCGTCCGCGAGGGGCCCGCCCGCGAGCAGGACGACCTCGATCCGCAGGTCGGTGTGCGCGCCGAGCCAACCCAGGAGCTGGACGAGGCCCACGGGAGCGCCGGTGAGGGTGGCCTCGTGCGACACGAACGCCACGTCGGCGCGCTCCCCGACCGCGGCCCCGGTCACGCCGCGAGCACCGAGCGCAGCTCGGCGTGCAGGCGGGGCGCGGCGACCGCCAGGTCGTGGTCCGAGCGCACCCGGTCCGCGGCCCGGGCCACGAGGTCGTCGCGCCGGGCGGGGTCGTCCAGCAGGCCCACGACCTCGCGCGCGAGGGCGTCGACGTCGGGGTAGGCCACCACCACCCCGCAGCCGTCGGCCAGGAACTCCCGGGCGCCCGTGCTGTCGAAGGCCACCACGGGCACGCCGAGCGCGGCGCACTCCAGGCAGGTCAGCGGGAAGGGGTCGTCGCGCGAGAGCAGGGCGAAGGCGTCGTAGCCCGCGAACCACCGCGGGGCGTCCGGGTGCTCGCCCTCGAAGGCGACCAGGTCGGCGAGGCCCGCCCGGTCGCGGTCGGCCAGGACGGGGTCGATCTCCGGGCCCGTGGCCGACCCCCCGACCCAGCAGAACCGTGCCGCCGACCCCTCGCGCCGGATCGCCCCGGCGAGGGCCACGAACAGGTCGGGCGCCTTGCGCCACTCGGTGGTCCCGGAGGTGCCGATCACCGGCGCCGGCGGCAGGCCGGGGTGCCGGGGGCCCGCCCCGGCGGCGCGCACCCGCTCGACGTCGACGAAGCCGTAGTGGCGGACGACGCGGTCGGGGTCGACCTCGACGCAGCGCACGAGCGCCTCCCGCACGAGGTCGGACACCACGACGAACCGGTCCACCCGCGCCCGCAGGGCGGCGCGGTCTGCCTCGGTGATCCAGTGGGTCAGGGCGTAGTCGAGCTCGTGGACGTGGCAGACGATCCGCGGGCCGTCGGGCAGCGCGTGCAGGGCCGGCGCGCTGCCGACCGTGTTGAGGTAGAAGAGGTCGGCGGCCGCGGTGGCGAGGTCGGCGGGGCCGAGGACCGGGCCCACCTCGGCGAAGGCGTCGGTGAGCGGCCCACCGTCGAGCAGCACGGTCGCGACCTCGGCGTCGGTGTGGCGGCGGAGCCAGCGCTGGAACTGGAGCAGGAGCAGGGGCGCACCGCTGCGGCTGGCGTTGTGCGACACGAAGAGGAGGCGCGGCGCGCTCAAGGGCCCGCTCGGAGCCGCCGCAGCACCGCGGCGGCGTGGTCGGGGCGGACGTGCCAGTCGCGGAAGCGCTCGAGGCCGCGCCGTCCCAGCGCCTCGCGCGCCGCGGGGTCGTCGAGCAGGCCGGCGACGACGCCGGCGAGGCCCGCCAGGTCGAGGAAGGGCACCAGCCGGCCCGCGTCGTCACCGGTGAACCGAGCCAGCGCGTCCGCCTCCCACCCCACGAGCGCCTGGCCCCGCGACGCCGCGGGCACGTGCAGCCCGACCGTCTCGGGCCGGCGGCTCGTGACGACGTGGACGTCGCCCAACCACAGCGCCTCGCCGTCGTCGGGGCCGAGCAGCAGGTGGACGTCGTCGGCCAGGCCCATGTGGTCGATGTCGTGGCGCAGCTGGGTGAGCTCGAGGGCCTCGCCCGGCGCACCGACCCAGACGACCGCGACGTCCCGGCCGAGGCGCGCACGGAGGATCCACGTCATCCGCACGAACAGGTCGGTGCCGCCGTCCCACACCAGGGGCCCCGAGCCCACGACCACCGGACGCTCCGCACCGAGGCCGAGGCGCTCGCGCCACCCGGCCAGCCGCTCCGCGGTGGGCGGCTCGGGCGGGCCGTCGAGCGAGGGCACGCCGACGGCCACCAGCCGGGCGGGATCGACCCCCAGGGTGTCGACCAGGTGGGACCAGGAGTCGTCCGCCTCCACGAGGAAGCGGTCGGCCCGGGACAGCAGCAGCGAGAGGTCGGCGTCGCTGAGCTGGGCCGGGCGGGCGTCGGTGAGCTCGCCCGCCGGCACCACGACCCAGATCGGTGCGCCGGACGGGTCGGGCAGGTGGCGGAGCAGGGGCGCCGCCGCCGGGTCGGTGACGAGGACGGCGCCGGGCGGCCGGCGACCCCACGGGCTGACGCCGAGGCGGCGGCGGCGCACGGCGTGCCCGGCGGGCTTCGGCCCGAGTCGCAGCAGCGCCTTCTCGACCACCGCGCCCGCGCTGCGCGGGGCCAGGTCGGTGACGACGCCCACGCGGGCCCGGGCCCGGAGGTCGCCGAGGCGCTCGCCGCCGGCCCACAGCACGACCTCGGCCCCCGGACCGTCGGCGGCGCCGAGCTGGTCGAGCAGGGCGACGAGTGCCGCGGTCGGCGGCGTGGCCGACGCGTCGGGGGCGAGCACGAGCAGGCGGAGGGGGGCGTCGGTCACGGGGGCGCTCACGGGAACAGTGGCTCCATGGCCTCGTACCAGAGGGGGGCGCACACCGACACGTCGTAGCGCTCCTGGACGCGGGTCGTGCCGAGGTCGCCGCGGCGCCGCCGCTCGTCGGCGTCCCGGGCGAGCTCCACCACCCGGGCGGCCATGGCCTCGACGTCGGGGAACGGCGCCACCGCCCCGCACTCGTCGGGCCCCACGAACTCCGGCATGCCGCCGGTGTCGAAGCAGACCACCGGGTTGCCGACCGAGGCGTTCTCGAGGCAGACGAGGGGGAAGGCGTCCTCGCGGGAGGTCAGCACGAACAGGTCGAACAGCCGGAACCAGTCCCAGGGGTTCGACTGGCGGCCGGGGAAGTGCACCCGCCCGCCGAGGCCGGCGCGCGCCACCTCGTCGGCGAGCCGGGCGGCGTAGCCCTGGTCGTCGCCGCCGATCCAGACGAAGTGCAGGGGGACGTCCGGGGCCTGGGCCTCGGCCGCCTTGGCCAGCTGCACGAAGTACTCGGGGGCCTTCCGCCACTCCATGACCCCGGCCGAGCCGACCACCACCGCGTCGTCGGGGATGCCGAGGTCCTCCCGCCGCACCTCGGCGACCGGCGGCGGCGGCGTGGTGTTCACGAACTCCCGGGCCACCTCGACGCGCTCCGGGGCGATGCCGAAGTCCTCGATCAGGGCCTCGCGGATGACCGGCATGCCCGCCACGAAGCGGTCCGTCTCGTGGCGCAGCCGGCCGTCGTTGTCGTCGAGGTGCACCAGCTGCAGCCCCAGCTCGAGGGCCATGGTCACCACGCGGGGCCGCCGGGGCCGGAGCAGGCGCAGGTAGTCGTTCGGGCCGATCGAGACCACGACCACCGTGCGCAGACCCCGGATGCGCCACAGCGACCACCGCAGGGGCAGGTCGGCCAGCCCGCGCAGTGCGGCGGCAGCGCGCCCGGCTGCGGGGCCCCTCAGGCCCGACCCCTCGATGCGCTCGGCGAGCGCGGCGAGCGGGCGCCACCGCAGGTCGTCGGCGTCGTGCACCGGCGCCAGCGCCTCGAACTCGGGGCGCAGCGCCCCGGTGGACCAGAGCAGGACCTCGAAGCGCACGTCGGTGTTCGCCGAGATCCACGTCAGGAGGTCGAGCAGGATCATCGGGGGGCCGACCCGGTCGCCCGAGTGCGTGCAGAACAGCACCGTCCCCCGGCCCCGTGGATCCACGGCGGGCGAGTGTAAGGAGGGGCGCGCGGCCCCGCCACCGCTCACGACGGGGCCGGCGGCCGGCCGGCGAGCAGGTCGAGGAGCAACCGGTACAGCGCCGGCGCGGCCACCGCGGTGTCGTGGCGGGCGGCCACGTCGGCGGCCAGGCGCTCCCCCATCCGCGCGCGGCGGGCCGGGTCGTCGAGGAGCTCGCCCACCGCGAGGGCCATGGCCTCGACGTCGAGCGCGGGCACGATCAGGCCGTTCTCCCCGTCGAGCAGCTCGGCCATGCCCCCGTTGTCGAACGACACGACCGGCGTGGCGACGAGGCCCGCCTCCAGGCACACCAGCGGGTAGGGGTCCTCGCGGGACGTGAGGACGAGGACGTCCAGGGCGCGGTACCAGTCCACCGCGTGGGCCTGCTCGCCCACGAAGTGCACCCGGTCGCCGAGGCCGGTCTCGGCCAGGTCGTGGGCCAGGCGCTCGATCTCGACCGTCGCCGAGCCCCCGCCGACCCAGACGAGGTGCACCGGGCCCGACGGGTGGTGCTCGAGTCGCCGGGCGAGCTGGAGGAACAGGTCGGTGCCCTTGCGCCACTCCTGGGTGCCCGCGGCCCCGACGAGCGGCGCGCCCTCGGGGATGCCCAGGCCGGCCCGCAGCTCGGCGGCGGTCGTGCGTGGGGGCGCGGTGACGGCCTCTGCGTCGACGAACTCGTAGTGGCGGGACACGGTCGCCGGGTCGACGCCCTCGTGGTCCACGAGGTTGTCGCGGACCCGGTCCGCCACGGCGACGAAGTGGTCCGTGCGGTCGAGCCAGCGGGCCCGCTCCGCCGGGTCGGGCAGGGCGAAGGCGATGGCCATGCCCAGCTCGTGGACGTGGGAGACCACGAGGCCGTCGACCGCCGGCAGGTGGTCGAGGCAGTGGGCCGCCTCGGCGCAGTTCAGCCAGTAGAGGTCGTAGCCGGTCAGGTCCTTCAGCCGCGGGCGCAGCCGGGCCCGCCGGAGCCGCTCGGCGACGGCGCCGAGGCCCACGACGGGCAGGTTGCGCTCGAGCAGCTCGACCCGGCTGCCGCGGTCGAGGCGCCCGGCCACGTGCACGGGGGCGACGGCCCGGAAGGCCGCCTCGGTGGGCCCGTCGCGCCAGAGCAGGACCTCGGCGTCGACCTCGCCGTGCTCGGCCAGCCACCGCAGGAACGACAGCAGGACCGCGGGGGCGCCGGTGCGCGTCGCCTGGTGGGACACGAACAGGACGCGTGGCCGGCGGGCGCTCACGGGAGCAGCTCCTCCAGCTCGCCCCACCAGCGCGGTGCGCCGACGGCCACGTCGAAGGCGTCGAGCACGCGGGCGCGGGCCCGCTCCCCCACCGCCGCCGCATCGCCCGGCGCACCCGCCCACGTTGCGATCTGCGCGGCCATCGCGTCCACGTCGAGGAACGGCACGAACACGCCCTCGCCGTCGCGGAAGACCTCGGCCAGGCAGGTGTTGTCGAAGGCCAGGACCGGCCGGCCCGCCCGCGCCGCCTCGAGGCACACGAGGGGCAGGGCGTCCTCGCGGGACGTGAGGGCGAAGGCGTCGAACATCGCGAACGGCTCGGTCAGGTCCTGCTGGGGGCCGATGAAGTGGACGACGTCGCCGAGCCGGGCGGACCGCAGGTCGTGCGCCAGGGGGGCGAACTTCACGCCGTCCACGGGCCCGCCGATCCACACCAGGTGCACGGGCCGGCTGGCCGCGGCCGCCTCGTGGTGGCGCAGGGCCACGCCGAGGCGCAGGAACAGGTCGGGCGCCTTGCGCCACGCGGTGGGCCCGCAGCCGCCGACCACGAAGGCGTCCTCGGGGATGCCGAGCCGGTGGCGCAGCGCGCGCCCGTCCGCCCCCTCGGGCCGGGCGGTCCCGTCGATCTCGCGGCGCACGTCGATGAACTCGTGGCCGACCCGCACGCGGGCCGGGTCGACGCCGGGCCGGCGCAGGAGGTTCTCGGCGATCCCGTCGGCGCCCGCGAGGAAGCGGTCGGTGCGGGCCAGCAGCGCCTGCCAGTCGCCGGGGGCGACCACGTCGAGCACCTGGTCGAGCTCGTGGACGGCCGTGAGCACCCGCTGCCCGGGCGCGGCGGGGAGTCCCCGCAGCACGGGCGCGCTGGCCACGCTGTTCAACCAGACCACGTCGTGGCCCCGGGTCCGGGCGAGGCGGGCCCGCAGCCGTGCGGTCGCGGCCCGGTCGGCCGCACCGGGCAGGCCGACCTTCCGGAGCCCGAGCGCGGCGATCTCGGGCTTGGTCCAGCGGTCGCCGGGCGCGAGGACGGTCACGGGGCCGAAGGCCCCGAAGTCCGCCTCCAACGGCCCGCCCCGGAGCAGCACGACCTCGACGTCGAGGGCCCCCGGTCGGTGCTCGTGCACCCAGCGCAGGAAGTGCACGAGCATGGCCGGCGCCCCGGTGCGGGACGCGTCGTGGGAGACCGCGAGCAGGCGGGGGGCCACGGCGTCAGGCGACAGGGGTGGTGGGCGGGGCGGGGGTGGTGGGCGGGCCGGGCGTGAAGGCCGCAGGGTCGGCGGTGGCGCCGGTGGTCAGCGAGGCGACCGCGGCGAACACCGTCGCCGTGGTGTGGATCGCGGCGTCGGTGTCGAACGCCGCGCCCTCGACGAGGCCGCGGCGCACGCCGGCGAGCAGGTCGGCGTGGCCCTTGCCGGGGCGGGCCAGGTGGACCTCGCGCCCGTCGACCACGACGGCGCCGAAGTCGTCGATCAGCGCCGAGCGGCCACCGCCGAGCACCTCGACCCGCTCCTTGGCCATGCCCGGGGTGCCCCCGGTCGTGTAGGTGATGGTGGCCAGCGAGTCGTCGGCGTAGCGGACGGTGAGGACGAGGTCCTCGGCCAGCAGCAGCTCGCGACCGGTGACCGCGGCCTGGGCGGTGACGGCGACGGCCGGGTGGCCGACGATCGCGCCGCACGTGTCCACGAAGTGGCACACCTCGCCGAGCAGGCGACCGCCCTGGGTGCGATCGCCGTACCAGTGGCCCGGCGGCGTGGGGTCGGCGGCCACCCGGTAGGTGACGGTGAGGGGTGACGGTCCCTCACCCAGGGCGTCGCGGACCACGCCCACGGCCTCGCTGTGGCGGCGGTTGAAGCCCACGGCGAGGAGGCCGCCGCCCGCCCGCCAGGCGGACACGACCGCGTCGAGGCCCTCCTCGTCGAGGGCCAGCGGCTTCTCGCAGAGCACGTCGCGGCCCGCCGCGAGGGCCTGGGCGGCGAGGGCGGCGTGGGTGTCGTGGCGGGTGGCGACGATGACGAGGTCGGCCTCGGCGGTGGTGAGGGCCTCCTCGGTGGTCACCTGGCGGGCGCCGAGGCGATCGGCGAGGCGCTCCGCCGACACCCCGCCGGCCGAGGCCACGACGGCGACGTCGAGGCCGGCGTCGGCGAGCGCGGGGAGCAGCGTGGCGCGCACGAAGGTGCCGGCGCCCACGAGCGCGACCCGCGGGCGCTCCGGGGCGCGGGACCGGCCCGGGCGCGACGGGGCCGGGGCCGGGGCGGGCCGAGGCGCGGCGTGGTCGGCCTCGGGGTACACGAGCTGGATGGCCAGCGGGGCGGCGACCTTGTCCTCGAGCACCGCGTACGCCGCCTCGGCCTCGGCGATCGGGAAGGTGTGCGTGACGAGGTCGGCCACGTCGAGCGAGCCGGCGGCGAGGAGGTCGACGAAGGCCTCGAGGTTGCGTCGGGCCGTCCAGGGCACGTGGCCCACGGGGTAGTCGACGGCGGCCTCCTCGAACAGCGGGTCGTAGCGCCCGGGGCCGTAGCTGCGGGCCACCCGGAGGGTGAGCTCCTTCTCGTACAGCGGGGTGCGGGCCAGGTGGATGGGCACGTCGCCCACGAGCACGACGGTGGCACGGTCCCGGCTGAGGCTCGGCGCCCGCACGAGCGGGTCGGCGGAGCGCGACGCGGCGGTGACGAGCACGGCGTCGACGCCGCGGCCGCGGGACCAGTCGAGCACCGCGGCGGTGGTGGGATCGCCGTCGTCGACGAGGGCCAGCTCGACCGACGGCTCGTGGCGTTCGAGCGCGGCGGCCGAGACCTCGAGGGCGACGACCTCGCACCCTGCGGCCCGGGCCAGGCGGGCGGTGAGGCGGCCGAGCAGGCCGAGGCCCACGACCGCGACCCGGCTGCCGGGGCCGACCTCGGCCAGCCGGAGGCCGTTGAGGGCCACCGTGGCGAGGGCACCGAAGGCGGCTTGGGCGGGGTCGACCCCGGGCGGCAGCGCCACCGCCAGCGGCGCGGCGACGACCTGCAGTTCGGCGTGGCCGGCGCCGGCGGCCGCCACGAGGTCGCCGACGGCGAGGCCGGTGGCCCACTCGCCCACCTCGACGACCCGGCCCGCCGACGAGTAGCCGAGGGGCATGTCCTGGTCGAGGCGGTCCCGGACCGAGCGCGCCGTGCGGACCAGGCCCTCGGTGCGGGCCCGGCGCAGCACCTTGCGGGCCAGGTCGGGCCGGGCACGGGCCTTGGCGACGAGCGAGGACGACGCGAGGTGGCGGACCGCCCGCTCGGTGCCGGCGGACACCACCGAGTGGGTGGGGGCGACCAGGACCTCGGTGGGGCCGATCGAGGGGCGCGGCAGCTCGGCGACCCGCAGGCGGCCGTCCCGGACGGACTGGACGACCTGCCTCACCGGCGCAGCACCATCGCGGTCTGGACGTGGAAGTCCTCGGGGCGGCGCTCGAGGACGTCGAACCAGCCGCCCCACACCCGCTCGAGGTAGTCCTGGCCGTAGAAGACCTGGGCGCCACCCGGGCGCCGGTTGAGCACGATCACGTCGAAGTCGTCGGCGACCGGCCCGACCCGGCCCTCGAGGTCGTCGAGGCCGCGGCGCAGGTTCGGGCTCTCGCCGCTCCGGCGGATCGCCGCGATGGTGCTCTCGTCGTAGACGGTCAGGTAGGCGAGGCCGCCCGGGACGAGCAGGCGGCGCAGCTCCAGCACCCAGGCATCGGCCAGCTCGCTGATGTGGGGGATGACCGAGCAGGCGTAGACGAGGTCGAAGGCGCCGTCGGGGAAGGGCAGGTGCGGCGCGGTCGTGCAGGCGGTGAGCCGGAACGAGGCGGGCAGGTGGGCGCGGCCCCAGGCGATGCGCTCGGCGACGAGGTCGGCGCCCCACGCCTCGACGCCGGGGGCGACCTCGGGCCACCACCGCAGGACTCGGCCGTACCCGCAGCCGAACTCGAGCACGCGGTGGCCCTCGCCGAGGGCGAGGCCGTGGCGGGCGGCGGCGTCACGGACCGTGGTGGCGTGGAGCTCGCCGCTCGCCAGGTAGGCGCCCGGGTCGTGCTCGTCCTCGAGCTCCCACCGGCCCGGGTCCGGCAGCGGCCAGTCGGCGGGCCCGCCGGCCGCCGGGGCGCTCGCCCGGCGCAGGACGAAGGCGTCCTCGCCGGCGTGCAGGGGCACGCCGCGGGCCGCGATCGTGCGGTCGTCGGCGAGGCCGCGCTCGAGGGCGCGCTTCACCGAGCGCACGCCGCGCGCCCGTGCGCCACCCCACCGATCCATGCCCCGGATCATCCCACGGTTAACGTCGGCGACCGTGCACGCCGTGTGTGTCGCCGCGGCCCGGCCGAACTTCATGAAGGTGAAGCCGGTGCTCGACGCGCTCGAGGCCGCCGGGGCGCGCACGACGCTCGTGCACGCCGGCCAGCACTACGACCCCGACGTGAACGACGTCTTCTTCGCGGACCTCGGCCTGCGGGCACCGGACCACCACCTGGGCTCGGGCTCGGGCAGCCAGGCCGCCCAGACCGCTCGGGTCATGCTCGCCTTCGAGCCCCTGCTGGAGGCGCTCGCCCCCGACGTGGTCGTGGTCGTCGGCGACGTCACCGCCACCCTCGCCGTCGCCCTGGTCACCGCCAAGTCGCCGGCCCGGCTGGCCCACGTCGAGGCCGGCCTCCGGAGCGGCAACCGGGCGATGCCCGAGGAGGTCAACCGCGTCGTCGTCGACCGCCTGAGCGACGACCTGTTCGCCCCCTCCCCCGACGCCGTCGACCACCTGCGCGCCGAGGGCGTGGCGCCGGAGGCGGTCCACCTGGTGGGCAACGTCATGGTCGACTCCCTGCTCGCGAACCTGGACCGGGCCCGGGCCCGCCCCCTGCTGGCCGACCTCGGGCTGGCCCCCGGCGGCTACGGCGTCGTCACCCTGCACCGGCCCTCGAACGTGGACGACCCGGCGGTGCTGGACCGGCTCCTCGGCGCGCTCGGGACGGTCGCCGCCGACTGCCCGCTGGTGTTCCCCGTCCACCCCCGGACGCGGGCCGCCCTGGCCGGTCGGCCGCTGCCCGACGGCGTGGTCGCCGCCCCACCGCTCGGGTACCTCGACTTCCTCGCCCTCGAGGCCGACGCCCGGCTCGTGCTGACCGACTCCGGCGGGGTGCAGGAGGAGACGACCGTCCTCGGGGTCCCGTGCCTGACGCTGCGCGAGGAGACCGAGCGCCCGATCACCGTCACCGAGGGCACGAACGAGGTCGTGGGCACCGACCCGGCGCGGATCGTCACGGCGGCGGCGGCCGCCCTCGACCGTCCCCGCGCCCCCCGGCGCCCCGACGGGTGGGACGGGCGGGCCGCCGAGCGGGTGGCCGCCGTCCTCTGCGCCGGGTGAGCCCCCACGCCGGCCCGACGGCGCCGTCTACGCTGGCGCCGCCCATGGACGACCCCGACGACCCCGACGCCCCCGACGCCCGTGGCATCCGACTCGCCCGACCCGACGTCGGCGAGGACGAGCTCGCCGCCATCGCCGAGGTGTTCCGGTCGGGCATCCTGACCGACGGTCCCGCCACCGCCGCCTTCGAGGACGAGTTCGCGGCACGCCACGAGGTCGAGCACGCGGTCGCCTTCGCCAGCGGCACGGTGGCGCTCTCGGCGATCCACCTCGGCCTGGGCCTCGGCCCGGGCGACGAGGTGATCCTGCCCTCGATGACGTTCATCTCGACCGCGACCTCGGTGCTGCACGTCGGCGCGACCCCGGTGTTCGCGGACGTGCTCCCCGACACCTTCGACCTCGACCCCGCCGACGTCGCCCGGCGGATCACCCCCGCCACCCGCGCCATCGTCGCCGTGCACTACGGCGGCCAGGCTGCCGACCTCGACGCCCTGCGGGCGGTCGCCGACGACGCCGGGGTGCCCTTGATCGAGGACGCCGCCGAGGCCCACGGGGCGACCTACGGCGGCCGACCGGTCGGCGGGTTCGGCCGGGCGGCCATGTTCAGCTTCACGCCCACCAAGAACATCACCACGGGCGAGGGCGGCATGGTGACGACCGACGACGGCGAGCTCGCCGAGCAGCTCCGCCTGCTGCGCAACCACGGCCAGCCCGCCCCCGGGCGCCACGTGCTCGTGGGCTACAACTGGCGCATCAGCGAGATGCAGGCGGCCATGGGCCGGGCCCAGCTCGCGAAGCTCCCCGCCATCCTCGAGCGCAAGCAGGCCAACGCCCGGCGCCTGTCCGACCGGCTCGCCGCCGTGCCCGGCGTGACGCCCCCGGCCGTGCGGCCGGGTTGCGGCCACGTGTTCATGCTCTACACGGTGCTGGTCGACGAGGGCCGGGACGAGCTGCAGGCGGCGCTCGCCGCCCACCGCATCGAGACCCGCGTGTACTTCCCGCCGGCGCACCGCCAGCCGATCTTCGCCGGCGTGCCGGCCGAGCTGCCGGTGACCGAGCACCTCGCCGCGCACATGCTGTCGCTGCCGATGCACGCCCGGCTGCCCGCCGCGGACATCGACCAGCTCGCGGACGCGATCGCCGCCGCCCGCGCCTGACCGACCCGCGGGCCGGCCGGCGGCGGGGTCAGGCCCGGTCGGTCGGCGAGGAGATGCCGTCGCCGCTGCGGCACAGCGCGGCGAGGCGGGCGACGAGGGCGGCGCCGTCCTCGTCGAGGAGGTCGGCCACGGCCGAGGGCGCCAGCGGCGGCACCTCGACCGCCGAGATCATCGGGTGGGCCGACTGGCTGGGGTGCTCGTCCACCCCGATCAGCACCTCGTGGAGCTTCTCCCCCGGGCGCAGGCCGGTGTACACGACCTCGACGGGCCGGTCGGACCGGGCGGCCATGCGGGCGGCGATGTCGGCGATGCGGACCGGCTCGCCCATGTCGAGCACGAGGGCCTCGCCGGGCCGGCCGATGGCCCCGGCCTGGATGATCAGCTGCACCGCCTCCTCGACGGTCATGAAGTAGCGGGTGACGTCGGGGTCGGTCACCGTGATGGGGCCGCCGGCGCGCACCTGCGCCTCGAACACGCCCATGGCCGAGCCCCGGCTGTGGAGCACGTTGCCGAACCGCACCGAGAGGAACGTGCCGCTGGCCCGCCGCGCCGCCGCCGCGGTGAGGCGCTCGGCGAGGCGCTTGGTGTAGCCGAGCACGCTGGCGGGGTCCGCGGCCTTGTCGGTGGACACGTTGACGAAGCGGTCGACGCCGTGGGCCAGGGCGAGCTCGAGGAGCGTCTCGGTGCCGAGGACGTTGGTCTTGACCGCCTCCGAGGGGTGGCGCTCGAGCAGGCTCAGGTGCTTGAGGGCGGCGGCGTGGAACACCACCTCGGGACGGTGCTCGGCGAAGATCTCGGCCATGCGCTCGGCGTCGCGCAGGTCGGCGACGACCAGGTTGGGCGAGTCGAGCAGGGCGCGCCCCTCGATCGCGAGCTGCACCGCGTGCAGCGCCGACTCGTCGCGGTCGAGCATGACGAGCTGGCCGGGGGCGAAGAGGTACAGCTGGGCGCACAGCTCGCTGCCGATCGAGCCGCCGGCCCCGGTCACCAGCACCCGGCGCCCGGTGACGTAGCTCGAGATCGACGACACGTCGGTGTCGACCTCGTGGCGGCCGAGCAGGTCGGACTCGCTGATGGGGCGGATGTCGGCCACGCCGACGTCGCCGCCGAACAGCTCGCGCACCGGGGGCAGCACCATCACGGCCAGGCCCGCGGACTCGGCCAGCCCCGACAGCTCGGCGATCAGGCTCGCGCCCGCGCTCGGGATGGCGATCACGATGGCGTCGGCGTCGAAGGTCTTGGCCACGTCGGCCATGCGGTGCCGGTCGCCGCTCACGGGCACGCCGTTGATGCGCAGGTGCTGCTTGTACGGGTGGTCGTCGAGCAGCGCCACCGGGAGGTAGGGGCTCGACGGGTTCCGGAGCATGGCGTTGATGACCTGCAGGCCCCCCTCGCCCGCGCCGAACACCAGGACCCGCGTGGCGGTGTCGGCCGACGGCCGCATGCGCCGCTCGAGCACGAGGCGCCACGCGTAGCGGGCCCCCGCCATGAAGAGCAGGGCGAGGCAGCCGGCGAGGATCGTGGCGCTGACGGGGATGAGGTAGTCGAAGAGGAACCGGTTGACGAACGCGATCGACACCGTGGCCACGACGACGCACCGGGTGAGGGCGGCGACCTCCTCGAAGCTGCCGAAGCGCCACCGGCCGAGGTACAGCCCCCCGGCGGTGCCGACCACGACGTGGATGACGATGGCGATCGGGATGATCAGCGCGAGCCGGGCCCAGTCGATCTGCTGGTACTCGAAGTCGTACCGGAGCAGGGTGGCCAGCACGATGGCGACGGCCCACGCGACGGCGTCGAGGCCCGCCTGGAAGCCGAAGCGGTGGCGGATGAGGAGGCGCCAGCGCGAGGCCGCGTCGACCGTGGGGACCGTGCCCGGTTGCGCTTCCACCCGCCTCCTCCCCGTGGTCGTGCCGCCGGCACGTCCGACCGCGAACCCGACCACCCACCCGAGGGGTTAGGCTCGCACGACCCATGTACACGCAGAACGCGTCGTCAGACCGTAGCAACTTCGATCTCCGCGACTCGCTCGCCGTGCTGCGGCGCCGCAAGTGGACCATCATCATCGTGGTCCTCGTCGTGCTCGCACTCGGCGCGGTGATGTCGTACCGCAAGAGCCCGGTGTACGAGGCGTCGGCGTCCCTGCTGCTGAAGGCGGCGTCGCAGAACTCGGTGCTCGCGGAGGCCACCTCGATCGACCCGGAGCGCCGGGTCCAGAACGAGGCGGAGCTCCTGCGGGGCTCGCGCACCGCCGGCGAGGTCGAGTCCCGGCTCGGCTTCGGCGCCGGGGTCAGCGTCGCCGCGGGCGGCGACAGCGATGTCATCGAGATCACCGCGTCGGCCTCCGACCCCGAGCGGGCGGCCCTCATCGCCAACACCTACGCGGAGGCCCACCGGGACCTGCGCCAGCAGGACAGCCTGGAGCTGCTGTCCGGGGCCCGCCAGGAGGTCCAGCTCCAGATCGACGACATCGACGAGACCGCGGCGCAGCTCGCGCAGCAGCTCAACGACCTGCAGACCCAGCGGTTCAACACCCCGGACCCGGTGATCCAGGCCGACCTCGACAAGCAGATCAACCAGGTCACCCAGAGTCGTGACGCGATCCTCCGCGGCCGGGACGCCTACGTGAACGACCTCGGCGACCTCGACATCGAGGAGGACCTGGCCCGCCAGAACCCGCCGTTGGAGATCCTGGCGCCGGCGTCGGCGCCCGGCGGCCCGGTCTCCCCCGACCACCGCCAGGACCTCACCGTCACCCTGGTGCTCGGGCTGCTGCTCGGCATCGCCGTCGCCTTCGTCCAGGAGCACCTCGACGACTCGGTGCGCAACGTGAACGACCTCGCCAAGGTGACCGGCGGCCTGCCCTCGCTCGCGATCATCCCGCGCCACGAGAGCACCCCCGAGGGCGAGATGCCGCCCATCCTCACCGCGACCAAACCGATGTCGCACACGGCCGAGTCCTACCGCTCGCTGCGCACCTCGGTGGAGTTCCTCGCGCTCGAGAAGCGCATGCAGACCATCCAGGTCACGAGCGCCCAGGCCGGGGAGGGCAAGACCAGCACGGTCGTCAACCTCGCCGTGGCCTTCGCCCAGGCCGGCGAGAAGGTCATCGTCGTCGACTGCGACCTGCGCCGCCCCCGCCTGCACGAGTACTTCGGCCTCGACCGCCACCTGGGCTTCACGTCGGTGCTGCTCAACGAGCGCAACCTCGACGAGGTCGTCCGCGTGGCCCCGGGCTTCGACAACCTCCAGGTCCTCTGCTCGGGCCCGCTGGCGCCGAACCCGTCCGAGCTGCTCGGCGGCGAGCGCTTCGCCGAGATCATCCGCAAGCTGAGCACCGACCACACCGTCGTGCTGATCGACTCGCCCCCGGTCCTGCCGGTCACCGACGCCCTGGTGCTGTCACGGGTGGCGGACGCCACCATCGTCGTGGCCAGCTCCGGCGTGTCGAGCAAGCGGCGCTTCGCCCGCTCGGTCGACTCGCTGCGCCAGGTGGGGGCCCCGCTCGTCGGCTCGGTGCTCAACTCGGCCCCCCTCGACGTGGCCTACGGCTACGTCGACTACGGCTACGTCGCCTACGGCAACGGCACGGGCTCCGAGTCCCGGCGCCGGGGCCGGCGGAAGCGCGAGAAGCAGCGGGTCTGACCCCGCCATGTGCGGGATCGCGGGGGTGCTCCAGGCCGGCGACCGGCCCGTCGACGCCGCCGTGCTCGAGGCCATGGTCGCGGCCCTGGCCCACCGGGGCCCCGACCAGTCCGGGGTGCTCGCCCGCGGCCCGGTCGGCCTCGCCGCCACCCGGCTGAGCCTGCTCGACCCGGGCGAGACCGGCGCCCAGCCGCAGACCGACGGCTCCCGGGCGCTGGTGTTCAACGGCGAGGTGTACAACCACCGCGAGCTCGCCGCCGAGCTCACCGCCG
>WBZL01001271.1_pt1 | contig 26866 bp, 23 predicted proteins | sample 5204291 | NCBI WGS metagenome assembly WBZL01 (sample SAMN12344345, study PRJNA552823) | activated sludge metagenome | biome: Activated sludge suspended growth; feature: Nitrification reactor; material: Wastewater; isolation source: activated sludge from nitrification reactor of wastewater...
TTTTGGGGGGGGGGGGGGGGAGGGGAGATTCGTCGGTGGTGGGGGTGTCGGTGCCGGCCCAGGCGAGGTCGTCGAGCCAGAGTTCGCCTTCGTTGGGGGTGTCGGGGTAGGTGCCAAAGCCGAGGGTGAGGCCGGTGATTTGGGCGGGGTTGATCGGGTGGCCGGCGTCGCCTTCCCAGTTGACGCCGAGGAGTTGATCCCAGGTGAGGGTGACGGGGACCCAGGTTTCGACGCTTTCGGGGGCGGTTTCGAGGGTGAATTGGTAGCTGGTGCGGGCGTCTGGGGTGCCGCCGAGGACGGTGAGGTCGAAGAGGCGGGCGGGGGCGTCGGCGCGATAGCGGAAGGTGAGGCCGGTGTAGGCGGTTCCGTCGAAGGGGGCGGTGAAGAAGAGGGGGCAGGTGGCCCAGGAGTTGGCGGCGACGTGGAAGGTGACGTGGAGCGCGCCGTCTTCGGGGGTGCAGGTGAAGGTGGTGGGGGTGGTTTCGTCCCAGTAGGCTTGCCAGCCGTCGGTGCCGGGGAGGAGGCCGCCGTCGAAGTCGTCGATGAGGGCAGAGGAGGTGGGGGGGAGGGGTTGATCGGGGACGGTGGCCGCGGGGGTCGGGTCGGGGGAGGTGGGTTCGGCGGGGGTGGGTTGTTCGATGGGGGGTTCAACGGGGAGGGTGGTGTTGTTGATCCAGCGGTTGTAGAAGATGTTGACGAGGGGGATGAATTCTTCGGTGGCTTTTTGACTGCCTTCCGGGTTGGGGTGGTCGTCGCCGTCGGAGTCGTAGACGAGGGTGTTGCCGTGTTGGGTGATGCGTTCGATTTGGCCGTTGAGGTAGCGGTGGTGGTTGTCGGGGGCGGTGAGGATGGCGTGGAAGTCGAAGATGGCGACGTTGGGGTAGGGGTAGGCGTTTTCGGTGAGCCAGTTGTTGAGGAGCCAGTCGTCGAAGGCGCGGGCGTTTTCGGCGTAGGTGGGGTCTTGGAGGGGCGGGGAGGTGATGACGATGAAGAGTTTGTCGGGGTGGGCGAGGAAGGTGGTGAGGAGTTCGTTGTAGACGTATTTGGCGTGGCCGACGGTGTAGCCTTCGTTGGGGTGGGGGGGGTCGTTGGGGTGGCCTTCGAGGGCGGAGTTGGGGAAGCAGGATTTGAAGAGGATGATCTGGTTTTCGCCGCCGGGGTCGGCGAAGGTGCGGGTGTAGTTGGCGTGTTGGGCGCTTTCGTGGAAGACGGCGTCCAGGTAGCGGGGACTTTCGGGGCCGGTGAACCATTCGCGCCAGTTGACGATGTCGGTGCGGTCGCCGATGGCACCCTGCCCGGCGTCTGGCCCCCAGCCGTAGTTGGTGTCGGAGACGAAGTAGTTGTTGGCGGCGAGTTCGCGCCCGAGGTTGCCGTAGTCGTCGGTGAGCCAGTTTTCGCCGGTGGAATGGTGGATGAAGATGAGTTTGACGGGGGTGGCAGGTGGGGTGGGGTCGAGGGTGACTTGGGCGCGGGCGTTTTGGACGCGGGCGGAGGTGGGGAGGAAGGGGAGGAGGATGAGGAAGAGGGTGAGGAGTAGAACGCGGGGTTTCATGGGGGCCTCCAGGGGCGAGTGGAACAAGGGGTTTTTGCCCGAAAAGTGCGCCCTTCCCGTGTTTATTATAAGGGATTCTGGGGGGAGTTTCAAAAAAAGGTGATGAATGGGAAACAGGCGATGAATAGGAAACAGGCGATGAATAGGAATTCATCGCCTGATAGTCGAAACCCGTTGAAACGGGTTGGGGGAGCGTTTTGAACAGGTTTCAACCTGTTTTTTCTGTCAGACGCCGAATTCCTATTCGGCGGGGTTATTCATCAGGGATGAGGGCGTAGCAGGCGGTGAGGTCGTATTGGGTGGGGTCAAGTTTGTCTAATTCTTGTTTTAAGGTGTATGAGCTTAGGGCCGGATCAAATGCGGAAGAGTTCCATGGTAGCGTGAAGGATTGACTTGACGCATATTCGGTCGAATAATGCGCCCGACTATATTGGAGCCAACATGCTGTAACCATGTCGGTTTCCGGCCAGTTGGCTAAATCAGAAACTTCCAGAAAGATGGTCAGACCTGTGTTGCCCATCCCTAAACTTTGATAGATCATGGGAATGCCGACTAGCGTTGTTTCGTTGGGTTCGCCGTAAAAGGGTTGCCCATACTGCGCCTTTAGTTCTGAAATTCGCTCAGTTTCCCACTCAATAATCGAATCTTTGTATTGTGTAGTAACTTCTACAAATTGATCATCGCGCCACTCGTAGTAATGCGGGATATTAACGTTCGTAAAAAAGCCATAGCCATAACGTTCAGAAACGATGAAAACGACAGGATCGGTTGAAAAGGACAACAATCCAAGATGGCCCGGCATTCCAGCCGCTAAATCTATGGGTTTTCCAGTTTTCGAGATTTCAAAGAAGTGAAATTCATTTACCGGGCGACTACAAGACACAGGGCAATATTGTGCAATGAGGCTAAATTCATAACGACCATTGTGGTTAATGTCACTGATGTACTGGTTCAAACCTGCTGAAATCCGCGTTTCTTCGTCTGGCTCATAAAATACTTCAAAAGGAATGAAAGTCCCTTGAGGATCGTCCCAGTTTATAAATTTGTAGAGAATGGGATAGCTCTCGTCCATTTCGCGTTTCGACCAGGACGCGGGATAAAATGTCCCCATCAAATCCATTTTCTCGCCATCCTGGCGGTAAAAAGCGATGATCCAGGTTTCGCGAATGACATCGTAATACCGCCCACTGCCATTTTCTTCCGGTTCCCGGAATAAATAGGCATGGTATGTGTAGGAACCATCTTGGATGGTTCCCGCGCTCCTGACGGTGTACCCCCTTTCACTCATTTCTAAAGCAAACGCATCGTTCCCAATAGGGGTAGCAGTCGGCAAAGGCGTTGAAGTAGAAGTGGGCGAAGAAGCAGGGCGTGGGGTAGAAGAAGGGGGCAGGGCATATTGTGCGGCATTTGCCTTGCTGGTGGCAAACTTGGATAGACTCTCGGTTTGATTGGTCGCCAGAAGCGCATTTTGATCCAGCGTCGGTTCATTGGTTAAGGTGGGGGCAGGCGTTTTCGTTGCCGTTTGCGAGGGGAGATGACTGGGAGCAATGACGGTCTGGGGAGTTGGCGTAGGTTGTGAGGGGGTACAGCCTGCCACGATGAAGAGTCCGAATAAACCGAGCAAGAAGAGCGGAAGGGTGCGTTTCATCTTTTGCCATCCTGGAAGTGAAGGTGGGGGAATTATAAGGCAAAGTGCAATAGCAGGGATTCTGTTTTGTTCGGCCCGCCGGGGGATGAAGTCCCCCGGCTACCTAACAACGCCGAATAAATCCGGCTTGACAAGCCCGTTTCAACGGGCGTCGTTGGGTAGCCCGGCGACTTTATCGCCGGGCGGGGACCATTTGCATGGCAAGCTACCCCTCCCTTTCGGCCCGCCGGGGGATGAAGTCCCCCGGCTACGCAACCACGCCGGATTCATCCGGCTTAGCCCGTTTCAACGGGCGTCGTTGGGTAGCCCGGCGACTTCATCGCCGGGCGGGGCTGATTGGAAAATGATCGCCGGAACCCGCGGGGAGGTTCCCGAAGGTCGCGGGGAGATTCCCGGAACCCCCCGCGCCGTCCCCCAAATGAACCTTTCCTCCTCAAACTCGTACCAGGGATAATGAACACAGCCCTCCCATCCGGTTTAGAATACCTGGGCAACGCCGTAACCAACGCCTCTCACAGGATCGCCCCCTTGCCCACCCCGGATACCCTCCCCGACGAAGACCTCGCCCGCGCCATTCAGCGTGGCGATTCCCACGCGCTGAGCCTCCTCGTCGAACGCCATCACGCCCCCTTGCTTGGCTACCTCTATCGGCTAACGGGCGGCGACCGGCCCCTGGCAGAAGACCTCGTCCAAGAAACCTTTCTCCGCACCCTCCGCAACATCCGCCAGTATCACCCCGCCCAACGCTTCAAACCCTGGCTCTACGCCATCGCCACCAACCTCGCCCGCGACCACTTCAAACGCGCCGACACCCGCCGCACCGACCCCATCCAAACCGGCACGCTCTCCCTCCCCGATCCGAACCAACCCGAACCCACCTTCCTCGCCCACGACGACGCCCGGCAAGTCATCGCCGCCCTCGCCCACCTCCCCGCCCTCCAACGCGAAACCATCCTCCTCCGCTACTACCAAGACCTCACCCTCGCCGAAATCGCCGAAACCCTCCAAATCCCCCTCGGCACGGTCAAATCGCGATTGAGCATTGGGTTGAACCGCCTAAAAGACCTTCTCGAACCTTAAGCCACGAATTACACGAATTTCACGAAAAAACGATTCGAATAATTCGTGAAATTCGTGGCGAAAAAAACATGAACGACCTCAAACACCTCACCGAAGACCTCGATTCCGAAACCCAGGCCGCCGACCTCCTCCCCACCGTCGAACGCCTCCAAACCTGGCGCGCGCCCATCCCCACCCCCGCGGACACCGCCCGCCTCCTCGCCACCCTCACCCCCACCCTCCCCTCGCGCCCCCGCTCCTTTTCTCCTTTTCACCTCCTCTCCTCTTCCCCTCTTCTCCTCTTCTCCTCCGCCCTCCTCCTCCTCCGCTCCCAGCTCTACATCGTCCACCGCGAAATCTGGGCCGCGTCTGCGCTGGTGATGATGCTCGGCGCAGGGATGTCGATCCTGATCCCATCGGAAGGTGGCACCCTGCCAGATGGCTCCCCCACCCCGGACGGGTTCGCCCTCGCCCTCGTCGCCCCCCTCGTCGCGGCGATGGGCATTTCTTTCCTCTACGGCCCCGGCGTGGACCCCGCCGTTGAAATCGAAGAAGCCACCCCCGTCACCCAACGCCAAATCCTGCTCGCCCGCCTCACCCTCGTCTTCGGGTTCAACCTCCTGCTCGGCCTGCTCGCCAGCGTGGGGATACTGCTCGCCGGGATCGTCGGCCTCACCGCCCCTGTCTCCCTCCCCGCCCTGATCGGGTTATGGCTCGCCCCGATGACCTCCCTCTCCGCGCTTGCCCTCTTCCTCACCGTGCTGACTGGCGATTCCCTCGCGGGCGTGGTCGCCAGTTTGGGCCTTTGGATGATGCAAGCCTTCCGCACGTTTGCCCCGCCCGAACCGATCCCCCTCTTCCTCCCCGATTTACTCGCCCCGGAAATCCGTCCCTGGCTTTGGACGCTGGCCCTGTGCCTCGGCGTGCTGGCCTTTTGGCTCGCCGGACGCGAGGGGCAAATGCTCAGGAGGTCGGTATGATGCACAAAATGGGCGAAGCGATCCCCTACGTCCTCGCGGGGATAACGGCAATAGGCGCATATCTGGTTTGGGCGGTCGTCCGGGGCTGGAAAATGTTGGGGTGGGAGGGTGTCCGTAAGTGGACCTCCGCGTGGGCGGTCAGTTTTCGGCTCGTGGGGTGGATGCCTTTCGCGGGGGCGACATTGATCGTGCTCCCGATCACCCTCCTGGCCCCGCTCGCTTGGACGACCTCCGATCTGACCCCGTTTGAACCCCGCCGCGTGGTGATGAGTCTCCTGCCGTTGATCGCCGCCTGTCATGCCGCGTTTCTCTTCTCCCCCACCGACGAACCGTTTATGGAAGGGCTACTCGTCACTCCGCGCCCGTTCGCGTGGTTGATCTGGGAACGGTTGGGGGTGTTGGTGGCTCCGTACACGGTGCTTGCCCTCGTTGGGAATCTGATCGTGCTCGCGCGCACCGCGTGGGAGGGGTGGGTTCTGTTGGTCGCCTGGGTTCCGCCGTTTCTGTTTTTCGTCAGCGTGGCCTTGTTCATCACGTTCACCTCCCGCCAACCGGCCTTTGGCATGACGATGAGCATTATTTTGTGGTTCGGCTTGGCCTTCCTTGCCGACAAAATTCTCCTGCGCTGGCCGCATCTCTGGCCCGTGCATGTGTACCTGCGCCCCGAAACCGCCGCGACCGCATTCGATCCCCGGTTGCATCCGGTATGGGTGTTGTTCGTCGGGGCATTGTTTTTGGCGTTTGCGTTCCGGCAAATCCGGGATGTCGAAAAACTGTTAGCCGCGGCGAAATCGTGAGGTGTGGCGCAACCCGCATCCCTTCACCTTTGTTCAGGACAGGCCTTCGACTGCGCTCCGAAGACTACGCTCCGCTCAGGATGCTCCCGACTCCTTACTCCTTACTCATCACTTATCACTTATCACTTATCACTTCATCACTCCCCCCGTTCTACGCTTTACGTTTTACGTTCTACGTTATGAAAACCTCCCAATCCCTCACCCAATGTATTGCCATCGCCCGCTACGAATTCCTCATGCTCTGGCGACAACGCGCCGCCCCGGTGCTGACGCTCTCGCTCGTGGCCCTGCCCGTCTTTTTCGCCTTTTTCGTCTACGGCGATGCGGCCAATGAGAATCTCTCTTTGCTCGACAAAATGAGTGCCGCACAAATACAGGAATATGCCATCTTCATCACTTCCACCGTACAATTTTTCTCGTGGGCGTCTGCCTACCTGATCCTGATCGTCCTCGCGCCGTTAATGATGTCCGAAATCATCCCCAAAGACCGACAATACGGCGTGCGCGAGATTCTAGACGCGCTCCCCCTGGGCATGGGCACGTACCTGAACGGGAAAATGCTCGGTGCAGTCGCAGTTGCCCTGTCCGGACTGGTGGGGGCGATGATCATGGTCACCATCTTCTGGAAGATCATGTTCCGAGAAATTTACCTGCCCATGATTCTCTCGGCCTGGTTGGGCGGGGGCGGCGCACTCATTTTGCTGAACACAACCACCGCCATTCTCCTTGCCGCCGGACAACCCACCCGCAAACGCGCATTCGCCATCAGTGCGTTCTTCACATTTGCCTGTCTGGTGTTGATGACCGTCGCCGTTGCCAGTCACGACGGCGTGATTGATTATGCGTGGTGGGAAATCGCAAGCCCTGCCCGCTCCGCCTTTTATTCCTACTTCATTGATGGCACTTTTGAAGCCATGTCCGGCTCCATTTATTCCACGAACTTCGATAGTGTGGCGGCCCTTTGGCAGACCGTCGGAGTAGGGTTGGTGGAACTCGCTATTCTCTGGTTTCTCGCCCGGAGATATGTCCAAACCCGCTAATCGTTGTTCGTAGTGAGGCACGCCAGTGCCGACGGCACTCCGAAGACTGCGTGCCTCACTACAAACCCTTACTCATCCCTTATCACTCATTACTCGTTACGCAATACGAAACACGGAATACGCATATGATCACCATCTCCCACCTCTCCAAAACCTACCCCGGCCCCGTCCACGCCCTGCGCGACGTCTCGCTCGAAATCGGCACCGGCATGTTCGGCCTGCTCGGCCCCAACGGCGCGGGGAAAACCACCCTCATGCGCATCCTCGCGGGGATTCTGACCCCGACCGGGGGCACCGCGACCGTCCTCGGGCACAACCTCACCACCCCCGTCGGAAAACAAGCCGTGAAAGAGTCGTTGGGCTACCTCCCACAGGAACTCGGCCTCTACCCCGACCTGACCGCCGCCGAATTCCTCGACTACATCGCCATTCTCAAAGGGATCAATGATGGAAAAACCCGCAAACGCCAGATCACCGAACTGCTCGATCTCGTCCGCCTGACAGACAAAGCCAACGTCCGCATCAAAACCTACTCCGGCGGGATGAAACGCCGCGTCGGCATCGCGCAAGCCCTCCTCGGCACCCCGCAACTCATCATCGTGGACGAACCCACCGCGGGCCTCGACCCCGAAGAGCGCATCCGCTTCCGTAACCTGCTCGTGGACACCGCCGCGCGCTGTACCGTCATCCTCTCCACCCACATCGTCGAAGACATCGGGCAAAGTTGCAACGACCTCGCCGTGATTCGCGAGGGGCTGGTGCTGTACCGGGGCAGTCCACGGGAGCTGATCGCCCAGGCGCGGGGCAATGTCTGGAATATTACGATGACGGACGGGGCGCGCCCGGATGGGGGTCTCACCATCGTCTCCACCCTGCAACTGGCGGAGGGGGTGCAATACCGCGTGGTCGGTAAACCCGAAAGTCAGTACCCCGCCCAACCCGCCGAGCCAAGTCTGGAAGATGGGTATATGTGGTTGATGAGGGCGTAAGCTCCCGAAAAAAAGAACGATGGAAGAGGTACCTCTTCCATCGTTCTTTTTTTCGGAGCATCTTATCCTAATCGTCATCTGGCACCGGTTCAAGCGGTTCCAGCAGGTTTAGCTTGTCGGCGAGTTGTTGGGGTTTGTGAATCAGGATGGGCAAACATTGCGAACAAACCCAGCCTTCTTTGCCGCCGAAGCGGAGGTTGAGGAGGGGGACTTGGTGCTCGGTACGTTCGCAGTTGAGGCAGAGGGGGGTGGGGGAGGTCATTGGGTGTCCTATTTTCCTGAGATGTGTAACTGACGCCGGATCAGGGTGATGATCTCGTCGGCGCTGGTTTCGAGGGGTTTGTTCGTCACATCCACGCGGCGAAACCCGTGGCGGCGAATGAGTTTTTCGATGGCCTCTACTTCTTCGTAGATTTTGACCGGGTTGGTGTAATCCGATTTGGTGCTCACTCCCAGGGTTTCCTGGCGATGACGGCGGTGGTACAGCAGTTCGGTGGGGTCAATCGTCAGGCCCACGACCCGACGGGGGTCTACATCCAACAATTCCTGCGGGATCGAAAGATTTGGAATCAGAGGAATGTTGGCGACTTGCCACCCTAAAATGGAGAGGTACATACTGAGCGGGGTTTTGCCCACCCGCGAGACCCCGACGAGGATAATTTCGGCTTCGGGCCAGCCTCTCGGATTTTTGCCGTCGTCGTGATCGAGGGTGTATTTGATAGCGTCAATGCGCTCAAAATAGGAGCGGTGCAGTTGGCGGTACAGGCCCGGAGTGCCTTGTGGTTGTTCGCCCACGTGCTCGGTGAGGGTTTCGATCAAGGGACCGAACAAATCAATCGTCACCACGTGGAATTGTCCAGCAAGTTGTTGAGCGAGTTGGCGCAGTTGGGGATTGACGAACGTGTGGACGATGACAGCCCCTTCATGCTTGGCATGTTGAAAATGTTCCCGAACCTGCTCTTCTTGCGTGATTTTCGGGAAAATTTTCAGAGTCACGTTCGCATTTGGAAATTGTGCCAATACCGTACGAACAACCTGTTCCCCCGACATGCCGACTCCGCCGGAGAGGATGAAGATGGGGAAGTTACAGAAGGTTACGTGAGCAGAACGAGGATCGTCCATAAAGGTATTATATTGCAGAATACACACCAGACCGCCAAATGAATAGTGTATAAAAAAACGCCGCTTCGTAGAGAAGTGGCGTTTTTAGTACCATTTTTTATTGTGCGATTGTTACTTCGGCTTATGCGCCAGCGCGGCCTGCCCCGCGGCCAACCGGGCCACCGGGACGCGGAACGGGGAACAGGACACGTAGTTCAGGCCGATGATGTGACACCACTCGATGGAGTTGGGGTCACCACCGTGTTCACCGCAGATGCCACATTCGAGGTCAATGCGGGTGCCGCGGCCTTTTTCGACCGTCATCTTCATCAACTGACCCACGCCGTCGCGGTCAATGGTTTGGAACGGGTTGAGGGGCAGGATGCCGTCTTCCACATATTTGACCAGGAAGTTGCGTTCGGCGTCGTCGCGGGAGTAGCCGAAGGTGAACTGGGTGAGGTCGTTCGTCCCGAAGGAGAAGAATTCGGCGACGGTGGCGATCTGATCGGCGGTGAGGCCCGCGCGGGGGATTTCGATCATCGTGCCGAATTTGTAGTGGAACGAGACGCCTTTTTCTTCCATCACCTCTTTGGCGACTTTTTCCAACTCGGGCTGGATCACTTTCAGTTCGTTAATGTGGCCGGTGAGCGGGATCATGACTTCGGGCTTGGGTTCAAACCCGCGCAGTTTCACGTCGGCGGCGGCTTCAAAGATCGCACGCACCTGCATGGTGACGATTTCGGGCATCATCACGCTCAGGCGGACACCGCGCAACCCCATCATCGGGTTGCTTTCATGCATCCCCTGGATGTCGGCGAGCAGAGCTTCTTTGGCGGCGTCCACTTCGCCTTTGATCCGGTTTTCGATGACCTGTTCGAGCAGGGCATGTTCGTCGGGCATGAACTCGTGGAGGGGCGGGTCAATGAGGCGGATGATGACGGGGAGGCCGGTCATCGCTTCGAACAGGCCGTCGAAGTCACTGCGCTGGTAGGGCAGGAGTTTGTTGAGGGCGGTGGTGCGTTCGGCGGAGGTGTCGGCCAGGATCATCTGCTGGACGATGGGGAGGCGTTCCTGTTCAAAGAACATGTGCTCGGTGCGGCACAGGCCAATGCCTTTCGCGCCGTAGGAGCGGGCGCGGCGGGCGTCGGCGGGGTAGTCGGCGTTGGCCCACACCTGAAGACCACGGGTCGGCCATCCGGCGGGGGCGGCGCGGACGCCTTCGGTCGAAGAGAATTCATCGGCCCAGGTCAGGAGGGTGAGCAGGTCGGTTTGTTCTTCGAGGGAGGGGGCCGCGGTGGGGATTTGGCCGAGGAAGACTTCGCCGGTGGTACCGTCTACGGAAATCCATTCGCCTTCGGCAACGGTGGTGGAGTCGCCGGTCGCGGGATTGGTGACGGTCATCGTGCGGGCTTCGAGGTCAATGCGGACGGCGGACGCCCCAACGATACAGGGGACGCCGAACTGTCGGGCCACAACAGCCGCGTGGGAGGTGGCACCCCCTTCGGAGGTCAGAATCCCTTTCGCGGCGAGCATCCCGTGGACATCATCGGGTTTGGTAAACGGACGGACCATGATCGTGGCCTGACCGTGTTCTTTTGCCATTTTTTCGGTCATGTCGGCGTCAAAATAAATCTGGCCGACGGCGGCGCCGGGGGAGGCGTTGACGCCTTTGGCGAACAGTTTCCCCGCTTTGGCGGCGGCACGTTTGACCGCGTCATCGAATTGCGGGTGGAGGAGGGTGTCTACGTCGGAGGGGGTGACGCGTTTGACAGCTTCTTCTTTGGAGATGAGGCCTTCGTTTGCCATATCCACCGCGATTTTGACGGCGGCTTTGGCGGTGCGTTTCCCGTTACGGGTCTGGAGCATGTACAGTTTGCGGCGTTCGATGGTGAATTCCACATCCTGCATTTCGCGGTAGTGTTTTTCCAGCCGTTCGGCGATGGCGATGAATTCCGCGTAGGCTTCGGGCAGAGTTTCCTTCATTTTGGCAACGGGGTCGGTGTTGCGGATGCCGGCGACGACATCTTCGCCCTGGGCGTTGAGCAGGTAATCGCCAAACAGGAGGGCTTCACCGGTGGAGGGGTTGCGGGTGAAAGCGACGCCGGTGCCGGAGTCGTTGCCCATGTTGCCGAAGACCATCGTCTGAATGTTGACGGCGGTGCCGAGGCTGTCGGGGATGTTGGTCGCGCGGCGGTAGTCAATCGCGCGTTTGCCCATCCAGGATTCAAACACGGCTTTGGTCGCCAGTTCAAGTTGTTTGTAGACATCCTGCGGGAAATCTTCGCCGATGTGTTTTTTGTAGACAGCTTTGAAGGTGGTGACGAGCGTCTGCCAGTCTTCGGCGGTCATTTCGACATCGAGTTTGTAGCCTTTTTGGGCTTTGTATTCGGCCATCGGGTGTTCGAACACTTCGTCGTCCAGGTTGTAGACGGTGGTGCCGAACATTTCGACCAGACGGCGGTACAAATCCCAGGCAAAGCGGGGGTTGTCCGCCAGATTGGCAAGGCCCACCACGACTTCATCGTTCATCCCGATGTTGAGGATGGTGTTCATCATGCCAGGCATGGAGAATTTGGCCCCGGAGCGGCAGGAAACCAACAGCGGATTGCTGGGGTCGCCAAAATTTTTGCCGGTGGCATTTTCGACCGCTTTGAGGGCGGCCACTTGCTGTTCCCATTGGCCTTCGGGGAAGGCGTCGTTTTTGCGGAATTCGTTGCAAGCTTCGGTGGTAACGGTAAAGCCTGGGGGTACAGGCACGCCCGCGCGGGTCATGTCGAATAACCCAGCGCCTTTACCGCCGAGGAGAGCGCGCACGGCCTCCCAATTGCCAGCGTATTTTTCGGCATCTGCGACTTCTGTAAAAAGATATACCCATTTGTGAGACATATTGTCCTCCAATAAAATTGAGATTTTGCGTAATAACCTGTGGGGTCCACCCAAGGCTGGCCTTCTCAAAGAGGCCTCCAGCCCGAAACATTTCAAGGATGAAAAAACCTTTCAGGTTATTTATAAGGCAAATTGATAGCCGGAAATTTGTACCCGGCTCAAACGGCGGAATTGTACCACGCACATCTTGTAAAAGTAACACGAAAAAGAAAAGTTCAGCAATTCTCACGCTGTCCCCCAAATAACAAACGGCGCTCCTGGTTAAGGAGCGCCGTTTCTGTGATAACAAAAAAACTGTAACTACCCAGGGTAAAGGTTAGCCCGAAAAAAGGGTGAAAGGGAGGTGTTCATCCCCCTTTCACCCTTTTTTTCGGGGAGTTTCCTCGATAAGCCTGAGCAGTTAAAAAAACTTATTGTTCAGATTCGACAGCTTTGATAGCCAGCCCCCCAACAATCGACTCAAACGGATTCAAAGCCCGCAAACGCTCTTCGCCAAACCGCTCGGCTAGCAAACGGATAAACGCGGGGATTTCCGCACTCCCGCCCGTGCGTAAAACCGCCTGGATTTGGGAAGCCTGCAAGCCACTTTGTTTCAGCACTTCATCCACCGCATCCCCGGCGATTTTCAGATCGTCCTGAATCAATTTTTCGAATTGGGCCTGGGTAATGACTTCGCAAATTTCGGTGCCCCCAATCGCGAAACGAATCTCCGTGGTAGGTGAAGTAGAGAGACGAATTTTGGCCTGTTCCAATTCCTGAAAAAACGCAAACCCCAGATTTTGCCGCACCAGTTTTTCCAGCCGATCGATGGCTTGCGGGTGACTTCCTTTTTTCGCCTGAACAAACACGCTGTAATACCGCGGGCGACTCAGGTTGACCATCATTTGCCACCCCTCGAGCATTTCAATCATGTGCGCGGGCAGGGGGGAGCCATCCGCGAGCGTGGCGCCTTCCCCAAAATATTTCCGCATGGGACGCATCAACGCCCGGTCGAGATCATCCCCACCAAGCAAAACCCCGTGCGTCGCCAGCACGTTCGGATGATGCTCCCCGCCGACTTCCATCACCGTCAAATCGAGCGTTCCGCCCCCAAAGTCAAACACCAGCACATGTTGTCGTTCCACCGCTTGCCGGTGATAGACATACGCCGCCGCAACGGGTTCCAATTCAAAGGCAATTTCTTTGAAACCCGCAAATTGAGCCGCTTGCCGCAAAATCGCCTCGGCACTTTCATCTGCCCCGGGTGTGTCCGAAAATTTGACCGGGCGTCCGATCACCACCCCCTCCACGGGTTTTCCCAACGCGGATTGGGCGCGTTCCCGCATGTCCCGCATGACGAGGGCGATCAAATCTTCGACGGGGTACAGGCGATCAAACACCTGCACGCGCGGGGAGTCGGAGCGTCCGTGGGTGAAGATTTTGGGGCGGCGGAGCGTGGTTTTGATGGATTGGATCAGGCGTCCGTTCGCCGCGGTGTCCACCTCTGCGGTCACGTCCCGCACCTCTTGGATGGCTTCCCCGCCCGTGCTCGGCACCCCTGCCCAAACCATTTCGATCGTCCCGACTTTTACCGTTTCCCAATACACCCCTCGTCCGGTTTCGTGATGCAGATATTGTTCAATCGCCGCCGTCCCAAGAAAATGCTCATAGGCGCGGTTCATGTAAATGAACGACCGCAAGAGATGCGAATTAATGTTTTTGGGATCGATATTGAAGAGATGAATTTGACTGTTTTCAAAACGGGCAATCGAAGAATTGCTCGTTCCAAAATCCATACCAACGTAAATCAAAGGGGAACTCCTTGGGGTCAGTGTTCAGTGATCAGTGTTCAGAATACAGTTTTTGAGGTTAAAAGTTCACTGGACGGGTTATTTTACTAAAAAATTAGCAAATACCAAATACTGAAATCTGGACACTGAACACGGGCAACTGAATACTGATTACTGAACGCCGTGAATCAGCTACTTTGCCAATTCCCCCGCCTTGATCGCCAATCCCCCAACAATCGTCTCGAAGGGACTCAACTCGCGCAAACGGTCGTGGCCGAACTTTTCCCCCAACAAGCGGATAAAGGCCGGGATTTCGGAACTCCCCCCTGTGCGGAGAACGGCTTGAATCTGGTCGGCGCGCAAACCGCTCAGGCGTAACGTCTCATCGAGGGCGTCGTTGACCTGTACGACGAACGGGGCAATCAGGCGTTCAAACTGTGGGCGGGTGATCAGGTCCTTGAGGCGCAGTCCTTCCTCATTCATCTGAATGAATGCGGTGGCCTCGCTGGAAAGTTTGATTTTGGCGCGCTCAATTTCCTGAAAGAGGGAAAAGCCCAGGTTTTTGTTCACCAGCGTTTCCAGACGTTGGATCGAGTCCGGGTCACTGCCCCGGCGGGCGTCGCGGAGGATGGCTTTGTATTCCGGACGGGAGAGGAGCACCATCGTTTGCCAGCTTTCAAGCATCCCCATCAGGTGTGCTGGAAGCGGGGCACGGTTTCGCATGGTAGCCCCTTCGCCGAAGAATTTTTTGAGCGGTTGCATGATCACCCGGTCGAGATCATCCCCACCGAGTAAAACGCCCAGAGTGGAGAGGACGCGCGGAGGTTCCTGCCCCCCCACGTCCATCACGGTAAAATCCAACGTCCCCCCGCCGAAGTCAAACACCAGGATGGGTTGGCGGGTGGCAGTTTGTTGGTGGAAGACGTATGCGGCGGCGATGGGTTCGTATTCAAAGTGGATGTCTTCAAATCCGGCGAGGCGCGCGGCGGCTTCAATCTTGGCTTGGGCGCGGGCATCCACGTCCGGTTCGTCGGAGAACTTGACTGGGCGGCCCAGTACGACCCCGCGAGGTTCCTCCCCGATAGTGTGGGCACATTTCGCGCGCAGGTCACGGAGAATGATCGCGATCAGTTCTTCCACCTGGTAGTATTTGCCCAACACATCCGTCCCTTTGTAGGCAGGGTTGCGGAGGGCGGTTTTGATGGATTGGATCAGGCGTCCGTTCGCGGCGGTGTCCACCTGGGCAAACAGGTCATCCCAATAAATAATTGGCCCGCCGCCTCCGCCCACAACCATTTGTACTTCCCCCAAGTGACGCATCTCCCAAAATACCGGGCGGCCTGTTTCCAATGCCTGATATTGGCGTACTGCTTCCGAGCCAGTGTAGTGTTCTTGGGCGCGGTTGATGAAAATGAACGAGCGGAGCATCCGGGGGTTGATACTGCCGGGGTCCAGATCAAAAAGTTGGATTTTGCCGCCCTGGTAGTGGGCGATGGAGGAGTTGGAGGTTCCGAAATCGAGGCCGACGTAGCGCATGGGATTGGGAAGGGGAGAAAAGGGGAAAAGGTGAAGAGGAAGGTTCGAATTCAGATGAGAGTTTTCCCCCATTTGTGACAACTTATCAAGGATGAGCTTCTTCTGGCAATTTAGTCAGAATGAATAAAGGCTCTCCCGTCTTTGGCGGGAAAAGTGCCGAAATTTTGAAGGTGTGGGGGATGTACATCCCCCACACCTTCAAAATTTCGGGGTCCCATCCCGTTAGTCCCGGTAGAGCCTGAATAAACCAACACAATTTTATTCTCGATCTCCGAAAACGACTTTCATCTGTTTAGGCAACACTTCAATTTCCTTGAAATTATCGAAGGTCAAGTCTCTATAGGGCAATGCCAACGAACGTTTGACGGTCTCGAAGAGATACACATAACTGTCGTTAATTCGGGCTTCCCAATTCAAACCCAGACGGTCGGATGCAAGCTGAATGGCCTCGGCGTCCGGCCCTTCGATCTCGGTGAAGATGCCGAGAGGGGTTTCGTCAAGGACTATTTCGACATTATCCAAATGGTAAGTTGTCCGGTACTTCTCGTAAATGAAACTGACTTCATACCCCAGCGCCTCAAACATCGCTTTCGCCGCGTCAAAATCATCCACCGCAAACTCGATTTCCTGGCGAGCACGTACCCCACCGTCCATTTTCCCTGGCCCTTTGTACGTCACCCGCACCTTTGCGTCCTGCCGGAGCCGTAAAGCTTGAAAAGTCTGTGTAAGCGCCCGGTCAGGGGTGTCAAAACGGAGATTAAGTTCGTGCGTACGAGGGGATTCCAGCACAGCATCGGTTCCCTGCAAACGTCCAATCAACGCAGATCGGTTGGAAAGGAGAAATTTAACTTCGATTTCCATGTGCTTTTCCATTCCCTGCCGCATGGACAAACGCCCCAAACAAGGCCCGCATCTCCGGCTGATCCTGCAACCATTCGGGGTGCCATTGCACCGCAAGCCCAAACGGGTGCTCGGGGATTTCGACCGCTTCGGTAAGTCCATCGGGGGCGTAGGCAGTGGGGGTCAGGCCCGGCGCGAGGCGGTCAATGCCCTGATGGTGTAGGCTGTTGACCTGCACGATGGGTTGACCCAGGATATTGGCCAGAGTCGTGCCTTCATCCACGCGGACCGGGTGGGCGTGAAAATTGCGTGGACGTCCGGGAAAAAAATCGTGTTTGAGGGCGTTGGGGTGTTGATCCTGAATGTGGGTGTATAAACTCCCCCCAAGGGCGACGTTGATCACCTGCAAACCGCGGCAGATGCCCAAAAACGGTGCCCCGCGTTCCACCACTTGTCGGGCGAGATGAATTTCCATCTGATCTCGATCTTCATCCACCTCATGCACCGTGGGATGGGGAATCCCCCCGAACCGCGCGGGGTCAATATCTCCCCCCCCGGTGAACAGCACCCCATCCACGGTTCGCAAAAGTTGATTCAGATCATCTTCCGGCAACCCCAGCGGCAATAACACGGGAATAGCCCCGGCGTGTATGACCGCTTTGATATAGGCTTCCGTGACAGCGATATAGATATAACCGCGCTGGCTATCGGAATGAAACGTCGTAATTCCAACAAGGGGTTTGGGCATAGGAGGGTATCCGGGAAAACAGAAAAGGGCGCAGCGATGAAAATGCTGCACCCTTTTGGGTTTTCAATAACGCCAGAAATTTAGTTAGAGAATTTCTGTTTGAGACGGGCGCTCTTGCCGGTGCGGTCGCGTAGGAAGTAGAGGCGGGAGCGGCGGACATACGAGTGACGTTCGATGACGACTTTCTCGATTAAGGGTGAGCGGCTGAGAAAAGTCCGTTCGACGCCGATACCATTGCTGGCAACACGACGCACGGTGAAGTTGGCTTCGTTTTTCCCATCACGAACACGAATTACGGTGCCGCGGAAGACCTGGATACGTTCTCGGTTTCCTTCTTTGATGCGGACATGGACATCAATCACGTCACCGGAGCGAACTTGGGGGACGTTGGGGTTCTCGGGGGCTTGAACAGAATTCAAAATTTCCTGGCTCATTTCAGTTTCCTCAAAATTGCAAAATAAAACCGCTTGTGGCGGCGATCACACTGCTTTGGGTAGTGCGGGGAGCGATTGTAACATAGGGGCAAGGGTTTGGGAAGTAGAAGATAAAATTTGCATTCATTCTCAAGGTGACGAACCATTTGGTAAAGTGGAACAAAGAAATTGTCCGAAAAATCTGTGAGGAATGACCAGCAATTCTCGTTTTGAACGAACGGCGTTCCTTAACGGGTATCTTTTGACTTGAGTGAGATCGTTTTATGGAACGCCGTTCGTCGGCTCGTGTCCATATCGAGAATTACTGAGGAATGACCTTTTTGCTAGACAGATGAAATTTGAGTGGGATAATTACGCTAAAAAAGGGGTAAGCACCCCATTCATCATGCGATTAACCATCCAAGGAGTTGCCAAATGAAAGTTCTTGTGACCGGTGGAGCCGGGTTTATCGGTTCCAATGTTGTGGATTTGTTGGTGGGAAATGATTACGAGGTTGTGGTGGTGGACAATCTCTCTTCCGGGCGGCGCACCAATTTGAATCCGAAGGCGAAGTTTTACCAACTGGACATTCGTGATCCGGCTTTGCTGGAGATTTTCGAGACGGAAATGCCCGATTTTGTGAGCCATCACGCCGCGCAGGTGGACGTGCGACGGTCGGTGGCCGATCCGATGTACGATGCCAGCATCAACGTGTTGGGGACGCTCAACGTGCTGGAGGCGGCGCGGAAGGTGGGGGTGAAACGGTTTGTGTACATTTCGACTGGGGGCGCGGTGTACGGGGAGCCGGAATATTTGCCCTGCGATGAAAACCACCCGATCAACCCGATTTGCCAGTACGGGGCGAGCAAACATCTCGGGGAACATTATTTGTACATGTACCAGGTGATGTACGGGATGAATTACACGGTCCTGCGCTACCCGAACGTGTACGGCCCCCGGCAGGACCCCCACGGGGAAGCGGGCGTGGTCGCGATCTTCACCGGACGGATGGTGGAAGGGGAACCGTTGATGATCAACGGCGACGGCGAACAGAGCCGCGATTTCCTGTACGTGGGCGACTGTGCCCGCGCGAATCTCCTCGCCCTGCGCGTGGATCATGCCAATGGCATTTACAACCTCGCCACCAGTCAGGCCACATCGATCAATGTACTCTACCAAACGCTGAAAAAGATTACGGACTACAAGCTGGAAGCCGCCTATGGCCCAGGCAAACTCGGCGAGACCCGGCACATTTATCTGACGGCGGACAAAGCCGGGCAGTATTTGGGCTGGGAACAAACGGTGAATTTGGAAGAGGGGTTACGGCAAACGGTGGAACATTACAAAACCCACGAAAGAAATCGTTAAAATCTTTGCGTCTTTGCGTAAAAAAAAGAGAGCCTGTTTCAAAGGCTCTCTTTTTTTAAAAACGAAATGTGCTTACGCCGCTTCGACCTCAATTTCGATCTCAGGCTCAGTTTTTGGCTCCGGCCAGACGCTAATGACAATGTAATAAATGACGTAAATAAACGTCGCCCACATGATTTGCGGCGGGGTGTTGGGGAACTGCATAAGGCCCCAAAAGCCGATAATACCCCAAATGTAAGTGAGGGCAAGCGTGAGACGCTGAAGTTTTTCCGTGCGGGTAGGGTAAACGTATTTGACGGGAATGAATACAAGAATGCCCAACGCAACCAACGCCCCTAAATTGAACCAGGGGTTCAAGTGAAGGACGAGCATATACAGCACCGTCACATTCCAGTACGAAGGAAAACCAAGAAAAAAGTGATCTTCTGTTTTGGCGTCCACCTGGCTGAACTGGTAAGCGGAGACCAGCATGATCATGGCCGCGGCAGGGATGGCAAACTGAGCAGGGACTATCTCCGCCTCGATCAAAAAGATCGAAGGAACCACCACGTAATTGAGGTAATCAATCACATTGTCCATCAACGCGCCGTCTACTTTGGGAGCATAGACTTTGACGCGGGCACGGCGGGCAAACCAGCCATCCACACCATCCACGATAATGGCCAGGGTGATCCAGATAAAGGACAATTGCCATTGATGTTGTTGGATCGCCAGCAAGGACAAAAGTCCCCACACAGCGCCTGTGGCCGTAAAGGTGTGGACGCCCCACGCTGCTACAACCTGCCGCAAATGTTTGTTCATGTCACTACCTCGGTAAAAATTGGGATTCTTAACCAGAAAGAGTGGGCTTCCAGCGCAACTTCAAAAAAAATCACGCCTTCCATAGCCCACCCCATCTTCAACTAAACCGGTTCTACCAGGATTAACGGAGCAAAGACCCGGATTTTTGAACGTGGAGGGGACAAACATCCCTGTCACCTTCAAAAAATCCGGTACTTTTCCCGTCAAAAACGGAAGAGCCACTAAACTATTTCTATCGGACGCCGCGCAAGAATATCAAGTTATCGAAAAATAAGCAAGATCAAACCCATAGTGAATTATGAATAGTGAATAGTGAATGACGAATTGATCATTCACTATTCACTGTACACCTTTATGCAGGATTTCCTTCGGGGCCACCGGACAGCCATGAATTTTGATAATTCGTTTTTTCCAGTTCAAGTGCATAATTTGTAATGTGCAAGGGATAGAACGTATCCACCATTACGGCAAGTTCTTCGGTGGCGGTTTTGCCGATGGAGCCTTCGGTCGCGCCAGGTTGGGGGCCGTGCGGGAGGCCGTAGGGGTGCAGGGTGATGTCGTACTTATCAATCCCTTTGCGGGACATGAAATTGCCGTCGCAGTAGTAGATCATCTCGTCCGAGTTGACGTTCGAGTGGCTGTACGGGGCGGGAATACCTTCGGGATGATAATCAAACAGGCGGGGGACAAACGAACACACAACGAAGTTCCACCCCTCAAAGGTTTGGTGAATCGGCGGGGGCATGTGAAGGCGCCCGGTAATCGGTTCGAAATCGTGGATGCTGAAAATCCAGGGGTACAGGTACCCATCCCATCCCACGACATCCAACGGGTGATGATCGAGCACGTGCCGGGTGAGCCGATCCCGAACTTTGATCCGAGTTTCAAATTCTCCTGTTTCCGGGTGGAACTCCAACGTTTCGGGAATACGAATATCCCGCTCGCAGAAGGGCGCGTGTTCGAGCAGTTGCCCAACGTTGTTCAGATACCGCTTGGGGGGGTGAATCTCCGTGGGCGATTCGATGGTAAAAAAGCGCGCATCAGCCGTATCCAATTCCATTTTCCAGGTTGTCCCAAAGGGGATCACGATGTAATCGCCTGGGCGGAAACCCAGGCTCCCAAATTGGGAGCGCAGGACGCCTGTCCCCTCATGGACAAACCAGACCTCATAAGCCTGCGCGTTGCGGTAGTAATACTCCATACTTTGGGTCGGGCGGCTGACGGAGAGAATGACATCTTTGTTGCCCATCAATGCACGGCGGGCGGAGAGGGGATCGCCCCCTTGGGGTATGTCCCCAGTTGCAAAGGCGCGGTGCCGAATTGGGCCGAAGTCGGCATATTGCGGGGCGGCTGGACCGAGGTCTTCGACTTTAAGCACGCGCGCAGGAAGGAAATGATGGTAAAGAATCGACTGGATGCCGGAAAAACCTTCCAGCCCCATGACTTCTTCGCGATAGAGGTTGCCGTCCGGTTTACGGAATTGCGTGTGGCGTTTGTGGGGGATTTGACCGAGTTTATGATAGAAAGGCATGAGAGGGACTCCTTGACACGAATTTCACGAATTGAACGAATTTTTGCTCTGACTTTATGATGTGCAGTTTATTTTTTAACGCAAAGGCGCAAAGATGAATGCCTGAGGTGTTGAATCATCCCAAAATCCTTCTTTGCGCCCTGACAACTTTGGGTCTTTGCGTTAAAACTTATGTCCATTCAATCATTCGTAAAATTCGTGAAATTCGTGGCGAAAAAACTAAAGATTACCTCGCCGATCCTGTTCCAGTTCCAGCGACTCAAACAACGCTTTGAAATTGCCTTTGCCAAACCCCCGACTGCCACGCCGTTGAATGATCTCGATGAACATGGTCGGACGGTCCTGGATCGGGCGGGTAAAGACTTGAAGCAGATAGCCTTCGTCGTCCTTATCCACGAGGATGCCCAATTCACGAATCATGTCCAATGGCTCTTTGATTTCACCCACCCGTTCGGGAAGGATGTCGTAGTACGCATCGGGCACGCGGAGGAATTCGATACCGTTCGCGCGGAGGGCGGCCATCGTTTCGAGGATGTCACCCGTTTGGAGGGCGAGGTGTTGGGCGCCGGGAGTGTAGTAATAATCGAGGTATTCTTCGATTTGGGATTTGCGTTTGCCTTCGGCGGGTTCGTTGATCGGGAACTTCACCCGTCCGTTCCCGTTTTCCATCACTTTCGACATGAGGGCGGAGTATTCGGTCGAGATGTCTTTGTCGTCGAAGTGCATCAACTGGCGGAAGCCCATCACATGATGATAGTAGTTCACCCAGTGATTCATTTTGCCCAATTGGACATTGCCGACGATGTGATCAATCGCCACAAGGCCTGTGGATTCGTGGGGCAGGTTGAGGGGTTTGTAGGTCGGGGCGAAGGGGCCGTTGTAGTCGTTTCGATCCACAAACACATGCAGTGTCTCTCCGTAGGTGTAAATGGCAGAGGTGCGATAAAGGCCGAACTCGTCGGCCTCCTCGCGGGGTGCCCAGGCGCTTTTCGCCCCGCGTTTCGTCGTTTCGCGCCAGGCGGATTCCACATCGTCCACCCCGAGCGCAATCACTTTCACGCCATCGCCGTGAAGCATATGATGGGCGGCGATTTCACTCGTCGGGCCATACGGAGCCGACACCACAAGCCGGATTTTGCCCGATTCCAGGACATAAGAAGCAAAATTTCGATTGCCCGTTTCCAGCCCGGAATAGGCAATCGGTTTGAAGCCATACGCCTTCCACCAGTAATACATGGCGTGTTTGGCGTTGCCCACGTAAAAGTGGACATGATCCCAAGAAGTGATCTTGAGAAAATCAGCTTCATCGGTGATGGCGCGTTCTTTGGTTTCTTTTTCTGCGAGCATGGGGGCTACCTCCTGTAGAAAAACAAGGTTTACAAAAACAAGGCTCTTCCGTTTTTGACAGGAAAAGTGCCGAATTTTTGAAGGTGAAGGGGATGTACATCCCCTTCACCTTCAAAAATTCGGGCATCCCATTAATCCCGGTAGAACCAAAAACAACAGACATCGGAAGTCGTTTTGCGACTTCCGATGTCTTAATCCTGAAGACCTATTTAGTGTACTACAAGCAATTTAAAACAGGAACTTATGTTAATTTTGAAGATTGACTAATCCCCTCCTCCATTTGGAATAATCTTCGGTGCAGGCCTATCGGCAAGTTCACCTCACGGAATCCACTCCACATTCCCATACATCGACGCCCCTTCGATCACCTTCACCAGCCCACTGCCATCGGGTTGCATGACAAACAAGCCGGTGGCCGTGATGAACGCAATCGTTTGCCCGTCCGGCGAAAAAGCACCGAACATCCCCTGATCCTGGAGATTGGTGATTTGTACGGCAGTTCCATCCACCAAAGACACCCGCCAGAAATCCGAGGGGACATTGTGCTCAAGCCCGCGTGCGAACGCGATCCGCACCCCCATCAATTTCTCCCACCAGCTCAGGGAAGGGGTTGGCGCTGAAACCGCGCTGAAGTACAAATATTGGTTATCTGGCGAAAAGAACGGGGCATCCACCGTCGGGAATTCCACAGGGTCCAACACCCGGACAGGATTCTTGCCGTCCGCGTCGGACACGTAAAGCTCGTCGAAATCGCGCCCATCGAAAGTCACATACGCCAGTTTGGAGCCATCGGGTGACAGACGTTCCCAAAACGCATTTTCCACGACCACCTCCGGCGCACCGGTTGGATAACCCACCCGATTCACATGATAACGGAACCCGGATGGGGCCGTAGGATCGGCAAAAAAGTGCGAATAATAGACATAATCCCCAGTCAGGTTAAAAAACGCCCCAAAAAAAGCTTCGATATCCTCAGCCCGCTCCAGTACCGCTTCCACACTGCCATCCGGGTTCAACGCGTACAAATCTGTGTATCCATAACTTGGTTGCCCTTCCGGGGGCGGGGGAGCGTACGAGAGCAGAATCTTGCTGGCATCGGGGGCTACCGAAAGGGAGAGAAGCCAGGCTTTCGGCGCGGTCACAAACAGCGGCGCCACTTCGCCTGTCCCCAGATCGACCGAAACCAGGGCTTGTAACCCATCTTCCATCGTACTCAGAAAAAGCAAGTGCCCCTTCAAATCCGCCGGATATCCGGGGATTACCTGGAGATTGAAAGCCTCCACTTCCACGCTGGAAAAAGCAAAGGGCAAGGTGGGGGTCGGGGAAGGCGTCGGGGTGAGGGTGGGATCACCCGGCTCGGTCGCGGTGGGTGTCAGCGTTGGGGGATCGGTGGGGGCGAGGGTCGGGGTCAACGAGGGAGGTGGGGGTTCGGTCGGGGTCACCGGAGTCGCGGTGGCGAATCCGGAGGAGGTTTGCGTTTGGGTGATTTCCACCGAACACGCACTCACAATCAAAAGGAGGCAGAGTGCGATCCCTGCGAGGGAGAATTTAATGAGATTTTTCATGGTTGGGTTTGAGGTTCCTCTTCGTTACGGGCAAACGTACGAATGTAATTAACAAGATTCCACCGCTCTTCGTCGGTCAGAATATCTTTGAACAAGGGCATTTGTGAATCCGAGGCGAATCCGTTGGTGATCCAGTTAAATAACCGTCCATCGGGGTGAACGCCGGGTTGCGTGTGCAGATACAAATCCGCCGGGGGGGGGATCAACGTCAGGCCGACAGGCCCGTCCCCCCGTCCGGTCGGGCCGTGGCATTGCAGGCATTGGACGCGGTAAATCGCCTGCCCCGCGGCAACCGATTCCCGGTTCGGTGGGATGGGATTCACGAGAAATTCTTCCACATTCGAGGGAAGGAAAAACACAAAGGCGGCAGTAACGACCAGTGCGAGCGCGGGCACGCGGACGGTTTTCCATTCTCGGGCTTTGTTTTGCTCCAACGGGCGCACGGCCAGCAAAAAGAAAAGCGCCGCCAACATCAACAAAACACTATTCACGCGATTCCACGGATAATTGGACGTGGCAGTCGTTCCAACCGAAACATTAAAGTTGGCAAACGTATCAAATTCCCCTTCGCGTCGCACCGCAACCTGTAACTGCCAGGTATCGGGCAGGCTGAGGAACGCACCCTCCGCCCCGTACACCCCATCCCCCACCTCAGCGAGGGGAATTTGACTGGGCGGCAAATCCACGCCGGTGGGTGTAAATTGCAGGGTCACTTCTCTGGCCCCTTCCAACGGCGTACCGTCCGCGGTCACCGTTACCTGAAAGGTGTTGATCCCGACCTTGCCGGGGTCAATCTCGATTTGAATGTCCAAATCGCCAGCCTGTGCGGTTTGCCGGATGGTCGTCTCCGTCGCAATGGGGCGCGCCGGCGGCACCGAGGTGAACAACCCGACCGAGAGCAGTAAAAAGATCGCAAACCCGATCTCCGTCCCCACCAGATTGCGGAACCGGTGAACCAGCGCGCCGTCGCCTGTTTCCTGTTCGGCGGCGCGGCGCATCGAGGGGCTGGTGTTCAGCAGATTGATCGCCCCCAACAAAAACATCGGGAGAAATAACAGCGTTTTGACGATCAACACCCGCCCGTACAGGGTACTGAACAACGCGTCCACCGACCCCACCCGCAAATACGCCGAATACACCCCCGTCAGCCCGATGACCCCCACACTGACCATCGCCAGCGCCGAAAAACGCGGGATGAGCCGCGCGGTGAGCCGGGTTCGCGCGAGCGGTGCCATCTCGCGCATCGCCCACAACCCCCCGACAAAATACACAAGCCCCCCCACCCACACCGACGCCCCCAACAAATGCACCCAATCCGCCAAAATCGGAAAAAACGGACGAGGTTCCGCCGCCGCGTGGCTGTTGAGGCTGAACGTAAACAAAATGATCAGGGTCGCGGTAAAGGCGAGCCAACGCGCCCGATGTGTGGTGGCCGGAAGCAGAAACCGCGCCACGATCAGGATCAAGACAAACCGCCCCAACCAAAGCGCCCCGTACTTGGTCGCAAATAACAGCCGATTGATCGCCGGATTCCAGGGAAGGACAAAGGCAGACCCCGTCACCTGCCCGGCCTGGGCAAGCAAGCCAAAAATATTCACCGCGACGAGCAGTGTCAGCGCCCCTGCGGCAAGCGTCCGCCAGGGTAGGGGGAGCGTTTTCGCCTCGCCCACCTGTTGAAAGGCAGGCGTCCAAACCAGGACGACAAACAACACCCCCCCGGTCAACGCCGCCGTCGCCAGATAGCTCACCCACCGGAAAATGACTTCCCCTGTAGAAATATTGTACGATTGCCCCGCCGCCGCCGCCGCCGCCAATTCTGCCGCATCCACATCCCCCACCGCAAACGGAAACACCCCTGCGGTCACATGACTATCCACCAGCGAGAGCGTCTTCCAGGAAACGGTATAAATGCCATCCGCCAGCGAACGAACGGTGGCGGTCATCCGTGTGGGGTTGGTGGAGTCCACGGTAGAGTCGTCGTTATCGACGCGTTTGCCGGTGGAGTCCAGCACTTCGATGGAGCTAAAATTTGCTTCGACGGGTTCGGTGAAAAATAATTCGATCAACACCGGGGCTTGAGCGAGTTGGGCATTCGCTGTGGGAGTAGATCGTTCCAGATTCGCGTGCGCGCGGGCAGGTTGCGTCGAAAAAGACAAAAAGATGGCGAGCAGGAGGAGGCTAAGGGCGGCACGACGAGATTTCATAGGAAGGGTGATCGGGATATAAAAGGGCAAGAGAGGCTGGAAATTGCGTATTGCGTATTGCGTGATTCGTGATGAATACGCAATACGCAATACGTTTTAAGATGTCTACTCCGAAACGGTGATGGTCGCCGAAGCGCCCTCTTCCAGTTCTTCGTGGGTGGGCAGGCCCAGGTAGGCTTCGACCAGATGCTCGCCCGGTTCCAACGCGTGGATGACGGACTTTGTTGTGCCATCGCTGATCATCGACAGGACACTGCCATCCACATACAGATGCCAGTGATTGCCTTCCGCGGTCAGGTCAAAGTTTTCCACCTCGACCTCGACCACCACATCCTCCCCTGCGGCGAAACTTGCGCCGTCCGTGGGGGAGACCAAGCGAATGACCGCCCCATCGTTGGGGACGCGGGCACTGCTTTCGGTATCGCTGGCATGTTCGTGGTCAGCACTATGCTCAGCATCATGCTCAGAGGCGGCTTCGGTGGCGGTTTGCGACTGGCATCCCACCATCACGAACGCAGACAAGATCAAGAGGACAACGGCCCACGGCAGGGCTTTTTTGAAGTGTTTGATGCTCATGTGTAATGTTCCTTTATTTGTAACTGCTCAGGGGTAGAGAATCCCCGAAAAAAAAGGGATGCGCGGGGGAAGGTCTTCCCCCACGCATCCCTTTTTTTTCGGAACTTTCTACTCTA
>WBZL01001272.1_pt1 | contig 26858 bp, 31 predicted proteins | sample 5204291 | NCBI WGS metagenome assembly WBZL01 (sample SAMN12344345, study PRJNA552823) | activated sludge metagenome | biome: Activated sludge suspended growth; feature: Nitrification reactor; material: Wastewater; isolation source: activated sludge from nitrification reactor of wastewater...
CTTCACGACGGCCATCGAACGCTGCTTGCAAGATACCCACACCATCCACGCCAAGGCGCTACAGTCCCTATTGACCCTGAACTTCCAAACCTTCCAGAAGATTCAATCGTGACCGCGCACGGTATACACGCGCTTTCTCGCACGTTTTCCCACGCTTGCAGCACTTGCCGAAGCTTCTCTCGAGAGTGTTCTCGAATTGTGGTCCGGGCTCGGCTATTACGCGCGTGCACGCAATCTGCACCGCTGCGCGCAAATTCTCGTTGCCGAGCGTGCGGGTCGGTTCTCCGCCGATCCCGGCGAAACCGCAGCATTGCCGGGAATCGGTCGCTCTACCGCGGCGGCGATCAGTGTTTTCGCCTTTGGTCGTCGAGCCACGGTTCTCGATGGTAACGTCAAACGCGTGCTGGCGCGTTGCTTCGGGGTTGCCAGTGGCGCGGCGCGGGACGAGCGCGCGCTGTGGGCGTTGGCCGAAACGCTGCTCCCGGAAAACGACATTGAGGCCTATACGCAAGGGATGATGGATCTCGGGGCGACCGTTTGCCGCCGTCACCATCCTGCCTGCGACGTTTGTCCGCTACAGGCCGCCTGCATTGCTCGCCGACAGGGCCGACAAGCCGAACTGCCCTCGCCAGCGCCGAGAAAAGTATTACCTGAACGGGTGAGCAGCGTCCTGCTGCTCAGCGACGGCTGTCGCGTGTTCCTCGAACGCCGCCCACCGAGTGGTCTCTGGGGAGGTTTGCTGAGCCTGCCCGAAGCGCTCAGCGAGTCGGCCGCAAGTTTTGCCCGGCGCCAGGGTTGCCGGTTGCTGGGCACGCAGGCGCTGTCGCCGATGACGCATGCGTTTACCCATTTCAGGCTGATCCTCCAGATACTGCGCTGCGATGTCGAAGTGATCAGCCTGCAGGTCAGGGAACACGGGTACGAGTGGCTGCTCCTGGACGATCTCGCTGGCGCAGCATTGCCGACGCCGATCAAGAAGCTGCTGCTGTCCCTCGGTCGCTGACACGGCTCGGTCCGCCTGCCTGAGCGAATCCTTGCCGGTCAGCGCCCACCCTGGTTCAGGAGTTGTTCGAAGGCATCGACGGGCAGGGGGCGGCTGAAGAGAAATCCCTGGTAGCCGTGGCAGCCATGGTCTTCAAGAAACTGGCGCTGCGCCTCGTTTTCGACCCCCTCGGCCAGCACCTTGAGACCGAGGCTGCTTCCCATGGTGACAATGGTTTGCGCGATCACCGCATCGCTCTGGTTGTCGGGGAGTCTGTTGACGAAGGCACGATCGATCTTGAGTTGGTCGAGCGGCAAACGGGTCAGGTAAGACAGAGACGAATAACCGGTGCCGAAGTCGTCCATCGAGAAGCTGACGCCGAGCTGCTTGATGACGTCCATTTTGGCGATCGTGTCGGCCACGTTGTCCAGCACCAGGCTCTCGGTCAGTTCGAGTTTCAGGCGCAGAGGGTCGGCGCCGCTGTATTCGATGACCTTTCGGAGTTGCTCGACGAAATCGGCCTGGCGGAACTGGCGTGCGCTGACATTGACCGCCAACTGTAAATCGCGTGTCCGCGCCTCGACGGACCAGGCCCGGAGTTGCGCGCAGGCGGTTTCCAGCACCCAGTGCCCGATCGGTACGATCAGCCCGGTATCTTCGGCAAGCGGGATGAATCGGTTGGGTGGGACCAGGCCGTGCTCAGGGTGCTGCCAGCGCAGCAGCGCCTCGGCAGCAACAATACGGCGCAGCTCATCGACCTGTGGCTGGTAATGCAGGATGAACTGGTTTTTCTGCAAAGCCATATGCAGATCTTCTTCCAGCTGTCGCCGGTCGCTGGCGGCCTGGTTCATACTCGCGGTAAAAAACTGCATGTTGTTGCGCCCGGCTGATTTGGCGTGATACATCGCCGCATCGGCATTGCGCATGAGGATGTCGACGCTCTCCCCATCGCCGGGGAACACGGCGATGCCGATGCTCGAGGTGGTGTGCAGTCTCTGTCCTTCGAGGTGGTAGGGTTGCGACAAGGTGGTGAGGATTTTGCTGGCGACTCGTTCGGCGGCGATGGCGTCAGCGCCGGTCAGGACGACGACGAACTCGTCGCCACCCAGGCGGGCCACCACATCGCTTTCGCGCACGCTCGCCATCAACCGTTTCGAAACTTCCAGCAGCAGCGAGTCGCCGACATGGTGACCCAGGGTATCGTTGATATTTTTGAAACGATCGAGATCGAGAAACATCACCGCCAGCGGACGGTGCTGGCTGTCACGTCGTGCCGCAGCCAGGGCCTGCTCAAGACGACCCTGCAAATTGGAGCGGTTGGGCAGATCGGTCAGGGTATCGAAATGCGCGAGGTGACTGATCCTTTCTTCGGCCGCTTTGCGTTCGGAAATATCGACGAAGCTGCCGATATAATGTTCGATATTCCCGTCGGATCCGCAGATGGTCGAGATCGACAGCCATTTCGGGTAGACGCTGCCGTCCTTGCGACGGTCCCAGATCTCGCCCTGCCAGTGGCCGGTTCTGTTGATCGACTGCCACATGGCGCGGTACGTTTCCGGAGGCGAGAGCCCTGATGATAGCCGGCGCGGGTTCTCGCCGCGTACCTCATCGGCGGCATATCCGGTGAGGCGACAGAAGGCCTTGTTGACCTCCAGGATGCGGTTGTCGCGGTCGTTGACCATGATCGCCTCGGCGCTGTGTTCGAAGACTCCGGCCAGCAGACGCAGGCGGGTTTCCGTGACGTGACGATCACTGATGTCTTCCTTCACGGCAAGGTAATGGGTGACTTCGCCGTGATCGCCAAAAACCGGTGAAATGCTCGTCTGTTCCCAGAACAATTCGCCGTTCTTACGCCGGTTGTGCAGAATTCCGTTCCATACCTTACCTTCGAGCAGGGTTTGCCACAGTTGCTGATAGGTCTCGGGAGGGGTTTCACCGGATTTCAGGAAGCGCGTGTTCTGGCCAATAGCTTCGCTCCGGGAAAAGCCCGTCATCTGGGTAAAGCTGGGATTGACGTACTCGATCTCGCCATTGCGACTGGTGATGACAATGGCCACCGGACTATACTCGACCGCCTGCAGCAGAAGCCGCGATACCTGTTCGGCCTGCCGGTGTTCAGAGACGTCGGCGAGCACGACGGCAATGATCGGCGTTTCGCCGGCGGCGTTGTGGACGACAAACAGGGTGTGTATGGCCGGGATGCTGCGCTTGCCCAGCGAAGACAATTCCAGCTCGCCTGTCCACTGGCCTGTCTGGAGAACTGCCGGCAGGACTTCCTCCCGTAATTTTCGGCGGTTTTCTCCGGTATAGAAATGATTGAACGAATAATCGTGGTACACGGCGTTCGCCGGCAGATCGAGCAAGCGGAGCAGCTCCGGGTTGGCATAGGTGATGGTCCCGTCGGGATGCGTCATGCCAATGCCCTGGCCGGCGTTTTCTACCAGGCGTTCGAATATCTGGAGTCGCTTGCCGTTGTCGCGTTGTTGCCGTTCGCTGTCGACCAGGTTGGCGACGACCTGTGCCTCGCGTGTTTCGCTCCGCCACAGACGCAGCAGCAGTGCGGCGAATAGCGCGAGCAACAGGAAACCGCAAGCGCCCACCACCAGTGCACGTGTTCGCCAGCCAGCGAGGACGTCGTCGAAGCTGACGCCGATGATGAAATAGAAAGGGTAGTGTTCGAGCCGGTGAAAGCTGTAAATCCGCTGTATGCCGTCGGTCTGGGAGGCAAAGTGCAAGGTTCCCGTCCTGTCGCCGCGGGCCATCGGTGGTCGAAGCGGATGATCCGGATCGAGTTCCTGGTTCATCCTGCCTGGCACCGACGGCCAGCGCACGACCTGTCGGTGGTCGTCGCTGCGTCGAAACGAGATGACGCCATTGCTGCCGACATCGACCGAGCGAAAGATCTCCACCTGGCGATCCAGGTCGAGCACCGCGGTGACGATGCCAAGAAACCCACTCTGCGGGTCCTGCAGTGCACGGGCGATGATCAAGCTGGACCGTCCGGTGGCGCGCGAAATGATCACTTCGGAGAACAGCAGGCCGGACTGCGGTCGGTTTTGCAGGGAGCGAAAGTAAGCCCGATCGGCGACATTGGCGGGTAGCGTATGGGGTCCGTTCGAGCTGTACAGCAGATCGCCGTTGCGGTCGAAAATCCGCAGACCGGCCAGTTCATCGAAATGTAGCAGGTGCGCGTCGAGTGCCTCGCCCAGCTGCGCCGCGTAGCTGGCTGACACTGGCCGGGCCAGAGCCTGCGCCGGGAGGCTACGGCTTAATCCTTGCAGGATGGCATCGGTACGACGCAGCGTGGCGTCCAGTCGCATTTCGAAGATCGCCGCGTAATTGCGGGTTTGGGTTTCGGCATCGACGATTTGCTCCTGGTAGCTCAACCATAGTTGGTAAGCCAGCAGTTGCAGGACGCAGAAGACAAGGAAGCCAAGGCCAAGCAGCAACGTTCGGCGCTGCCTTCGGTCGGTGATGGGTGCTTTTTCCGTGATCATCTGGGAATACTGCAAGACTTTGCCGTTGAAGGCAAGGATGCGCCCAGGGAGTGATCGGTTTGCGGGTGGACGCGAATCTCCTGTCCGCTCAGGAAACGTGAGTAGGTGGCGGCGCGGCGCCGATCCTGCCGATCGCCCAGCGTCCAAAGCCAACGCCACAGGCCAGTGTGAGGAATGCTGCCGTCCAGCCGGCCTGCAGGCTGCGGCCGAAGGCATCAAGGGCGACGCCAAAGGCGATCGGTCCGATGCAGGCGCCGGCAAAGCCGATAGACGAGTACAGGGCGAGCGCAGTGCCGCGTTTTTCGGGTGAGGTTTCGGTGAGCAGGCCGGCCGTCAACGCGGCCGAATCGAGATTCATGCTCGCCGCGTAAACCAGCAGGAAGGGCACCAACACGCGGCCCGACTGGCTACCCGAGAAGCCGACGACAACCGCCAGAACGCCGGACAAAGGCATTACGGCCTGTAGCCAGCGACCGCGTCCCCAGTGCTGCGCGCCTTCGTTGCCGAGAATGCTGGCGGGGACCGCGAGAAAGGTGGCCAGCGCGGCAATCAATCCCGGCATCGCCGTCCAGGAATCGGGCGTTCGGGCATGCGTCCAGGTCAGGTAGGCGACCAGCCAGGCCCGGAAGCCGAAGAGTTCCCAGTTGTGACCGAAATAGCCGCCACAGAAAGCCAGGATGCGTCGATCACCCAGGACGCTTCGCCAGTGGCTGTGCCCGACCGGCATCGCTGCCAGCGGTTTGCCCGGTGCGATGCCACACCAGACCAGCAGCATCGACAGTGCCGCACAAACCGCCGCGATGGCGAACAGCCCGGGCCATGGCAGCCGTTCCTGGAGCAGTCCGATCCAGAGATACGACAGCCCGGCGCCGACACCGAACGTGGCAGTATAGAACGCGGTGCCCCGTGCTTGTACAGCGACCGGCAGCCGGTCCGTCAGCGCCTTGAGACCCGGCATGTAGGTTCCGGCCAGACCCAGACCAGCCAGCCACCACCAGCACAGGCCACTTGCCAGACCGTCGGCGAAGCTCGCGAAGCCGGCCAGGGCGAGCGCGCTCACGGTTGCGCCGGCCAGGTAGATGCGCCGCGCGTCGATGCGATCGGTCAGGCTGACCAGTACAGGGACGGCGAGGATGTAGCCGAGGAAAAAAATGCCGCCCAGCCAGCCGCCAGCGGTCGCCGACAAGGACCAGCGTTGCGAAAGTTGTGGCAAGAGCGACGGCACCAGCGCAAAGCCGGCCATCAGCAATGCCTCGGCGATGCAGAAAGTGAGGACCAGCACGGCCGAAGAGGGTTGGCCAGTCATCGTTCAACAGGTGGGGAGGTCATGGGGCAGTCGGCGCCTCTCCCCAGCGTGGCATCAGCGCATGGCGTACCTGCAGCTGGTCAAGAATGCGCGCCACCACGAAATCGACGAGGTCCCCGACTCGCTGTGGATGGTGATAAAAGCCCGGGCTGGGAGGCAGGATCACGGCTCCCGCCCGTGCCAGACGCAACATGTTTTCGAGATGTATCACCGACAGTGGTGTCTCACGTGGCACCAGAATCAGCTTGCGGCCTTCCTTGAGGACCACGTCGGCAGCCCGTTCGATCAACTTGCTGGCCAGCCCCTGGGCGATCGCCGCGAGGGTCCCCAGCGAACACGGACAGATCACCATGGCATCAGGCGGGTTGGAGCCACTGGCGAGCGGCGCGAACCATTCTTCGCGCCCGTAGACCTCGAGTTGGCCCGGCAAGCCGGGGTAGCGTTCCTCCAGGCCGGCCCGTGCCTCGCTGGCACGGGCCGGCAAGTCGAGCCCCATCTCCTGCCGGGCGACGATCTGCGCGACCTGAGAGTAAAGGAGCTGAACCCGGCAGCCGGCGGCGAGCAGGCATTCGAGCAAGCGCACGCCATAGGGCATGCCGGAGGCGCCGGTGAAGGCCAGGCAGACGGTTTCAGGCATGGTCGATCTCGGGTTGTTGGGCTGGCAATTCTTCGAGCAGACGTGCCGCAATCAGGCCGTTGATGATCCCGAAGGCGAGTGCCGCCACTGCAAAGAAAGGGACTAGCAGGAACAGGCCATTATGGGGAACCAGCCACAGCCGGGCCAGCAGCAGTTGCCCGCTGATATGGGCAAAGGCTGCCAGGATGCTCCAGCTGACTGGCCCGAAGCAGCGCTGGGGCAGGCGCACGGCAATCGCCAGCGTCAGCAGGCTACACAGCGCGCCGCTAAGGCTCATGAAAAATCCGGGTGACAGAAAGTAGCCCAGTAGCAGGCTGCCGGCGAAGATACGCAGGCCGCTCACCCAGGCAGCAGCAGCCCAGCCATAGCGCGCCAGAACGATCAGCGTGACGATATTCGCGAGACCGGGTTTGACGCCTGGCAGGGGCATCGGAATGGCCGCGTCGATCAGGGACAGACCGATCGCCGCCGTCGCCAGCCGCGCGATGCGGTGGTCATCGGGCGTCGTGTGCAGCGTGACCAGCCGCTGGCGATCAGGTATCACTAGCCATCGTCACGGTGCCTGTCCGGTGCCGCGGCACGCTCAAGGTTCCGATATGGCGCGGCCGCGCGAGATGAAAGCGACCGAATAGCCTGCCTGAAACTTGGAATGCAGGGCCTCTATGGTTGGTGGCGAGACGGGTGTGGCTGCCTCCCACTTGATCGCATAATTGGCTCCGGAACCGCCGGCGTTCTCGCGAAGTTCGACGAACAGTTCGAAGGTACCAAACGGAGGAATTACCCTGGGGGTCGGTACCGAGTTGCGAATCAGGGCGCCCTCGGTATTGTAGTAAGGCGCCGCGACGACCCGGATCGGGTGGCTGGGGTCGGTATTGCGGACGCTGACCATGACCGACAACAGGGTGTTGTCGGGACGGCCCGAAGAGGACACATTGCCATGCCGAATCTCGGAGTAGATCGGCACGTAGACTGTTTGCCCGCGGGTAGGTGGTTCGATTCCTTCGGCGAGTGCAGAGCTCATCGCGCAGGCGAGGGTCAGCGTGACTGCCAGCCAGCAGCGGCCAACAGAAGTAAAGCGGCGGAAGAACGAGGAGGTGGCATTCATGACAGGCTCCTTGGAGGGGATCGTCGGATCGGCGATACCGGGGTACAACCCGGCATCATCCGACAGGGGAGAGGAACGGTGTGAGATCTCAGATGAGTCGAACGCAGATCTCGTCGACGCCAGCGACGCCGGCCTCCAGCACATCGCCACGCCGCACCGTCGAGACGCCTGCGGGGGTGCCGGTGAAAATCAGGTCTCCCGCGGCGAGAATCACGTAGGTCGACAGGTTGGCGATGACTTCTGCGACTTTCCACGACATCTGTTCGAGGTCGCCATTCTGTCGCAGTTGGCCATTGACCTTGAGCCAGATCGAACCGCGTGCCGGATGTCCGACGGTCGCGAGGGGATGGATCGCAGTGATTGGCGCACTCTGGTCGAACCCTTTGCCCATGTCCCAGGGATGGCCCTTGTTCTTGGCAAGTAGCTGCAGGTCGCGCCGGGTCAGATCGAGACCGACTGCGTAGCCGTAGACGCAGTCAAGCGCCTGAGCCGGGTCGATATTGGCGCCACCTGCAGCCAGTGCAACGACCAGTTCGACCTCGTGCTGAAGGTTGTCGGTGGCTGGTGGATAGGCGACCTCACCGCCGCCCTGCACCAGCGTATCGGCGGGCTTGCTGAAGAAGAAAGGGGGTTCGCGGCGATCGGCGCCCATCTCCGCGGCATGATCGGCGTAATTGCGGCCGACGCAGTAGACTCTGCGGACCGGGAACAGAGTGTTGCCGCCGGCAACGGGAACGCTGGCCGGAGGGGGGGGTGGAAAGACGTAGTTCATGGCAGCTCCTTGCGGTGATTCAGACCGGGTTGTCGATGTCGACGAATTGACAGTCAAGGCCGAAACGTTCGGCCAGATGAGCGGCCAGTGCCTGCACGCCAAAGCGTTCGCTGGCGTGGTGACCGGCGGCAAGGTAGGCGACGCCGGACTCGCGTGCAAGATGCACGGTCTGCTCGGCGATCTCGCCGCTCAGGTAGAGATCGACGCCGAGCGTGATGGCCTGTTCGAACAATCCCTGTGCTGCGCCGGAACACCATCCGACGCGGCTGACCAGGCGATCGCCGTCACCGATCAGCAGCGGCGGGCGCTGCAACTCGCGGCCAACACGATCGACGATCGCCGAGATGGGGGTCGGGTATTCCAGGGTGCCCAGCCAGCCGACGTCTTGCTCGCCAAAACGAGCGTTCGGGGTCCAGCCGAGTCGTCTGGCCAGTTGTGCATTGTTCCCGAATTCCGGGTGGCCATCGAGTGGCAGATGATAGGCGATCAGGTTGATGTCGTGCTGGAGCAGCGTTTGCAGGCGCGTTTTCCGCAGGCCGGTGACACGACCCTCTTCGCCGCGCCAGAACCAGCCATGATGGACCAGGAGAGCGTCAGCGCCACGCTCGACAGCCGCATCGAGCAGCGCCTGGCTGGCCGTGACGCCGGCGATCAGGCGCCTGACTTCGGGGCGTCCTTCCACTTGCAGGCCGTTTGGGCAATAATCCCGGAAACGCCCTGGTTCCAGCAATTGCTCCAGGTAGCGTGTCAATTCTTGGCATTTCATTTACTGGCTCCGATTTCGCCCATGCGCAGGCTCTGGTTGATTTTTGCACAAACGGTGACGGTCAGTCTCGCCGTTCTCTTCGTGGTGAGCACGCTCAAGCCGGAGTGGCTGGACAAACCATCTCCGGCCAATGCGAATGTCGTGGCCCTGCAGGAGTCGGCCGTCGTGACCAATGCTCCGGCTACCACCCCAACCTCGTTCCGCGACGCGGCGAAGAAGGCGCTGCCGTCGGTCGTGCATATCTTTACCTCTCAGAAAATCAGGACGCGGCGTAATCCCTTGTTTGACGACCCGGTCTTCCGGCACTTTTTTGGGGACAACCCCGCAGGTGACGCGCCCAGGACTTCCGGGCTGGGTTCGGGGGTCATTGTCAGCCCTAACGGCTATATTCTCACGAACTTTCATGTGGTCGAAGCGGCAGACCAGATCGAGATCGCCCTCAGCGATGGCCGCAACCTCAACGCTCGCTTGGTGGGCAGTGATCCCGAGTCCGACCTCGCAGTCTTGCAGATTACCGAACACAACGGCAAGGAACTGCTGCTGCCGGCAATTACCCTGGGCCAGATGGACAACCTTGTGGTGGGAGACGTTGCGCTGGCCATTGGCAACCCTTTTGGCGTGGGCCAGACGGTGACCATGGGGATCATCTCCGCACTGGGTCGCTCGCATCTCGGAATCAATACCTTCGAGAACTTCATCCAGACCGACGCGGCGATCAACCCCGGCAATTCGGGGGGCGCGCTGGTGGACAGCCAGGGCAACCTGATCGGCATCAATACGGCCATCTACTCGCGCTCGGGCGGCTCGTTGGGGATCGGTTTTGCGATTCCGATCTCGATTGCCAGGAACGTCATGGAGCAGATCATCCAGACCGGTACCGTGACCCGCGGCTGGATCGGCGTCGAGGCTCAGGAAATCAGCGTCGACCTGGCAGAGTCCTTCGGCCTGCCGGATACCAACGGCGCCCTGATTGCCGGCGTCCTGCGCGGCAGTCCGGCCGATGCGGGCGGGATCAAACCGGGAGACATCCTGCTCGCCGTGGACGGACGGGAGGTCAAGGATCCGCAGGGTATGCTCGACCTGATCGCCGCACAGAAGCCTGGCGAAACGATTTCCTTCCGATTGCGCCGTCAGAACAACGTACTCGATACTGCTGTCAAGATCGGCAAGCGGGCGCCACCGCGCCGCGAGCGCGAGTAATTGGGGTCGTCGATGTGCCAGTTACTGGCCATGAACTGCAATGTCCCGACCGACATCTGCTTTTCCTTTGCCGGATTTCAAGCGCGCGGCGGCGCCACCGATGTCCATGTTGACGGATGGGGAATCGCTTTCTTCGAGGGGCGCGGCACGCGCGTTTTTCTCGACCCGCAACCGTCCTGCGTGTCGCCGGTTGCCGAACTGGTGCGCAGCTATCCGATTCATTCCAAAAACGTTATCGCCCACATCCGCAAGGCGACCCAGGGAGGGGTTGCCCTAGAGAACACGCATCCCTTCATGCGCGAGCTGTGGGGACGTTACTGGATTTTCGCCCATAACGGCAATCTGCCGGATTTTTCGCCGCAACTCGATGGCAGCTTTACTCCGGTTGGCCAGACCGATAGCGAACGTGCCTTTTGCTGGCTGCTGCAGAACCTGCGTCAGCGCTTTGGCTGCCGGTCACCGAGTCAGACCCGGCTGTTCGACGCGCTCCATCAACTCACCCTTGATCTCGGCGCGCGCGGCGCATGCAACTATCTGCTGTCGAATGGCGACTGTCTGTTTGCCCACTGTTCCACCCAGCTCAGCTACATCATCCGCCAGGCGCCGTTTACCGTTGCGCATCTGCGCGATCAGGATCTGAGTATCGATTTCAGCGATGTCACGACTCCCGATGATCGTGTCGCGGTCATCGCCACCGTGCCGCTGACCGACAACGAGTGCTGGACGACAATGCCGAACGGCAGTCTGTGGCTTTTTGCCGAGGGGAGGCCGGTCAGGCATCAACTGACCATTGCCGGGCCGGCAAAAACGCCTGCCTGAGCAATGTCGGCCAGCAGCGGGATCAGGCCTCTGGCTTGCGGTCAGTGTTCTGCTGCGCGCCGAGATCCTTGATCGCCGCATCCATCTCCTGGGCAGACAGGGGTGTCCAGTCGGCTGCAGGACTGTGCGGGGCTTTCGGGGTAGGCGGATCCATCGGCGTGGCGTGTGCCGAGCGCTGGCCGACAAAACGCGCGAGGAACAGCCCCAGTTCGAAAAGCAGGCAGAGCGGAATCGCCATCATCAACTGTGAAATCACGTCGGGCGGTGTGAACACGGCGCCCACGACGAAGGCACCGACGATCATGTAAGGACGCCATTCCCTGAGTTTGGCGACATCGACGATCCCGGCGTAGACCATCACCACCACGACTACCGGGACCTCGAAGGTCACTCCGAAAGCGACGAAAGTCGTGAGTACGAAAGAGAGGTACTTCTCGATGTCGGTCATCCAGGCGACACCCTCGGGGGCTACCTGTGACATGAACCCGAAGACGGTGGGAAAGACCAGGAAATAGGCGAAAGCCATGCCGACAAAGAACAGCAGCACACTTGCGGTCACCAGCGGCAGCGCCAGCCGCTTCTCATGGGCATACAGGCCCGGCGCGACGAAAGCCCAAACCTGATAGAGCACGTAGGGCAGGGCGATCAGGAAGGCAAGCATCAGTGCCACTTTCATCGGCACCAGGAAAATGCCGATCACATCGGTCGCAATCATCTGGCCGCCTTGCGGCAGGGTTGCCAGCAAGGGCTGCGCCAATAGCGCATAGAGCTCCTTGGCCCAGGGGAAAAGGCAGATGAAGACGATGCCGATGGCGATCAGCGCCCGGATCAGACGGTCGCGCAACTCGATCAGGTGCGAAAGGAAAGAATCTTCGGGTGGCTGCATCTCTCGATCAGACCGTTCGCTGCGACTGCTCTGGGTTGGCGGCAGGCACTGCAGCAGCGCTCGCCGGTGGCAGAGCATGGCTGGTCGCCGGGGATGGCGCCGTTGGTGCTGCCGGCTGTTCGAGCGCCGCCATGGGCTGCAGGTCACCACGGAGGGTTTGCTCCGTCTGGCTGAGCGCTTGCTTGGCAGCGCTCATTTCGGTGGTCAGACTCTGCTCGACGCTGCGTGCCGACTCCTGGAGTTCGCTCTGCAGTTTCTTCAGTTCCTCAAGCTGTATTTCACGGTTGATGTCGGATTTCACGTCATTGACGTAACGCTGCAGACGGCCGAGCATGTGCCCGGCCGTACGGGCTACCTTGGGCAGTCTTTCAGGACCAATCACCACCAGTGCGACGATGGCGATGACGATCATTTCGGAAAAGCCGATATCGAACATGGGTGGCTAGCTTCTGGTTTTCTCCCTGATCTCACCTTCGATGGTGTGACCCGTACCAACCTGCTGGGGCGGTTGTTGAGGGGGTGGGGGAGGCGAAACAGGTGGCATTGCGGCGGGCTGGGCCTCAGCGGCCTTGTCCTCTGCAGTCGCGTCTTTGATGCCGTCCTTGAAGCCCTTGACCGCGCCACCGAGATCGGATCCAAGGCTACGCAGCTTCTTGGTCCCAAAAACCAACAGAACGATGATCAGAACGATCAACCAATGCCAGATGCTGAAAGAGCCCATGTCAGGCCTCCATGAAGGTGAAATCGGGTGCAACGCCAGCGAGCTCGGCGCTACCCCCCGCCGCCGTGGTCAGATGCGTTTGAGCATCGGCCCGACTGGCTCCGGTCCGCCAACGATATGTGCATGCAGATGCTGCACTTCCTGATGGCCGATCCGTCCGGTATTGATGATCACCCGGAAGCCATCCGGGCTGCCCTGCTCGCTTGCCAGGCGATTGGCGATGGCGAGCATCCTGCCGAGCACCGGCACGTCGGCCTCGGTGGCCGTCGCCAGCGAGGTGATGTGACGTCTGGGGATGACCAGCAGATGTACCGGACGAGCCGGGTTGATATCGTGAAAGGCCAGAATCTCGTCGTCTTCATGAACCTTGCGCGCGGGAATCTGGCCCCCTGCGATCTTGCAGAACAAGCAGTTTTCCATGTTTTCAGCCCTTTCGTGATTTCTTCTCGTCGATTCCCGAGATTCCCTCACGCCGACGCATCTCCTGCAGTACATCCTCGATCGACAGGCCATAGAAAGCGAGCAGCACCATCATGTGATAGAGCACGTCGGCGGATTCCCAGACCACATGCAGGCGGTTGCCCTCCTTGCCGGCCATGATCAGTTCGGCAGTTTCTTCGCCGATCTTCTTCAGGATCGCGTCCGGTCCCTTGGCCATCAACTGCGCTGTGTAGGAAGTTTCCGGGTCGGCCTTGCGGCGTTCAAGCAGTGTTTCCGAGATCCGGTGCAACATATCCATGTTCATTTGCCGTAAATGTCCTCAGGGTTCTTGATCACTGGGTCGACCGCAACCCAGGAGTCACCCTGCAGTTGATAAAAAAAGCAGCTGGTTCGGCCCGTATGGCAGGCAATACCGCCTGCCTGGTCGATGGACAGCAGCAACACATCGCCGTCGCAGTCGGTGCGCAGCGACCGCACTCGTTGCGTATGGCCGGACTCTTCGCCCTTGCGCCACAGACGCTGTCGCGAACGCGACCAGTATACAGCGCTCCCGGTGTTCATCGTCTCCTGCAATGATTGCCGATTCATGAAGGCAAACATCAGGACTCGACCGCTGCTGGCGTCTTGTGCAATGGTGGGAATCATACCCCGCTCATCCCATTTCAGTGCGTCGAGCCACTGCAGGCCGGGATCGAGATCACTCACAGACGAACCTCGATGCCCCGCTTGTGCAGGTATGCCTTGGCCTGGTGGACCGTATATTCACCAAAATGGAAGATGCTCGCGGCCAGGACGGCGTCGGCTCGGCCTTCAGAAACGCCGGCCGCGAGATGCTCTAGATTGCCGACGCCACCGCTGGCAATCACCGGGAGATCGACGGCATCGGAGACCGCGCGCGTCAGCGGCAGATCGAAACCGTTCCTGGTGCCGTCACGATCCATGCTGGTGAGCAGGATCTCGCCGGCACCGAGTTGCTGAACGCGGCGAGCCCAGGCGACGGCGTCGATACCGGTGTTCCTGCGTCCCCCGTGCGTGAATACCTGCCAGACCCCCGGTGCCGACTGCTTCGCGTCGATGGCCACGACAATGCATTGATTCCCAACCTTGGCAGATGCTTCGGCAATGAGATCCGGATTCTCGACGGCTGCGGTGTTCATGCTGACTTTGTCGGCGCCGGCATTCAGAAGGCGCCGTACATCGGCAACCGAACGGACGCCGCCGCCCACCGTCAATGGAATGAATACCTGTGCCGCACAGGCTTCGACGATGTGCAGGATAATGTCGCGCTGGTCCGAGGAAGCGGTGATATCGAGGAAGGTGACTTCGTCGGCGCCCTGCTCGTCGTAACGGCGTGCGATTTCGACGGGATCACCGGCATCACGCAAGTCAACGAAGTTGGTGCCCTTGACGACCCGGCCGGCAGTGACGTCAAGACAGGGGATGATGCGTTTGGCGAGGCCCAAGGTCAGCTACCGCCCCGAGCTTGCCAGGAGGAGAAGACGGTCATGGCTTTGCGGCACGGTCTGCGGTGGCCTGTGCCACAGCAAAATCAAGCGATCCATCGTAGATCGCGCGACCGGCGATGGCGGCGCTAATGCCTTCCTCTTCGACCGCGCAAAGCCGTTGGATGTCGTCGAGGCTAGACAGACCGCCACTGGCGATGACCGGAATCAACAGGGCCTGAGCGAGCTTCACCGTAGCCGCAATATTGATTCCCGAAAGCATGCCGTCACGGCCGATGTCGGTATAGATGATGGCCTCGACCCCATAGTCCTCGTACTTCTTCGCCAGGTCGATGACATCGTGACCGGTCATTTTTGACCAGCCATCAACCGCCACCTTGCCGTCTCTGGCATCGAGACCGACGATGATGTGGCCGGGAAAGGCGCCGCAGGCGTCGTGCAGAAAGCCAGGATTCTTCACCGCGGCAGTACCGATGATCACGTAACTGACACCGTCGTCCAGGCAACGCTCGATGGTGTCGAGATCGCGGATGCCGCCGCCGAGTTGCACGGGAATGTCATCACCGACGGCCTGCACGATTTCCTTGATCGCTTTCTCGTTTTTCGGCTTGCCGGCAAAAGCGCCGTCGAGGTCCACCACGTGCAGGCGGCGCGCGCCCTGCGCCAGCCAGTGGCGAGCCTGTTCGCCAGGGGAATCGGAGAAGACCGTAACCTGGTTCATCAGGCCTTGCTTGAGACGGACGCACTGTCCCTGTTTCAGGTCAATCGCGGGAATGATCAGCATCTTGAAAGAAGATAAAGGTGGGTTGAGACAAGTAAGTAAATCGTCTGCAGTTGATCAGGGTTTCCAGGCGACGAAGTTGGCCAGCATGGCGAGGCCCGCCAGGGCACTTTTTTCCGGGTGGCACTGAATGGCGAAGATATTATCCTGCGCCACTGCACTGGTAAAGGGGAGGCCATAATCGGTGCTCCCAACAACGCAGGCGTCGTCGGCTGGGGCAACGAAATAGCTGTGGACGAAATAGAAGCGTGTGCCATTGGCAATGCCCTTCCACAGGGGATGCCCCCTGACCTGTCGGACCTGATTCCAGCCCATGTGCGGTACCTTGAGGCGGTTGCCGGCTGCATCGACCATGTGCTCGGCAGGAAAGCGGCGAACCTTGCCAGCGATCACGCCAAGTCCTGGCACATCGCCTTCCTCGCTGTGCTCAAAGAGCATCTGCTGGCCAATGCAGATGCCGAGAAAGGGCTTGTTGCGTGCAGCTTCGATCACCGCCGACCGCAATCCACGCGCCTCGATCTCGCGCATGCAGTCGGGCATTGCCCCCTGACCGGGGAAGACCACGCGCTCGGCGTTGCTGACTACCGCCGGGTCAGCCGAGACCAGCACTGCACGTCCGTCGGCGACATGCACCAGCGCTTGCCAGACCGAGCGCAGGTTACCCATGCCGTAATCGACCACAACGATCGCACCCTGGCCATCATCCTTGGCTGTATTGTCGGCCAACATTACAGTGAGCCCTTGGTCGAGGGAATGATACCGCCGGCGCGCGGGTCTTCCTCAACGGCCATACGCAGCGCGCGACCGAAAGCCTTGAACACCGTTTCCGCCTGGTGGTGCGCGTTGTCGCCGCGCAGATTGTCGATATGTAGTGTCAGCAAGGCGTGATTGACCAGGCCCTGGAAAAATTCGTGTACCAGATCGACGTCAAAAGCGCCAATCATGGCCCTCCGAAAATCGACATGGAACTCGAGGCCCGGTCGGCCGGAGAGATCGACCACGACTCGAGACAGCGCTTCGTCGAGCGGTACATAGGCGTGCCCATAACGGCGCAGGCCCTTCTTGTCGCCGAGGGCACTGGCCAGTGCCTGCCCGATTGTGATGCCGATATCCTCGACGGTGTGGTGGGCGTCGATATGCAGGTCGCCGGCGGCCGCAACTTCGAGGTCGATCAGCCCGTGACGGGAAATCTGTTCAAGCATGTGGTCGAGGAAAGGCACTCCGGTCGCGAAGCTGCCGCGGCCACTGCCGTCAAGGTTCAGTCGAACGGTGATCCGGGTTTCGAGCGTATTCCTGGAAACTTCTGCTTGCCGCATCGGGTACCATTGCCGGGTGGCAGTTCGGGTCTGGAAAAGGTTCAGCCTGCTGCTGCGAACCGCAGGCCGATCATCAGCTTCGATCGACCGGTACGCATGATACCATTTCACGCTTCGCATGCATCCCGAACGGTCATGACTTTTCCGGGCATTCCCTGAATAGTTAGGTAGTCATGGCCTTTTCTACTCCCTTCCCCTCTCCCGCGAGTGGAGAGGGGAGGATTCGTGGTCGCATACGCGACTTTCACATTAACCGGGCAGCCTTTCATGAGTCGCTACTGGAGTTCTCTCGTTCACCGCCTGATGCCCTATGTTCCGGGCGAGCAGCCCAGGCTGCCAAACCTTGTCAAGCTGAACACCAACGAAAACCCTTATCCGCCCTCGCCGCGTGTCGATGCTGCGATTGCCGAAGAAATGGCGAATGGCGGCGAGTCGCTGCGGCTCTACCCGGATCCCGGAGCCGAGCGCCTCAAGGCGGCGATTGCGATCCGCTACATGCAGTTCGGCATCACACCGCAACAGATCTTCGTCGGTAACGGTTCCGACGAAGTACTGGCGCATGTCTTCATGGCGTTGCTCAAACACGAGTTGCCGATTTTCTTCCCGGATATCACTTACAGCTTCTACCCGGTCTACTGTGGCCTGTACGAAATCGCCCATGTGGCCGTCCCGCTCGACGAGAATTTCGAAATCCGCTGCGAAGATTACGCGGCAGCAAACGGCGGCATCATTTTCCCGAACCCGAATGCGCCGACGGGTCGTCTGCTGCCACTCTCGGCCATCGAGCGTCTGCTCCTGACGCATCACCGATCGGTCGTCGTCATCGATGAGGCTTACATCGACTTCGGCGGCGAGTCGGCGCTTGCGCTGGTCAATCAGCACCCGAATCTGCTGGTCGTGCACACCCTTTCGAAGTCGCGTTCGCTGGCCGGGCTGCGCGTCGGCTACGCGGTCGGCCATCACGACCTGATCGAGGCGCTCGAAAGAGTCAAGAACAGTTTCAATTCCTACCCGCTCGATCGGCTGGCGATTGCCGGTGCAGTCGCTGCCATCGGCGATCAGGAGCACTTTGAAATCACCCGGCAGGCCGTCATCAGCAGTCGCGAGGCCCTGCGCAGTACCTTGCTGCGGCTGGGTTTCGAAGTCCAGCCTTCGGCAGCCAATTTCATTTTTGCCCGTCACCCGCAGCATGACGCCGGTCAGCTCGCCGCGGCACTGCGCCAACGAGGCATCATCGTTCGTCATTTCAGGCTGCCGCGGATCGACCAGTATCTGCGGATCACGATCGGCACCGACGCACAATGCGCACTATTGGTCAAGGCTCTGGCCGAGATCGTGGGCGAATCAATCCTGATTGCTTGAGCTGTCGCAAGGAGAGCCAGGTGGCTGAAGAAAGCCCGTTCAAGGGACAGACCGGCTGGCGGCGGATTTGGAACGCATTCCACTATTCGCGGGCAGGTCTGTACGCGGCCTATTGTTCAGAAAACGCCTTTCGGCAGGAGGTACTGCTCGCCACGTTGCTGGTCCCGCTGGCTTTCCTCCTGTCGCCGAACGGGCTCGGGCTGGCACTGATGATCGGCAGTTTGCTGCTGGTGCTGATCGTCGAATTGCTCAATTCAGCGATCGAGGCGACGGTCGACCGGATTTCGCTGGATCGGCACCCGCTGGCCAAGCGTGCCAAGGACATCGGCAGCGCAGCGGTGCTGCTGGCCTTGCTCAACGTTCCGGTCATCTGGGCTTGCGTCTTGTTTGGGTGAGTCGGGTGCCGGGGGGTACCGCACTTGCTAGGGGCGTTGCCTCCACCGGTCTCAAGCGATGCGGTGCAGATGAATCAGCGCCGAGATCTTGGCCCCCAGCCAGCCGAGCGCAGCGCCGATCGCGGCTAGGGCGACGACATCGCCGGCCGACAGGCCTTGCAGGGCGAAGCTGGCGCCATAGAGCCGCGTCAGTTCGGCCACCGGTGGCGACAGCAGGCGTAGACCGGCGCTCACCAGCAGGGCGGCGCAGAGTCCGCCGAGAGCGCCCTGCAGCATGCCGAAATAGTGGAGCGGGCGCTGGATGTAGGTATCGGTGGCCCCGATCAGTTTGGCCACCTCGATCTCCGCAGCCTGAGCGAGGATTTGCAGGCGAATGGTGTTGAAAGTGATGGTCACCAAGGCGCCAGCAAACAGCGCGCCAAGCATCATGACGACCCGCTCGCCGAGGCGGAGCAGCGCATCGAAACGCTTGACCCAGGCCGAGTCGAGCTGGACATGCGCAACTTTTGGCCAGGAGGCAAAGGTTCTGGCCAAGTCTTCGAGGGCCTCCGGTCGGGTGTCTCCCGGGGTGACGACAAAAGCGTCAGGCAGCGGATTCCGTGGCAGACTGGCGATGATCTCGGTCATCCCTTCAGCCGCCTGCAGGCGCTTCAAAGCCTCCTCGCGCGGCACGAAACGCCAGCCTCCGGATCGGTTTTCCTGCAGGCGCGACTCGATGTCGCTGATCTCGCGTTTGCCGGCGTCGAGGGCCAGGAAAATGCTGATCTGTTGTACGTTGGGGGTGTCGCCGGTGAGCTTGCGGAGGTTGTCGAGGGTCAGCCAGCCAGCGGTCGGCAGGGTCAGCGCGACGCCGATCACCAGCAGCGACAGCAGCGAATTGAGCGGTGCCGCGCTCAGCCGTCGCAAGGCATCGCGCAGCGCCGCCAGGTGCTGGGCGAGCCAGGATCTCACGGCGTGACACCGCAGCTGGCTGGTTCGCGCTCTTCGCTCATCGCGCCTTGGGCGAGGCGGAGAACGCGCGGTTGCAGGTGGGGCAGCAGCAAGGGGTCATGAGTGGCAATGAGCACGGTCACGCCAACCTGCTGGAAGGAACGGAAGATTTCGAGAATCTCGCTTGCCGACGCCGCGTCGAGGTTGGCGGTCGGCTCGTCAGCGAGAATGATTGCTGGCCGATTGACGACGGCGCGGGCAATCGCCAGACGTTGTTGCTCGCCGCCAGAGAGCGCAATCGGGAAAGTCTTCTCGCGATTCGGCAGACCCACCTTGGCCAGCGCCGCCTGGGCCCGGCGCAACGCTTCCTTGGCCGGGTGGCCGACGATCGCCAGGGGCAGCAGCACATTGTCGAGGACGTTGCGATCGAACAGGAGTTTACGATCCTGAAAGATCAGTCCGAGTTTGCGGCGCAGGTAAGGAACGGCGTTCTTGCGCAGCGTAGCGAGATTCTGGCCGTTGATCACGATACTGCCCGAGGTCGGGCGCTCGATCGCCGCCAGCAATTTGAACAGCGTCGATTTCCCGGCGCCGGAGTGTCCGGTTAGGAAGACCATTTCTCCTGCGGTGATCCCGAAACTCACGTTGCGCAGGGCTTCTCGGCCTTCCGGATAGCGTTTGGTGACGTTGCTGGCGGTAATCACTCGAATAGCGCGTCTACGAAATCGCGGGCAGTGAAGGGCCGGAGATCGTCAATGCCTTCGCCGACACCGATAAAGCGAACTGGTTTCGGGCACTGGCGGGCGATGGCGGCGACGACGCCGCCTTTCGCCGAACCGTCGAGCTTGGTCAGGATCAGACCGGTGACCTGGATCGCCTTGTCGAAGGCCATGACCTGCTGCAGCGTGTTCTGGCCGAAGGTTGCGTCGAGGACTAGCAGCGTCTCGTGCGGTCCGGACGGGTCGGCCTTCCGGATGACGCGCCGGACCTTGGCGATTTCCTCCATCAGGTGCAATTGTGTCGGCAGGCGGCCAGCCGTATCCGCCAGGACGATGTCGATGCCGCGCGCCCTGGCGGCGGCGATGGCGTCAAAGATCACCGCCGCCGGGTCGCCGGACTGCTGAGAGATTACCGTCACATGGTTGCGTTCGCCCCAGGTCTGCAACTGCTCGCGCGCGGCGGCGCGGAAGGTGTCGCCGGCTGCCAGCAGGACCGATCGGCCCTGTGCCTGAAAATGCTTGGCCAGCTTGCCGATCGAGGTCGTCTTGCCGGCGCCGTTGACGCCGGCAATCATGATGATGAACGGGCGGTGCGCGGTCAGGTCGAGCGGTTCTTCGAGCGGCCGCAGGAGTTCGTGGAAAATCTCGGACAGCGCGCGCTGAATCTCCTCCGGGGTGTCGAGCCGGTCGCGTTTGGCGCGCATTTTCAGCTGATAGAGCAGATGCTGGGTTGCATCGAGGCCGACGTCGCTGCTCAATAGCAGGCTTTCCAGATCTTCGAGCAATTCATCGTCGACCTTGCCGCGCGAGAACAGTGATTTCAACCTGCCGCTGAATTGCGCGCGCGTGCGCGCGAGACCGGCCTTGAGTCGCTGCCGCCACGGAACCACGGGCGCTGCGCCTTCGATGACGACTGGACTGGTTGGCGCGGACGGCTGGCCAGTGGACTTCTTGAGGAAACCAAACATGGTGCTTTCGTGTCTCAGGGGCGCTCGGGTTCGTTGGCGGTGGTAAGATGCCGGTCAAATTTCCCGACACCTTCCCAAATTCTATCAGAAGCGACTCATGCCCATGCGTCACGCGCGATTGATTCGATGCTTGCTGGTGCTGGCCGCACCCGTCTCGGTGCTGGCCAATCCTTATGAGCAGCAGTTGGCGAACGGCTTGCGGATTATCGTCAAGGAGGATCGGCGAGCTCCCACGGTTGCACATATGGTCTGGTACCGGGCCGGCAGCATGGACGAGACGAATGGCAGCACCGGTGTCGCGCATGTCCTTGAACACATGATGTTCAAGGGTACTCCGAGCGCCGGACCCGGCGAATTCAACCGGCGCGTCGCGGCCGCTGGCGGACGTGACAACGCGTTTACCAGTCGTGACTACACTGCTTATTTCCAGCAGGTACCGAAAGGGAAACTGTCCGAGATGATGCAGCTCGAAGCCGATCGCATGCGTCATCTGAACCTGGACCCCAAGGAGTTTGCGCAGGAAATCCGGGTGGTCATGGAAGAGCGGCGGCTGCGCACCGATGATCAACCACAGGCGCTGCTTTTCGAGCAGCTATCCGCGGTTGCTTTTCAGGCGCACCCGTATCGTGTTCCGATCATCGGCTGGATGAACGATCTTGAGAACATGACCGTCAATGACGCACGGCTTTGGTACGAGCGCTGGTACGCGCCGAACAATGCTTATGTGGTGGTCGTCGGTGACGTCGATCACGAGCATGTTTTCCAGCTTGCCGAACAGCATTACGGGGCTTTGCCGGAACGCCCGCTGCCGGTCAGGAAACCACAGGACGAGCCAGTGCAGGCCGGCATTCGCCGCTTGACCGTGAAAGCGCCGGCAGATTTGCCGGTACTGATCATGGCTTACAAGGTGCCGGTCATCCGCGATGTAGACCAGGACGTCGATCCCTATGCACTCGAGATGCTATCGGCCGTTCTGTCTGGGCACGAAGCGGCCCGCTTCTCCAGACACCTCGTTCGTGAGCAGCGTCTGGCGGTGGACGTGGAGGCTAGCTACGATTCGACGGCGCGCGGGCCGGGCATCTTCTACCTGTCCGGCTCGCCCAGCGACGGAAAAACTCGCGCCGACCTCGAGGCTGGTCTGCGCGCCGAAATTGTCCAGGTGCAACAACAGGGGGTGGCTGCCGATGAACTGACACGCGCCAAGGCGCAGCTGATTGCCGGACAGATCTATAAACTGGATTCGATGTTTGCGCAGGCGATGGAGATCGGGCAACTTGAATCGGTTGGTATTCCCTATCACTTGAACCGGCTCATTCTAGAAAAACGGCAGGCGGTCACTGCCGGGCAAATCCAGGCGGTTGCGAGGAAGTACTTTCGCGACGAGCAACTGACCGTCGCCGAACTAGACCCGCAGCCATTGCCGCAAGCGCCGCGCGCGCGCTCGCCGTTCACACCCCGTCATTGATGATGAATGTGAGAATCCGCTGATGAATCCCTGCAAGCTGCTGATCTGTGTGTGCCTGGTGGTTGCCATTCCGCTGGTGCACGCCGGTCCGAAGATCGAGCGTTGGCAGACGACGTCGGGCACCGGCATTTTATTTGTCGAAAACCATAGCTTGCCGATTCTCGACGTCCAGGTCGACTTTGCTGCCGGTACGGCGCATGAATTCGAGGGTAAGGCGGGCGTGGCTTCGCTGACCCGTGCCCTGGTTGACCTGGGGGTCGCGGGGATGGACGAGATGCAGATTGCCAGCAGGATGGCCGACCTTGGCGCCAGGTTGTCGGGTGGGGTGGAGATGGACCGTGCAACGATTGCCCTGCGAACGCTGTCGATGACCGACAAGCGCGGCCCGGCTCTCGACATGCTGCGCGCGATTCTGAGCACGCCGCAGTTCCCAGCGGCAGTCTTCGATCGCGAGCAGGCACGTTCGATCGCCACACTCAAGGAAGCGTTGACGCGTCCCGAAACGATTGCCAGCAGAGCCTTCTGGGCGGCGATGTATGGCGCGCATCCCTATGGACGGCATGCGACACCGGAATCGGTGGCTGCGCTGGTTCGTGCGGATGTCGTTGCTTTTCATGCCGCAAATTACACGGCGCAGCGAGCCCGTGTGACGATCGTCGGTGACCTGTCACGCGACGAAGCTGAGTCGGTGGCTGAGACACTGACCGCTGCTTTGCCGTCCGGACCGGTTCCTACAGAGATCGCGGTTCCGGCATTGCCGGCAGCTGTCGAGCGGCGGATTGACCATCCGGCAGTGCAGGCGCATCTGTTGGTCGGCCTGCCGGCACTCAAGCGTGGCGACCCGGATTTTTTTCCTCTGGCCGTCGGCAACTATTCACTTGGCGGTGGTGGCTTTGTCTCACGCTTGATGAAGGAGGTTCGCGATAAACGCGGCCTTGCCTACAGCGCGCACAGCTATTTCATGCCGCTGCAACAGTTGGGGCCGTTCCAGATGGGCCTGCAGACCAAGAAGACGCAGGCTGACGACGCGCTGAAGGTGGCCCGTGAGGTGCTTGCCGGCTTCCTCGAGCACGGGCCGACTGAAACGGAGTTGCAGGCCGCAAAGCAGAATCTGATTGGCAGCTTCCCGTTGCGCCTCGACAGCAATCGAAAGCTCCTGGAGAATGTGGCGATGATCGGCTTTTATGGCCTACCGATCGATTATCTCGATCGCTACCCGGAAAATATCGAAAAGGTCACGACTGCCGACATCAAGGCGGCGTTTGCACGGCATCTGCGACCGGAGCATTGGGTAACCGTGGTGGTGGCCGGGGAATGACATTCTGAATTCGCTGCGTATCATTGGCGGTAAGTGGCGGCGAAGAATGCTTCGTTTTCCTGATTCGCCGGGTTTACGGCCGACACCGGATCGTGTGCGCGAGACACTGTTCAACTGGCTCGGTCAGGATCTGACCGGCCTTTCCTGTCTCGATCTGTTTGCCGGTAGCGGTGCCCTGGGCTTCGAAGCTGTCTCGCGCGGCGCCACCAGCGTGGTGATGGTCGACCATTCGCCAAAGGTACTGGCGGCAATGGCGCGTAATGCAGAAATCCTGGGTATGGGCCAGGGTTTGAAGATCGTCCGTTCGGATGCGATGACATTTCTCTCTTCCGTCAACTTGCGTTTCGACGTATTGTTTCTGGATCCGCCGTTTCACGACGGTTGGATCGACCGTCTGGCACCGCTTGTGCCGGGCGTGATGGCGGCTGACGGCATGATCTATGCCGAGGCAGAGAGCTTCCTGGGGGGTATCGGGGATTGGCGCACGGAGCGTCATGGTCGAGCCGGCCAGGTGTTCTATCACTTGATGCGGCGAGGCGAAACGGATGGCATTAAATAAGCGGGTGGCAATCTATGCTGGGACCTTCGATCCGATGACCCGAGGTCACGAGGATCTCGTTCGGCGCGCGGCCTGTCTCTTTGATCGGGTGATCGTGGCGATCGCTCAGAACCAGCCCAAAAGGCCGTTTTTTTCGCTGGCCGAACGGGTCGAAATGGCGCGGGAAATTCTCGCATGCTATCCGAATGCCGAAGTCTGCGGCTTCGATGGCCTGCTGATGGACTTTCTGCATGCCAAGGGAGCGAAGGTGATCATTCGCGGGCTGCGCGCGGTGTCGGACTTTGACTATGAGTTTCAGATGGCGGGAATGAACAGAAACCTCTTTCCCGAAGTCGAAACGGTTTTCCTGACTCCCGGTGAGCAGTACCTGTTCATCTCGGCGACGATGGTTCGCGAAATCGCCGTTCTTGGTGGCGATGTCAGCAAATTTGTCCAGCCCGCGATCAGTGATCGGCTGGCCAAGCGAGTACGAGAAATTTCAACAATCTGAAGGAACCATAAGCATGGCCCTTATTATTACCGACGAATGCATCAACTGCGACGTGTGCGAGCCGGAGTGCCCGAACGAAGCGATTTCCCAGGGGGTGGAGATTTACGAAATCGATCCGGGCAAGTGTACGGAATGCGTCGGACATTACGATACCCCCCAGTGTGTCGAGGTTTGTCCGGTTGATTGCATTCCAAAAGATCCTGCACATCAGGAGAGCGAAGATCAACTCTGGGTCAAGTATGAGAAGCTGACCGGTCGTCCGTGCCGCGGTTGAGCCGAGCACTTCACGTCGGCGAGAAGGGGGCCGCATGCGCGTCATTGAAGAAGAACTCGAGCAGATCAAGCGCGGGGCAGAAGAACTGCTGATTGAAGCCGAACTTCTTGAAAGGCTGAAAACCGGCCGACCGCTCCGGATCAAGGCGGGTTTTGATCCGACAGCGCCGGATCTGCATCTCGGGCATACCGTACTGATCAACAAGCTCAGGCACTGTCAGGACCTTGGTCATCATGTGCTGTTCCTGATTGGCGACTTTACCGGGATGATCGGTGATCCCACCGGCAAGAACGCGACTCGGCCGCCTCTGTCGCGAGAGCAGATCGTCGAAAACGCCAGGACTTACCAGGAGCAGGTATTCAAGATTCTCGATCCCGGCCGGACCGAGATCTGCTTCAATTCCATCTGGTTCGATCCGCTGGGTGCGTCGGGTCTGATTCGCTTGGCGGCTTTGCATACCGTCGCACGGATGCTCGAGCGCGATGATTTCGCCAAGCGCTACCGAAACGGACAGCCGATCGCCATTCACGAGTTGCTGTATCCGCTGTGCCAGGGATATGACTCGGTGGCGATGAAAGCGGACGTGGAACTCGGCGGCACCGACCAGAAATTCAACCTCCTGGTCGGACGAGAGTTGCAGAAGCACTACGGGCAGGCACCGCAGTGCATCCTGACCATGCCGCTGCTCGAAGGACTGGATGGCATCCACAAGATGTCGAAGTCTCTCGGCAACTACGTGGGAATCAACGAGCCGCCTGATGAGATGTTCGGGAAGCTGATGTCAATCTCCGATGAGCTGATGTGGCGCTACTTCGAGCTGCTTTCATTTCGCAGCATCGAGAACATCTCCGGTTTGCAGGACGAGGTCCTGGAAGGACGCAATCCACGTGAAGTCAAGGTTCTGTTGGCCCAGGAAATTGTTGATCGCTTTCATGGCGCCGCGGCCGCCGTGCGGGCGCAGGCCGATTTTGATGCACGTTTCCGTCAGGGCGCCATCCCTGACGATATTCCGGAAGCCAACTTGCTGGCCAGCGACCGGTTCTTGAGCATTGCGCAGGTTCTCAAGCAGGCGGGATTAACGTCTAGCACCTCAGAGGCCTTGCGCATGATCCAGCAGGGTGGAGTCAGGATCGACGGTACCCGGATCGACGACAAGCACCTCATGCTCCCTGCCAAGAGTTCTTTTGTCGTGCAGGTTGGCAAGCGCAAGTTCGCGCGTGTCAGCATTGCCTGAGCGATCGCAAGAATAGCCTGCCGACCGTCCAGTTCGTCCATCTCAAAATAGTTGAACAAGAGGGTTGACGTTGCTGCATGGCCCTGTATAATCCGCGTCTTCGTTGCCGAAGATGCAAAAAAAGCTGATTAAAAACAGCTTGTTATGTATTTTTGGCGGGCTTCGGCGAAATCCTTTCAGGATGGCGCCGGAAGTGGGAGAAGTAGCAAACAGGTTGGTGAAATCAGTTATTGACGTCGCCAGAAACGCCTGTATAATGCGCCCTCTCGCTGCTCAGGCAGACGAGAAATTGCAGCAAGGCAGTAACGGCCAGAGGGTCGTTAGGCAGCTCTTTAAAAATTGGACAACCGATAGGTGTGGGTTCTTGATCTATAGCGATCTGCGCAAGCGGATGGAAGAAGGATAGAGAAGGACTCGTACCGATGGAAGAAAGGCTATTGATCTGGAGTGAT
>WBZL01000844.1_pt2 | contig 26850 bp, 25 predicted proteins | sample 5204291 | NCBI WGS metagenome assembly WBZL01 (sample SAMN12344345, study PRJNA552823) | activated sludge metagenome | biome: Activated sludge suspended growth; feature: Nitrification reactor; material: Wastewater; isolation source: activated sludge from nitrification reactor of wastewater...
GCCGGTGACGCAGGGGGCCGTACTTGATGCGCTGGAGGCGCGGTATCCCGTGCTGCGGGGCACCATTCGCGACCATACCAGCAAGCGCCGACGGCCGTTCATTCGCTTCTTTGCCTGCGAAGAAGACTTCTCGCACGAGCCGGCTGACGCAGTGTTGCCTGATGCTGTTGCCACGGGCAAGGAGGCCTTGCTCATCGTCGGCGCGATGGCGGGAGGATAGCCGGCGGTTGAACATGGCTGTCGGCCGCGTGCTCGGCCGCGATGCTTACAGCGACGTGCCCAGAGTGTCCGCCTCATGTGCATCGCTCTCCGTGGCCTTGCTGAGCCGCCGTGTTGATCAGCCTGCAGAGTGCTTTTCGTTGGCGAGGAGCGATGAGCCCTCGGTTCAAAAGTCCCAGGCATATGAAGACCCAATACAGAGAAGGAGGCCGGTGATGAAATTCATGATTCTGGTCAAGGCGACCAAGAACTCCGAGGCCGGCGTGATGCCGAGCCAGGAATTGATGACGGCAATGATGCACTACAACCAGGCGTTGGTCGATGCCGGTGTCATGCTGGCGGGCGAGGGGTTGCACCCGAGCGGCAAAGGCGCGCGTGTCCGATTCTCCGGCTCGAAACGGATCGTGACCGGTGGTCCCTTCGCGGAAACGAACGAGGTCGTAGCCGGATACTGGTTGTGGCAATGCCGGTCGATGGAGGAAGCGATCGAGTGGGTGAAACGCTGCCCCAATCCTATGCCCGGCGAGGAATCCGACATCGAAATTCGCCCTCTGTTCGAAGCGGACGATTTTGGGGCTGAGTTCACGCCGGAACTCAGGCAGCAGGAAGAGCGGATGCGGGAGCAACTGGAAGGCCGGCGCTAGCGGCGGGGGATGAGAATAGGAGGAGGAATTCGAGATGGCGTATATCGATGGATTTGTGCTGCCTGTACTCAAGAAGAATCTACAATCCTATCTACGGATGTCGCGAAAGGCAGGGAAAATCTGGCGGGGGCATGGTGCGCTGGAATATCGGGAATGCGTGGGAGATGACCTCAACGTCAAGATGGGCCTCTCCTTCAGACGCTTGTCAAAGCTCAAGTCCGGGGAAATCGCGGTGTTTTCCTGGATCGCTTACAAATCCCGGGCTCATCGCGACCGGGTCAACGCCAAGGTGATGCAGGATCCTCGTCTCAAAGACATCTGCAACGAAGACAGCATGCCGTTCGACGTCAAACGGATGGCCTATGGGGGATTCAAAGTCGCCGTCGATGCGTAGCTGAGGTGTCGGCGTGGAGGGCCTGGACGTCTGCTGAACTATGGAGGCCTGAATGGTCAGCAAAATTTTTGTCAATCTTCCGGTCAAGGATCTCGACAAGTCCATGGCTTTCTTCAAGGCGCTTGGATTTTCCTTCAACCCACAGTTTACCGACGCAACCGCGGCCTGCATGGTTATCAATACGGATATCTTCGCCATGTTACTGACGCACGGCAAGGTCAAGGAGTTCACGAATAAGCAGATCGCCGATGCCCATAAGACGACCGAGGTGTTGACGGCGTTGGCCGTCGACAGCAAGGAGTCGGTGAACGAAATGGCCGAGAAGGCGCTGAAGGCGGGAGGGAAGGAAGCCTATCCCGCAAAGGACCACGGCTTCATGTTTGTCCGGAGCTTCGAGGATCTCGACGGCCACATCTGGGAACTCTTTTGGATGGACCAGCAGCACGTGCAGGCGCAGTAGCGAGCCTAAAGATTTCTTCCTGTCCCCCGTTCGACGGGCAGGCGGGGGAGTTGGTGCTTTCAGCCGGACGTGTGGCGATATTTCGCGACGTGCATGATGCAAGGACGCCGGCCGCTGCGACCGGCTATCGGTACACACAGCGGCGGCCGTTCAGGTCGCCGTTCACGAGAAGGAGGTTCCTATGCGACGTTCATATGCCACGATGCTGTGCCTGTGCGCTGTGTTGATGGCGGTTCCTGCTCCGGCCAAGGAGCAGAAGTCCGGAAAGAAGATGGACGATCAGGCGATGATGGAGCTCTGGAAGCAGATGGCCACGCCGGGGGAACCGCACAAATTGCTGGCCGGGCTGGCCGGTAGTTGGACGACGAAGACCAAAGAATGGATGGAGCCCGGCAAGCCGGCGATGGAATCGGACGGGACCGCAGAGATCAAAACCCTGATGGACGGCCGGTTCATCTACCAGGAGTATCACGGGCAGATGATGGGGCAGCCGTTCTCCGGCATCGGCATCGACGGATACGACAATATGAAAAAGAAGTATGTCACCGCCTGGATGGATAGTATGGGCACGGGCATCTTTACCATGGAAGGCACAGCAGGCGGCGACGGCAAGACGATCACCCTGAAGGGCTCGCATCCGGAGCCGGGCGGAGGACAGATGCACCATCGCGCGGTCTGGAAGATCGTCGACAACAATAACCAGGTCTTCGAGATGTACGGTACGCATCACGGCCAGAAGGAATCGAAGGTGCTGGAAATCGTCTACACGAGAAAGCCGTAAGGCCATCTCGCGATGGGCAAGCTGGAACGTGCGCGTCTTCCAGCCCACGGCGAAAAATGGGCAATGCGGATCGGGTCGGTCGCAGACCACACGGCGGTGCTGCTGATTGACCTTGCGGCAGTAACATGCGTGATTGGGGCAGCATCGCTTCTACAAAGGAGGATACCATGCACCGTGTGATTGGATTGCTCACGATGGCGCTGACGCTGACCACCGTGAGCGGGTGTAGCTACCTGTTTTATCCACGCGCCGGCGACTATGTGACGCAGGCGAAGGGGGCCAACGGGGTGGAGACCATGACGAATCTGACCAGCATGATGGAGGCGACCGCATCGAGAGCGAAGGGCGGCAAGGGCGTCGATTCGGCGTTTGACGATCTCCACAATCAATTCCATGCTCTGGATGATTCGTTTTGCGAGGTGACGGATGCGCAAAGCAAGACTCCGGCGTATGCGCTGGCGGTGACGCACAAGAAGGAACTCGATGCGATCTTCCGGCGGCTCTGGAAGTTCAAGGATGATCAGCCTCAACGCGATCAGCATCTGGAGCTCTTGGTGGCCGAGTTGAAGGAACTGCGCGAGACGCTCCACGCCATCAAGTAGGTTCGTTCGTGGGATGACGGTGACGGAGAGGGCTTGTTGTCTCATCGTGAAGGGACGACTGTCCTTCTGCCTCCGTCGCCCGCGATGCCCTGTCCTCACCGCAGCACCTGTTCCATTCGTCAGTCGCTGTGCCAGTGCGATATGACCGGGCCGTGAGTCCGTTGCTTACCTGGCAGCCAACCAGTAAGATGGACTCGCGTTCATAGGAGCACGCCCACCACATGAGGTTTTTTTATGGAGTACGCATGATCAGGCGACTGCGATGGTCCGCTCTCGCGCCGATGTTGTGCGGGTGGCTCGCGTTGGCACTTGTGCCTGGTTGCAAGCAGGAAGCCGGGTCCGCTCCGCCGCTCCAGGTGCCGGAGGTGGGGGTCGTGGTCGCGACCGCTCAGGATGTGCCTGACGAACCGGAATTTATCGGGCAGGCCGAGTCGTCGCGTCCCGTGGAAATTCGATCTCAGGTCACCGGCATTCTGAAACAGTGGTTTTTTAAGGAAGGGCGCGACGTCAAAAAGGGCGATCGGCTCTATCAAATCGATCCTGTGCCCTTCCACGCCGCGATGCTGAGTGCCAAGGCCAAAGTGGCGCAATCGGAAGCCCGGTTGGTGCAGGCCAAGCAGAATCTGGCGCGCGTGAAGCCGCTGTTAGCGGAGCAGGCGGTCAGTACGAAAGACGTGGATGACGCGGTGGCCGAAGAGTTGGCGGCGAAGGCCGCTCTCGAAGGCGCCAAAGCCGAACTCGTCAAAGCGAAATTCGATCTCGACAATACGCTGATCATCGCGCCGATCAATGGGATGATCGAACGGACTCGTGTGTATGAAGGGCGGTTGGTGTCGGCGCAAACGGATCTGTTGACTATGATTCATCAAGTCGACCCCATGTATGTCATCGTGAGCGCGCCGGAGAGTTTTTTGCTGAAGCGGAAGCGCGATACCGATGCCAAACGTATTCAACACCCCGGCGTGTACCAATTGCGCGGCGTGCTCACGTTTGTCGACGGCACCACGTACCGGCATGAAGGGGTCTTGGATCTGCTCGATGTAGGATTAAAAACCGATACGGGCTCACGACAGGCGCGGGTGGTATTTCCCAACCCCGACCGGGTGTTGTTGCCGGGGCAGTTCGTACGCGTGCGATTCAAGGGCACCCTCAAGACCGGGGCGATTCTGGTGCCGCAACGTGCCGTCCAGCAGGGCGCCAAGGGCTCCATCGTATTTGTGGTGGGCAAGGACGATAAGGTCGAGATGCGGGAGATCGTGGCGACCAGTTGGCAGGGCAACCAGTGGATTGTGGAGGAGGGATTGCATGTCGGCGATCGCATCATTGTGGAGGGCCTGCATAAAATCGCGCCCGGGGCTCCGGTGAAGCCCGTACCGGTTCCCGCCGTCGGCGCAGCGACCGTTCCGACCGCCGCCCCGACACAGCCGGAGCGCGCGCAGTGATCTCACATTTCTTTATCGACCGCCCGATTTTCGCTTCGGTCTTGTCGATCGTCATCATGGTGCTCGGCGTGGTCGCGTTACAGGCCTTGCCGGTCGCCCAATTTCCGGAAATCACCCCACCGGTCGTTCAGATCGAAGCCGACTACCCCGGCGCCAATGCGGAAATCGTGGCCGATTCGGTGGCGCGCCCCATAGAGGTGCAGCTGCCCGGTATCGACAATCTGCTCTACTACGATTCGACCAGTACGAACGACGGACATATGTCGATCAAGTTGACCTTTGAGATCGGCACGGATGTCGATATCGCGCAGGTGCAAACGCAGAATCGCGTGAAACTTGCGGAGCCGCAGTTGCCGCCTGAGGTTGTCCGGCAGGGCATCAGTATCAACAAGGTGTCACCGGACCTGTTGGCCGTCGTGGCGTTGAGTTCGACCGATCCGACCCATGACACGGTCTATCTCTCCAATTATGCGATCCTTCGCGTCCTCGACAACCTGAAGCGTCTCCGAGGCGTGGGCAATGCGGTGGTCTTCGGTTCACAGAACTATTCGATGCGATTGATTCTGGATCCGATCCGCATGGCTCAGCTCAGTTTGATACCGACGGATATCGCCAACGTTGTGCGTGAACAGAACCGCGATTTTCCGGCTGGCACGATCGGCCGGGAGCCGGCATTGAAGGGAACAGAGCTCACGATCCCCGTCATTACCCAAGGCCGGCTGACGGAAGTCAAAGATTTCGAGGAGATGATCGTGCGCGCGATGCCGAACGGATCGATGGTCCGGCTGAAGGATGTTGCGCGTGTAGAGTTGGGGGCGCAATCCTACACCCTCGAAGGCCGTTGGAACGGGAAGCCGAACGTGTTCTTGCTCACCTTTCTCTCCCCGGGGGCCAATGCGCTGGAGACTGTGAAACGAGTGCGGGCTGAGTTGTCAGAGGTGTCCAAAGGATTTCCGACCGGCGTGTCGTATGACATTCCCTATGACACCACTCGCTTTATCGATGTCTCCATCAAAGAAGTCGTCAAGACGTTGGCCGAAGCGATGGTGCTGGTCATCCTCGTGGTCTATCTGTTTTTGCAGAGTTGGCGTGCGACATTGATACCCGGGGTGGCGGTGCCGGTTTCCCTGATCGGAACGTTCGCCGGTATGCAGGCGCTCGGCTTTTCGATCAATACCCTCACCCTGTTCGGCATGGTATTGGCGATCGGGATCGTGGTGGACGATGCGATTGTCGTCGTTGAAAACTGCGAACGGCATATGACCCAAGGCAAGCTCTCGGCAACACAGGCTGCGAAGCGGGCGATGGAGGAAGTGACGGGGCCGGTGATCGCGATTGTGTTGGTGCTGTGCGCGGTGTTTGTTCCGGTCGGATTTTTAGGAGGGATCACCGGCGAGTTGTACAAACAGTTTGCCATTACCATCTCCATTGCCGTCATCATCTCCGGCTTCGTCGCGCTGACCTTGAGCCCCGCGTTGTGCGCGCTGGTGCTCAAGCCAGGAGAGGAATCTCATCGTGGATTGTTCGGTCGATTCAACCGGACCTTCGCCTGGATGCAGGGTCGATATGCCTCGACCGTCGGCCTGACTCTGTCGCGGCGGGTGCTCTCGATGGCGCTCTTCGGCGTGCTGCTCGTGGGCGTCGTCATGCTGTTCAGAATTACGCCGAACAGCTTTTTGCCGGAGGAAGATCAGGGGTATTTCATCACGATCGTGCAACTTCCCGACGGGGCGTCGAAGCAACGTACGGATGCCGTGTTGAGTAAGATCGAAAGCTATTTCCTGGCGAGTCCCGCGATTCATTCGACGGATGCTCTCTCGGGGCAAAACTTCGTCTTCAATACTCGAGGGTCCAATGCCGCGACGATGTTTGTGCCGCTCAAACATTGGGACGAGCGAACAGCGCCGCAACATCATGTGAAATCGCTCATCGGGGCCTCTTACGGAGAATTTGCCAAGATTCCAGAGGCGTTGATTCTTGCCTTTAATGCCCCGTCGATTCGGGGCCTGGGAGCCACGGGTGGGTTTTCGGTGCAGCTCCAAGATCCGAGCGGAGGCGATTTTAACAAGTTCTCCGCGGTGGCTCAGGAGTTCGTGTCCAAGGCTAGGCAGAATCCGGCGATCGGCGCCATCGGGACCAGCTTTCGTGTGAGCGCCCCGAGGATTTTCGCCAAGGTGAACCGTGAACGTGCCAAGGCGTTAGGCGTGCCGATTTCTGAAGTGTTCGATACGTTGCAGGCCTATTTCGGAAATCTCTACATTAACGATTTTGTCAAATTCGGCCGGGTGTTTCGTGTACAGACGGAGGCGGAAGCGCAGTACCGGTCGACGCCGGACGATATTTCCAAGATCTATGTGCGGGCGGTCGGTGCGCAGGGCCCGACGATGATTCCGTTGGATACGGTGGTGAGCACGGAGTTCAGCAGCGGTCCCGATCCAGTGACGCATTTCAACGGATATAACACGGCGCTGGTCCTTGGTGCGGCGGCGCCAGGGGTGAGTTCAGGGCAGGTGTTGGATGCGCTCGATACGTTGGCGAAAGAGGTCTTGGCGCCAAAGGGGTACGGAATCGACTGGAGCGGCATTTCCTATCAAGAGCGAATGGTCGGGAACCAGTCCTTCTACGCCTTCGGGTTTGGATTGTTGATGGTTTTCCTGGTGCTGGCTGCCCAATATGAGAGCTGGGTGGTGCCGTTTGCGGTCATTCTGGCGGTCCCTATCGGATTGTTCGGCGCGCTGAGTGCGGTGTGGCTCAAGGGGATGACGAATGACATTTATTTTCAGATCGGCCTGGTAACGTTGATCGGACTCTCGGCCAAGAATGCCATCCTGATCGTGGAGTTTGCGAACAAACGGTATGAGGAAGGGCATCCCTTGTTGGATGCGACAATCGAGGCGGCGAAACTTCGATTCCGTCCGATCGTGATGACGTCGATGGCGTTTATTTTGGGCGTGGTGCCGCTGGTGGTCGCGACTGGAGCCGGTGCCGCTAGTCGTAATTCGATCGGCACCGGCGTGTTCGGCGGCATGGTGGCCGCGACGTTTTTGGCCATCTTTTTTGTGCCGTTGTTCTTTGTCTTGATCCGCTCGCTGAGCAGCCGTGGAACGAATCCTGGCTCTCCGCCTTCACCGCATATGCCGGATGGACCGGAAAAGGAGCGCGACTATCAGCATGCATAGACTGGCGTTGGTGCTTGGTGCAGGGTTGTTGGCCGGGTGTGCCCTCGGTCCGGATTTCACTAGACCCGAGGCGACGACGCCGGATGCCTTCCGTATGGCGGAGTCGGGTGGCGATGCGGCGTCGATTGCCAATACGCCCTGGTGGGAATTGCTCAAGGATCAGGAGCTGCAGAAGCTCATTCGCACAGCACTTGAGGAGAACAAAGACTTAAAACGTGCGGCGGCGGCGGTGGAGGAGTTTCAGGCCCGCCTATTTGTTGCGAGGACCGACTTCGCCCCGCAGATGAATGTGACCGCCAATGCCCCGCTGTTCGGCCGCAAGACCAATTTTCTCTTTCCGGGATTTCCCAACCCCTTCAACTACTACCTGCAAGGAAATCTCTCATGGGAGCTTGATATTTGGGGCCGCATCCGGAGGTCGAATGAAGCGGCTCGTGGAGATTTGCTTGCGCGTGAGGAGAATCGACGAGCCATCGTGCTCCAGTTGGTGAGCGGGGTGGCGGAGGCCTACTTCGATCTATTGCAGTTCGACATGCAACTCGACATTGCCCGGCGTACGCTCAAGTCCTGGGAGGAGTCGGTCAGGATCGCGCAGGCACGGCTGCGACAGGGGATGATCTCAAAGCTCGACGCAGACCAATTCGAAGCCGAACGGGCCAATGCCGCGGCAAAGGCGGCAGAGTTTGAGCGACAGAAAGTGCAGAAGGAGAACCAACTGAGTGTGTTGCTGGGCCGGAATCCCGGACGAATTGCACGCGGCCACTCGTTGACGGAACAGGTGATGCCTCCTGATGTTCCGCCTGGGCTTCCTTCCGAGCTGCTCCAGCGGCGTCCTGATATTTTACAGGCAGAGCAGGACCTTGCTGCGGCTACCGCTCGAATCGGCATGGCCAAAGCCGACCGGTTTCCGAAACTGAGCATCACCGGAATTTTGGGGGTGGCGAGTCCGCACCTTTCGCGACTGGTGGCCAATGAAACCGCCTTTGGGGTGGCTGGGCCAGGGCTGGCCGGACCATTACTGAACGCGCAGATTCTGGGTTTTCAGCAGGACGCTGCGGAAGCCCAAGCCAGGCAGGCTGTGGCGCAGTATGAGCAGGCCGTGTTGGTGGCGTTCAAAGAAGTCGAGGATTCGCTGGTCGCGGTTCGGACGGTTCGCGAGCAGCGTACCGCGCAGCTGCAACAAGTCGACGCACTCAGATCAGCCCTGAGTTTAGCGAATCTCCGGTACAAAGGAGGATTGGCCAATTATCTGGATGTCTTGATCGCTCAGCGCAATTTGTTTGAAGCCGAATTAGCCCTTATGGGTACCCATCGATTGCATCTGGTGTCGATCGTTCAGTTGTACAAGGCGCTTGGCGGCGGTTGGTCACCTGAAGGAGAGTCATCGGATGAGCGGTCACGGACGGTATCGGACGTCCGTACCGAGACTCGATAGGTAGGCTGCAGATCCCCCATTGTCGCGCAATGTTTCCCGCACGTGTCGGCTCATTGTCTTCTCCTTCCCGCCGTCACGGATGGTTAAGATGTCGATTGCACTGTTTGCCGAATCCACCGGCCCGGTGGTGTGGACATGGCTTGGGCTCATCGTTGTCGATGAAACGATGCGCGAGGCGGGCGTATCATAGACAGGGTTCCGCCAAGGGCGGCCATGAAGATGACCGTAAGGCCGCTGTGTATCCAGGAGGCGGCGCTCTGCAGGTGCAACGCGACGTTAAGGAGGTTACATGTCCAGAGGGTTGCCGCTACCCAGGCGAGATGTTCGACCCGCTCCGAAGTGGCCCGAAGTCCAGATACTAAAAAGCCGAGCGCTCCCGAGAGTAGGTTCGCCACGTACGCCGACGAAGGATTACTTTGCAGTGTCACTCCGATCGAGGCCATGCCGATCCCGGCTGCAAAGGTCAGCCCATACACAATCCCTGCGTCTCGTAGTACCGCCCAGGGCCGAGGGATCATTGTAGGGGGTCCTGCTGTATGCCGACAGCAGGATGAGGTGTTTCCAGCTGCTTGAGGATAAAAAAGAGGAGCGTTTGCGGGATACCATCAGGCCGTTGAGCTTGCGATCCTAGCCGCTGGGCTGTTTTGGGTCGGGAACTTGTCACTGAAACCTCCTTATATAGGCGGACCAAGAAGCCGTTGAAGGAACAGGGGGGCGATCCACCCGCGTGTTGGATGATCGCCTGTTTGTGCCGTGTGGAGTCCTGAAACACAGAGTTATCCTGTTACGGCCTTTTTTTCTGAGGCGAAATGGGCGCAGGGGATGCAGTGCGCGACGATTTTCGGTCCTGCATCCAACGACTCACTCGTCTGGATAAGGCATACACGAGGTTGTCGATTGCGAGCACCACCGCACCGATGATGAATAGTCCGAGGATGAGGGCCAGCTCTACATCAATTGACATGTTCGTCGATCCACACATTCGGTAATGACATGGTTGTGAGACCTCACCAGGCCGTTCGCGGTTGCCCTAGGCCGCCAGCTGGTCGAGCCCGTCGGCGCCCAACGGTGGGCGTTCGGCGCTCGCATGCGGGACGATGGCGGTCGGCGCACCCATCTGTGCTTCCTTGGCCAGCCGGTTTTGCTGCAATACACGTTCATAGATATTTCCGCAGTTCATGCAGCGCCATGCTTTGAGCCACATGGGGCCGGATGAATCCTCCATATCCAACAAAAAGTCTTCAATCATGCATCCTGCGCAGCGAGAACAGTTCGTCATAGGTTCCTCCGTTGTTCAGTGCCTACGTGTAAGCTTAGATTCTGATGCTCCTTCCCGGTAGACCGGAACGAAGTACCTCCTTGGAGGGACCCTGCTCAGGGCGGCCCCGAGTTGCTACGACTATTTCCCTCCTTCTCGGAGGACGACGTGACAGCTGGGTCTCTTCGCGCGAGGCGGAGAGACTTGCGTTATGTAGGGGCTGGCTGAGCACAGGGGACGAGCCATAGGGGGCCACTGTTGACCGGGTGATGCTCGTTGGCTCGGAGCATCAGTCATTCTGCCGCGCGAATGATGAGTTCTGATGGCGAATCCTGCAATTGCAGCTCCAGGAGGGGAGTGGTGTCGAGGAGTTGACTGAGCAGAATGTACTCATCAGCGTCCATAATGAGCGGTTTCACGGCGAATCGCGCTTCTTGTACCCACAGTACGCTCGCGAGGCGAACTGAAAGTGGACGGCGATCATTGTGGTGATGCAGCTGAAGGGCGAGATAGTCGCCGTCGATGAGTCTGTGGAAGGTTGTGCGCTGCAAGGCGCTGCGTTCTCGATAATAAATCTGCGCCAGGTCTGCGAAGCCGGTCGCCAGAGCAGAGAGTGTGCAATGGACGACGAATGTTACTGTCTGCGGTCGTCTCACCTTTCCCTCCCACCACCTATCTGACTGTTCGCACGCATATCGTGGCCGAAGGTATCGCGCTTCTGACTCGTCGGATAGTCTGCGAAGGAGGTACGCCTACCGAGGGGACAGCGGGTGAAGAAGCCACTGGGAGGAGAGAACGCGACGAGTAGGCTCAAGGTTTCATGACGGATCTGAGAGCACGGGCACGCTGTGCGTGGGCCCGGTGCTCGTGAAGATGTGGGGAAGGTCGGGAGTTTTTGCGCTAGGAACACGGACGGGCGTATCGCGGCATTCTATCCTTGCCGGATATCCAGTTAGCGAAATGTGAGCAGGTTGCTCAGGCCTTCGTTTTTGGGTCTGTAGGAGTGGGTTTGGAGCAAGCGTGTGTGGACGGATTCGTCGAGAACTTCGGTATTCGTGCCGGTTTGCATGACTGGTCGATAGAATCGTGAGTGAATCCACTTTCGGAGCCCAACAAAAGATTCACCGAAGGAATCGTGAGCCGGACTGAGCGCATCTATGTTCCCCTGCAATGTGCGTCTATCAATCGCCAGGCCGTTCATCCGTGAAATGTGTAACATCCACGCCAGGGGTACATCCGCTAACCCACGCTCAGGATAGGTTCCCCCGAGATCTCCATGTGCTCCGGCGAACCATCGCTGTTCAATGAGTTGACCGGTGCTTGCAGGAGAGGTCCATAGGGTCGCGTTGTAGTCTGCCCGGTGTTCATCAATGGCGAGCGCGTGGTACGCCCGCCGTACGATGGGGCTGAGCTCGGTATCGTGAAAGTTGTAACGAGGCTCATTCAGCCATTTGAGTGCATTTGTGGGGATGCCCAGCGGGCCCACGGTGTCCCAGAGTCCAAGAAGCGACACGGAAATACCTTGGAATCCGCGGCGTCTCGACGCGGCAGCTCTGGAACTGTCGATGTCGGCTTGTGTGCTGCGATAGCGTCGATACGCATCGGCAATGACATAGCCTGAACGACTGAGAATCATTTGACCAAGGCACTCGGTCAGATCATGCATCTCCGTCGTGTTGCCTGCGGCCAAGTTCGCGGTTTCCCGAGTGAACGTGACCAAGTCTTGATTCAGAAGGGTACCTGAAGGCAGGCCTATGTTTGCGAGCAGGCCTACAAGGGTTCGTGCAGTATAAGCCCCTCGACTGAATCCATAGAGGAAGAGCTCATCGCCCGGTTCGTAGGTTGCGGCCAGATAGGCATAGCTCAGGAGGATGGTTCTGTCGAGCCCATAGCCGAACGATCCCTCCTGGAATCGATCAAACCAAGCCATGCTCGTGCCGGAGTCATACCACCGCTGTTGTACGAGCCCCTGCTCTGTCCGCGGAAGAATCGATCGGTAGAGGTGAGACACGTTCGTCTCCCGACGCGAGGGGCATTCGAGGCCGGAACGGCGAGGTGTCTGTACAGCACTTGCTGCAGACGGCCAGACGCCAGGGTCTGGAGGACGGTCCCATTCGCCATCGAAACACAGAATTATGCGTTTGGGCACACAGGCACTTTCTCCCCAGCGCTTGATATGGGCCCTCCCTGTATTCCGCTTGTCTCGGTTGAGGGGAAGGCAAGTAGGGGGCAGTAAGTTGCGGATCGAGTGGTGAGCAAACATGATGCCACGATTGTGAGGGTGCGCGCGAAAATATCCTGAAAGGAGAATAATCAGGTCGTAAGCCATGAGGAGGAGAATTGTGAAGAGAGAAGCGCCGGACGCTCAACATTCGGGTGTCAGAATCTGTATCAGAACTGATACGGGCTCGTATCCGAACGTATACGGCGATCGCACACATTCGGGCATCAACCCGTACTCGGGTTCGCCTGTAGCGCCGGAGCTTCGGATGGTGCTGTGTGAGGAATTCTGCGCGCCCTGTGGGCATGCAGCGAAGTGAGCGTATTCTGTTTGCGGGCGGACGTGTGGTGCGTTACCGACGAGTACCCTTCATGATCAGGTCCCGATCCGCCTCAATCTGGGTCGCTAGTTGCTGTAAGGCTTGACTGGTAGCCTCTGCGATAGGGTCTTGGTCGGATGCGGTGACCCATCGCACTGACGACCCCAGGGCCTCTCCTTCCGCAGCGTAGGTTTTGATCGGTGCTTGCCCAGGGAATGAGACGTCGGATTCTAAGTGCACACGGTAGAGATAGCGGTCCGGAGCGCGTAGGGTCAGCCAGGCCTTGACGACGAGGTGCAGATCACCAGGTTCGGATCCGATGCTCGTGAACGTTTGGCGTTGAGTAAAGTAGTGGGTGATGGTGTGTCGAAGCTCTTTCGCCGGCCATTCGAGCAGGGGAATTCCCGGCATATGATCTGCCCCTTCTATGGCCAGAAACGGCACCTCAAGTTGTGCGCTCGCTGGAATCGGTGCGGTGCTGGTGCCATTCGCGGGAATCGACAACTGAATGCTGTGGACGCATCCGGTTCCGATGAGGAAGGCGGTGAGCAATAGCACGGTCAGGCGATGTGTTGATGTCAGCATTGTGCGAGCGTGCTGCTTGTCATCGTTCGCGTGTAGCCGGGGGTGGGCTGAGCAGATCAAGATCGCGAATGGCCCGTGCCGCTTGTTCGCGATAGGTTCGTTCGGTGGCGCCGGTATACGTATCGATGACGCGTTGGTACGTGGCACGGGATTGAGCGTACTGCTTTTTGATCGAGAGATATTGCCCCAGCGCCAGCCAATTTTGGGCGGCCGTTTCGTTGGCGGTGCGGAGGTCCGTCCATTCGCGATCGACCTGATTGGTTCCGGGGCGGTTGACTCGCTTCGTGATGATCTCCCCCAATTGAGCGGAGAGCTGTTCAATGGCTTCGTTTTCCCGGACCGCGGCGGCCACGCGATCGTGCGTCAAGTGATCGTAGAAGGCTTCGACATGGTCTTTGACGGTGTCGGCGCGTTTCTCATGGATGTCATGGGAGCAATGCGTGAGCATGAGGCACAGAATGAACAGTCCCAAGCTCCGATAGATCACAGGTATGCGGATGCGAATGGCCATTGCTGCCTCCCGGTTGGTCCCAAGATTCCTGACGGAGATTCGGAGTCGTGATCCTACCTGAGCGAAAGCGGAAAGGCGAGTCGAAGCGTCATGCTAGGCGGCGGGTTGAAAGAACAGCACGGCCAGCGGCGGCAACGTCATGACTAGGGAATGGGCGTGGCCGTGGGCGGGAACCGGTTCGGCCGACAAGCCGCCGAGATTTCCCATTCCACTTCCGCCGTACGCCGAGGCATCACTGTTTAATAACTCTTTCCAATACCCACCTTGCGGCACGCCGACGCGATACTGCTGGCGCGGCACAGGCGTGAAATTGCAGACGATGGCAATGCTGTGCAGAGACGATCGGCCATGGCGCAGGAGGCTAATGGCGCCGGTATCCGCATCCTGACAGTCGATCCATTCAAACCCGCGAGGGTCGAAGTCACACTCATGCAGGGCCGGCTCGGTACGGTAGAGGCGATTCAGGTCGGCAACCCACCGTTGCACGCCTTGATGAGGCGGATATTGGAGCAGGTTCCAATCAATGCTGTCGTCATGGGCCCACTCCCGCCACTGGCCGATCTCGCCTCCCATGAAGAGCAGTTTCTTGGCCGCCTGGGCGTACATGTAGCCAAAGAGCACGCGGAGGTTGGCGAATTTTTGCCAGTCGTCTCCGGGCATTTTCCCCAGGAGGGAGCCTTTTCCGTGCACGACTTCGTCATGGGAGAGAGGCAGTAAAAAATTCTCTTGAAACGCGTAGAGCATGCGGAAGGTGAGATTCCGGTGATGGTGCTTGCGATAGACGGGATCCAGCGCCATGTATTCGAGAGTGTCGTGCATCCAGCCCATATCCCACTTCATGCCGAACCCCAGTCCTCCTGCATAGGTCGGCCGCGAAACTGACGGCCAGGAAGTGGATTCCTCCGCATAAGTCTGCACGTCCGGGTGTCGGCGATAGACTTCCTCATTAAGTTGGCGAAGAAAGGTGATCGCCTCCAAATTCTCCCGCCCGCCCTGGCGATTGGGGATCCATTCGCCTTCTTTGCGCGAGTAGTCCAGATACAGCATCGAGGCCACGGCATCCACCCGGAGTCCGTCTGCGTGGTACTGCTCCAGCCAGAAGAGGGCGCTGCTGATCAGGAAGCTGCGCACTTCATTGCGGCTATAGTTGAACACGGCAGTGCCCCAATCGGGGTGGAGTCCCTGCCGTGGGTCGGCATGTTCGTAGAGATAGCTCCCGTCAAACCGGCTGAGCCCATGCTCGTCAGTCGGAAAGTGCGACGGCACCCAGTCCAGAATGACGCCGATATCATGTTGATGTAACTGGTCGATCAAGTACATCAAATCTTGCGGCGTGCCATAGTTGCCGGATGGGGCAAAGTATCCCGTGGTTTGGTAGCCCCAGGAGCCGAAGAAGGGATGATCCATGAGCGGCAGGAATTCCACATGGGTAAACCCTAATTGCTGCACATACTCGATCAACTTCGGGGCAGCTTCACGATAGCTGAGGGAACGATTACCGTCACCGGGGACACGCATCCAGGAACCAAGATGCACTTCGTAAATGCTGATGGGGGCATCGAGTGCATTGTGCCGGGCGCGGGAGCGCATCCAGTCCTGATCGTGCCAGGTGTAACTCAGGTCCCAGACCACAGAGGCGGATTTCGGCGGAACCTCATTCAAGCGGGCAAATGGGTCGGTTTTGATGAGCACGGCCCCGTGATTTCGCGAGCGAATATGAAATTTGTATAAGGCGCCGCGGCCCACGCCGGGGACGAACCCTTCCCAAATGCCGGATGAGTGGCAGGGGTGGAGTGGATGGCGCGTCGGGTCCCAATGGTTGAATGTTCCAAACACCGACACCTGCTGGGCTTCCGGGGCCCACACGGCGAAATACGTTCCCTCCACGCCGTCGAAGGTTGCGGGGTGCGCGCCGAGTTTCTCGTACAGGTGAAAGTGGGTGCCTTCGTTGAAGAGATAGAGATCATCCGAGGAGAAGAGGCTGCGACTCCCCCGGGACCTGTCGAACAGAGGTGAGGGCGAAGCAATCGGCTGACCAGCTTGGTTGTGTGGGAGGTGATCCATAGAGGCAGAGTACTTCGGCTGAGGGCGGGGCGTCAATTGGCGGCGGTCGTCATCCGTCTCGCAGTCTTTCACGAGAGAGGGAGAAGGAGAACTTGCACGAGGCTAGTGACACCTCTCACGCAAGTATGATATGAATCAACCCGCCAATACGGGTCTCTCTTCGTCCCCATCGTCTAGCCTGGCCTAGGACATTGCCCTTTCAAGGCAGTAACACGGGTTCAAATCCCGTTGGGGACACCACACTTCTCCAGGTTGCTTGTTGGCAGACTGTTTCGGAGGACGGCCGTCTCTCCGGATGGAGCAGGCTGCATCAAATATAGGCCTAGGTGTAGTATGACGGCTTCATGGAGGATGGTGTCTGTCGTGGGAGAGGATCCGTAACCGGCTTGCCGATCGGCTGAGTTCGCTCTCGGGTCTCGACTACGAAGCAGTGTGCGCCCCGCCTCATGATCCGACGTCCTTGTGAAACAGCGACGTACGGAGTGTCTGTGTGAGCAGTCTTCTCTCTCGTTGGCAACGGCACCTGTCGGCCCCTGCGAATTCGGGCTGCAGAGCATGGTCGTGGCATGCTCTTTGTGCGGTAAGCCTCCTCGGCACGGCCGCGCTCGATGTCTTTACCTCCCTGGCACCTGCGGGCGGCGCGGGTTACGTGCTGGCCGTCCTGGCAGCGGGAATGATTTCCTCCCCGCGAGCTCCACGGGTTGTGGCGACCGTGGCGACCGGATTCGTCGGGCTTGGCGCCGATTGGCCCTCTGTCGGCGGAGTGGCATGGACCGAAATCCTCAACGGCGGCCTCTCCATCGTCGCCGTTTGGCTGGCGGCCTGGATCGTGGCCCAATGGCAGTCCGCATCGAGAAGCCGAGCCTATGCCCTGTCTGCTCGCGTACAGTCGTTGCTCACCAATAGTCACACCATCATCTTCGTCAAAGATCTCGACGGTCGGTTCCTGGAGGTCAGCGATCAGTTTGTAGCCTTGCTTGGGCTGTCGGCCGACGCGGTGATCGGGAAGACCGATTATGATTTTTTTCCTGCCGAGTTTGCCGACTCATATCGACAGCATGATGCAGAAGTTGTGAAGGCCGGGACCGCGATGAATTTCGAGGAGGCGGCACTGGTCCATGGCAGCCTCCGTTGGTATGTGGCCCGTAAGTTTCCCTTTCGCGACGAGACCGGAAGGATCGTTGCTGTCGGCGGTGTGGCGACGGATATGACCGCGCGGCTGCTGGCTGAGGCCGAGCGTCATGAAGCGCAAGAGCGTTTGGATCTGGTGGTCGGCGCAACCCAGACGGGCATTTGGGATTGGGATCTGCAAACCAATCGGATGTATTACTCCTCCTTGTGGAAGGCCACGTTGGGCTATGAGGAGGCAGAGATTTCGGACTCGCCAGGCGAGTGGGAATCCCGACTGCATCCCGAAGACCAGGCGCGCATCATGGCCCTTGTTGACGACTATCTCTCCGGTCGGATTGCCTCGTATGAACTAGAGCATCGACTGCGGCATAAAGACGGGACCTATCGGTGGATTCACACCGTTGCAGTGTTGCAGCGAGACGCGGATGGGCTGCCACGGCGGATGACGGGGTCGCATGTGGACATTACGACGCGCAAGCAGGCTGAGCAGGCCCTGGCCCAGAGCGAATCCACGCTCCGTAGTTTTTTCGACAGCGATGTGTTGATGATGGGAATCGTGGAAGTCGTCGACGGCGACATTGTGCACATAGCCGACAATCGGCGAGTGGCGTCATTTTTCGGTACGACACCGGAGCTTTTGCAAGGACGACGTGCCTCGGAAATGGGGGTGCCTGCAGAGGTCATCCAACTCTGGATTCGGCATTACGAAGAGAGTGCCTCTACCGGACGGCCGGTCCGGTTTACCTACGCGCATCGGGACCCGTGCTCCGGGATGGAGTTACACTTATCCGCGACGGTCTGCTGGGTCGGTGCCGGTTCCGTCGGACGGTCTCGGCACTCGTATCTCGTTGAGGACGTGACTGAGTCCCGACGGCTGGAAGCCACGCTGCGAGACACGGCTGAGCGGTATCGAGGCGTGGTAGCGGCGCTCGCTGAAGGTGTGCTGGTCCATGACGCGCAAGGGCGGATTATCGCCTGTAATCCCAGTGCGGAACGGATCCTCGGCCTGACGGCTGATCAACTCATGGGGCGAACACCGCTCGATCCCGGCTGGCAGGCGATTCATCCCGATGGGAGGCCATTTGAGGAAGAGTTGCGGCCTCCGTCGGTGACGCTTCGAACCGGTCGTCCTTGCACTGAGGTTGTGATGGGTGTGCGTCGGCCGACGGGGGAACTGCGATGGGTGTCTATCAACACACAGGCCTTAGCGGAACCGGAGCGAGAGCAGCCGTATGGTGTGGTGGGGTCGTTCCACGACATCACGGAGCGCCGGCGAGCCGAGCAGGCGTTGTTGGAGGTCCAGACTGAATTGGAACGTCGGGTGCAGGAGCGCACCGCGAGGATTCAGGAACTGGAATCCCAGCGCTCCCAAGCCGAGAAGTTCGCGGCGCTCGGCCATTTGGCGGCCGGCATCGCACATGAAGTGAACAATCCCTTGGCCGGGATCACCAATGCGTTTCACCTCGTGAAACAGGGAATCGACCGCGATCATCGGCATTATCGATTTGTGGAGCTCATCGATCGCGAAATCCATCGGCTGACCAGTATTGTGAAGAAGATGTACACCTTATACCAAGGTGTGCCGGCGGGTAAGCGTGAGGCGACTGACATTGCGGCGCTTCTGCAGGATCTGACCGTCTTGCTGGGCCACAAATTGGCGTCCAAGCGGATTCGGTTGCGCACGGCAGTGGAGACCGCGCGGGAACGTGTCGACGTACCCCGGTCCGACCTTCTTCAGGTGTTGCTCAATCTCGTACAGAACGCGATCGATGCCTCCGACACCGATAGCGAGGTCGTATTGCGGGTGATCGAAGAGGACGGCCTGCTTTGCTGGAGCGTGATTGATCACGGCGCCGGCATTGCGCCCCATATCCTTCCGCGTGTGTTTGAACCATTTTTTACGACGAAAAGCGGTTCGAGTTGGCAGGGGCTCGGGCTCGGTTTATCCGTCTCTCGTGGATTGGTGGAGGCCATGGGCGGCAGGATCGACATTCAAACAACCGTTCAACGTGGCTCGACCTTTACCGTTGTGCATCCGCTGATAGCCGGCGATGGTATTGAGCGAGGTGGTGCATCACCTCCGATGCGAAAGGGACAGCAAGATGATGACTATGCAGCGACGCATTCTCATTGCTGATGACGAGGAGACGTTTCGGGAGTCGACTTCGGCGCTTTTGTCCGAGGCCGGATATGCGTGTAGTTCGGCCAGGGATGCGGTGGAGGCCGAGCGATTGTTGGAGAAGGGCTTCGATCTTCTGCTTACCGATCTGCGTATGCCTGGGAATTCTCAGTTAGAGCTGCTGGAGACGGTGTCCAGACGTCATCCGGATTTGCCGGTGGTGGTGGTCACGGGATTTCCGACGGTGGGGACAGCGATCGAATCGTTTCGACTAGCCATCGTGGATTATTTGATCAAACCGGTCGAGCTGGATGAACTAAAGGGGGCAGTCGAACGGGGCTTGCGACGCCGGATGATGACGCGGGCGGTGAAGGAAGCCGCCACCGAAACAGCCAAAGTGGCCGGCATCTTCGACCAATTGGGCCGCTCGATCCATCACAGCGGGCAGCATGGCGAACATCTGGAGTGGAGCACGCAGGAATATATGGCTCAGGCCATGGGACATATTGCGCACTTGTCGGCGTTGATCGGACGGACCATGGAGGCTTCCCGCACGGCGCACCCCCAGGAGCCCACGGATATCTGTGCGTTCATGAAGTGTCCACGTCTAGATCGGTATGAGGCTGCAATTGAAGAGGCCGTCGAGGTCATGGAGCGCACACGAAGCTCGTTCAAATCGAAGGAGATCGGGGCCCTGCGGCAGCGATTGGAGACTCTGCTGCGAGAAGGTCGCCGCTGAGTGATGCTGGCCAAGCCAGCTTCCGTCCGTGATCACGTTCACGGGTCGGGAGAGCCTACGGTGCGGGAAGTCGTCGGGTGCGAATGAGCGTCGTGACAGGAAACCCGAGTTGCTGTGCCTGTTTAACGAGCTGCTGATACCTGGCTTCGTCCAGTCGCGGGGCGCGTGAAAGAATCCAGAGATACCGGCGGTCTGGCGTGCCGACCATCGCGGTACGGTAGTCTGGATCGAGTGCGAGAATCCAGTAGTTCCCGTCACGCGAAGGGCCAAAAAGTCGTGCAAAGAAATTATCGAAGACGACTGTCAGCCGCGCATTCGTCTGTGGATCAATAACCCGTGCCACACCTGTGATTTCGTCATGCGCTCCGGTATCAGTGACGCATTCATTGTGCACGCCGATGGCACCATCGGCACGTACTGTGTAGGTGGCTTTCGAGTCCACGCAATGTCGCTGAAACCACATCGGCAGCCGTGCAATTTCGTGCCAAGTCCCGGCATATCGAACCAGATCGACTGAGGCGACCGTCGGCAACGTGTCCTTTGGACTTACTCCGGCACAAGCGGATAAGAGTAGGCATAGTGCCGTGGCGGCAAACAGGGGGTGCATTCCGGCGTGACGAGTGGCGACTTGCATTGTGCTCTCCATAATCTCAGGACACGATGCAGTGTACACTGGTCATGCATAAAAGGAAAAGCTTGAGAGCCGCCCCAGGCCAAATCGTTGGCACATCCAAAGACCCCGCATTTCCAAGTTGTATTGTTGTGGATCAACCCCTCCAGCTACCCCGTTCCTATATGCTTGTGTGCTGATACTAGAGTCGGCTCACCGTAGGTTGACTCGTCAATTTACGTATATTCCTGGCCTACCAAAGTTTTTGTCAGCGCCCATCCTCCGGGGAATATTCCACTCCGCGACCTTCGAATAATATCGCCCTTGTCCGCGCACGTCGGTCAATCGATTCCGGTGCATCGTTCATTCACATACAGGAGGGGGCATATGGCTGGTGGAGGTAGTCCTACTCAGAATGGTGACAAGTCGGTGGCGGTGACCGTCCGCCTACAATCGGTCGGGGATGCCGACCAGCCGACGTTGGCGAACTATTCCCAGGCGAGTCTTGCACAAGGGTTGGCCTACATCGATTTCGGATTTCTGGAGCCGGGGGTGATCGGTGCGGTCGCGCAACGTGCCCAAAGAGGCGAAACGGTACCAACGCAGCTCGTGGGAACCAGAGCCGTTCGAGTCGCCTTACCTTTTGATACGGTGCTTCGCTTACATCAACAACTCCAGCAGATAGTCGGTAGCCTTCAGCCCCTCAAATCGAAACTGTCCTAACTCGCCGCGCGCTATCCCGTTATGGATATTCCCACTTCCCATCTCGATTCTTGTTCGACTGAGGTATCTCAGCCGGATACCGGTTTGTTGTGCCTGCTTATGGTCGCGCGCTTTCATGATGTGCCGGTCGACGGTGGCCAGATTCAGCATCAATTCGGGCTGTCTGGCCACAGCTTGACGGTGAACGCCTTGGTGCGCGCCGCGAAACACGTCGGCCTCAAAGCCGGTCTTGTGACCTCCTCGTGGGACGAACTGGCGGCGACCTCACTTCCGGCAATTGCCCAACGATCAGATGGGACGCACGTTCTCCTCGCCAAAGTACAGGGAGAAAAAGTGCTCTTGCAGGATCCGCTGAAGGAGCGGCCGCAGATGCTCTCGAAAGAAGAGTTTCTCGCGGTCTGGAGCGGGAACCTATTGCTCTGTACGAAACGTGTAGGCGTCCGACTCGAAGCTCTTCCGTTCGGCATTACGTGGTTTATCCCCGCCGTGCTCAAGTATCGTCGTCTGTTGGGAGAGGTCGTCCTCGCGTCGTTCTTCCTCCAGGTGTGTGCGTTGCTGACTCCGCTGTTCACGCAAGTGATCATCGACAAAGTGCTTGTGCACAAAGGGTTCACGACACTCCACGTGATGGCGGTGGGCATGTTGGTTCTCGCCCTGTTCGATGCGCTGCTCGGCGGGTTGCGGACCTACGTGTTTGCCCATACTACGAACCGGATCGATGTAGGGCTGGGCGCGCAACTGTTCCGCCATCTCCTGGCTCTACCGCTGGCGTACTTCGAAGCCCGGCGGGTCGGCGATACGGTGGCGCGTATACGGGAACTCGAACAGATCCGCCAGTTTCTCACCAGCCACTCGGTGACGGTGTTCTTGGACGTGGTGTTTACGGTCGTGTTTTTGGGTGTGATGTGGGTCTACAGCCCCACACTCACCTTAGTGGTGATGGCCTCGCTGCCACTCTATGCCTTGCTCTCGGTGCTCATTACACCCCTCATTCGTGCGCGGCTCCATGAAAAATTCAATCGTGGTGCGGAGAACCAGTCATTTCTGGTGGAAGTGGTCAGCGGTATTCAAACCGTGAAGGCGCTCGCCGTCGAACCGCCGCTACAACGTCGATGGGATGAACAATTGGCGGGGTATGTCCAGGCGAGCTTCCGTGCCACCAGTCTCGTTGCGGTAGCCGGGCAAGTGGCGAGCTGTATTCAGAAATCGACCACCATTGTCATCATGTGGGTGGGGGCATACCAAGTCATCCACGGTGCGTTAAGCATCGGGGAGTTAATTGCTTTCAACATGCTTGCGGGCCAAGTGACCGGACCATTGTTGCGTATGGTGAACCTCTGGCAGGAATTTCAGCAAGTGGGCATCTCGATCCAACGACTCGGGGATGTTCTGAATGCCAAGCCGGAACCAACCTACAATCCCAACCGCACGACCCTTCCGCAGATGGCCGGCAAGATTATATTTGAGGATGTGGCGTTTCGGTATCGTGTTGATGGGCCGCCGGTGCTTCACCAGGTCTCCCTCACGCTGCAACCAGGGCAGATCGTCGGCGTGGTGGGGCGCTCAGGGTCTGGGAAAAGCACGATTGCCAAGCTGATGCAGCGTTTGTATGTGCCGGAGCGTGGTCGCGTACTGGTAGACGGCGTTGATCTCGCGCAGATAGACCCCGCCTGGTTGCGACGCCAAGTCGGAGTTGTGCTGCAAGAGAACTTTTTGTTTAACCGCTCGGTGCGAGACAATATTGCGCTGACGGATCCCGGGCTCCCGATGGAGCGTGTCGTGCACGCCGCCACACTCGCCGGCGCTCATGAGTTCATTCTTGAACTTCCGGACGGATACGATACGGTTGTGGGAGAGCATGGCTGCGCGCTCTCGGGAGGGCAGCGGCAACGCATCGCCATCGCCCGCGCCTTAGTCGCGAACCCCCGCATTCTCATCTTCGATGAAGCGACGAGTGCTTTGGACTATGAGTCCGAAGCGATCATTCAGCGCAATATGGCTCAGATCTGCAAGGGCCGCACGGTCATCATCATCGCTCATCGGCTCAGCACGGTTCGTCCCGCCCACAAGATTTACGTCATTGATCGCGGGCAACTAGTCGAGCAAGGCACGCATGATGAATTGCTCAAGCGCAAGGGTATGTATACACGACTCCACCAGCATCAAGAAGGGCGGGCGGCGTAAGGATGAAAGTCCATCTACGAAACCTGGCTGGGTGGCGAGCGATGTGGCGTGTTGAGTCGAGGCAGCCATCACGGGGTGGCACTCCCGGACAGGCAATCGAGTTTCTCCCTGCGGTCCTTGAAATCCAGGATGCACCGCCGTCGCCGATCGGACGGGCGATCCTCTGGAGCATCATGCTGGCATTCGCCTCAGCTATGGCATGGTCTTCGCTAGGACAGGTCGATATCGTCGCAGTCGCTCAGGGGAAAATCATTCCCAGCGGCTATTCCAAAACCATCCAACCCTTTGAGACGGGCGTCATCGCTGCTATCCATGTGCAAGACGGCCAAGCGGTCAAACAGGGAGACGTTCTGATCGAACTTGACGCCACTCAAAACAGTGCCGATCGCGATCGGGCTTCCAGCGAATATCACGCCGCTCTCGTTGAGGCGGCTCGCTTGCATGCTCTGATAGCTGGGCAAGGCACCTTCAACGTGCCCAGTGATTCGGACCCAGAATTTGTGTCGTTACAACAGCAACGTTTACGGGATCAGACGGCGGAATATGCGGCTCGGGTAGATGCCGCACGACATCTTATCGGTCAGCGTCAAGCGGCTGTGGAGGCGACGAAAGAGAATCTCCGACGCCTTGAAGCCACGGTTCCGATGGAAAATGAGCGGGCAGCAGCCTACCGGGCATTACTGGCACAACAGTATGTGTCGAAGATGGACTATCTCCAGTTTGAGCAACAACGCATCGATAAGGCGCAGGAATGGGCCGGGCAGAGGAGCAAGTTGCGTCAGGACCAAGCGGCCCTGGCTGAGGCAGAGCAGAACTACCAGGCGCTTATCTCGGAATTTCAACAGAGTAAGCAAGCCGAGCTTTCTGCCGTGGAGATGAAGGCCGCGTCGCTGATCCAAGAGGTCCGGAAAGCCGGACAAAAAACGGAGCTTCAGAAACTGGTCTCTCCGATCGACGGCGTCGTCCAACAATTGGCGGTGCACACGGTCGGCGGCGTTGTCACTCCTGCCCAACCGCTGCTGATGGTCGTGCCTCAGGATCATCCAGTCGAGGTCGAGGCGCAGTTGGAAAATAGGGACATCGGATTCGTGAGGGAAGGGCAGCCGGTAGAACTGAAGATTGAAACGTTTCCGTTTACCCTGTACGGGACGATTCCAGGAAAGGTGTTGACCGTCTCGGGTGATGCGGTACCGTTAGATAAAGACAAAGGCGGTCTGGTGTATGTCAGCCGGGTGAGTATGGATCGAGCCACGATGCAGGTGGAAGGAAAGCAGATTCATCTGACTCCCGGCATGGCCGTGACGGTGGAGATCAAGACCGGACAGCGGCGGGTGATCGAATTTTTGCTGAGCCCCCTATTGAAGTCCACGAAAGAGAGTTTGCGGGAGCGGTAGGAGCGCGAGGTAATGCAGAGATGACTCATAGTGGTTAGTACCGGAGGAAACACCTAATGCCTCTCTTGCGCATGGCAATGCGTGAAGTCGATCGGAGGTTCCGCGCATGATAGCACTCACCCTGCTTTTCGTGCTGATCCTGTATGGATTGGCTGCTTGGTGTGTTACCCGAATGCTCGGATGGCTTGGCAGAATATGTGTCCTTCCCCCGCTCTCGACGAAAGTGGTGCAAGGCCTCACCCTGACGCTTTTTCTCTTGTTCCCGACATGGGACATCATCCCCAGTCGTTTGTATTTTGAGCATCTTTGTGAGACGGGGGCCGGCGTCAGAGCGTTCAAGATAGTCGAACTCGACCAGTCATATTTTAGGCCTGATGGACGGCCGGACGATAAAAAACTGTTAGATCGCTATGTCCAATCAAGTAAATGGAATCGTGATTTTTCGTCTTGGGCGCACATCACAAGAATAGAGGGGCAGATTCACGATAAGGAGACAGGCGAATTATTGGGCGTCGCCACGGATTTTTCTTACTATGGTGGCTGGGTTGAAGCGACTATCGCTCCAATGTCTCCCATAACTTGCCCAGCGTTTAAGGCTGGAGTGTTTGGGATAGGCTTACAGCAGGTCTTTAGGTTAAAGCAGACGTCCTTGCAGGAGAAAAACTGAAATGGCCGATCCAATTGGTATGTATTTTCAGCACTCGCAGCTGGCTATGGCGGCGTATGCGGATTTTACTGCGACAATGTCCTCGAATGACTATAAGCGCGCATTGAAGGATGCGGGGTTTACGGACCCCTTAGTCGATACATTTGTGGCTGCCTATAGCGTTATAGGAGAGACTTTTACGGACCCCGTGACAGGTTTGTCCGTAACGCTTTTCCAGAAGGTTGCGACCGGCGAGAAAATTCTGGCTATTCGTGGAACAAATCCTGATGAAGTTGGTGATCTCATCACAGATGGACTACTGTTAGCCGGAGAATCAGCCACCTTAAGTCCGCAGTATGTCGCACTCCAGAGATACTATTCGCAGCTGATTGAACACGAAGCACTTGGCCGCAATGAGCTTTTGTCTGTGACAGGTCATTCTCTTGGAGGGTTCCTTGCCCAAGCTTTCACGGTCGACCATGCGACCAATATTCGCCATACGTACACCTATAACGCCCCAGGAATTGGTGGCGTGGTGATTGAGGTCTTGGAACGGTTGGGCGTAGCGGCAAATACTGTTCCTTCAGGAGCCATTACTAACATTATTGGCGAGAACGGACTGTCGATCGCAGCTGGATTGGGTACCCAAATTGGTAAGCCAGTGAACATCTTTATCGAGGGCACAGGATTCAACACTTCGTTTCATGATCACCAAATAGCGACTGCCACTGATGCACTTGCATGGTATGACCTCGCTGCGAGAATTGATCCGACGATCGATGTGGCTGCAGTTACTAGATTTCTTGAGGCTTCTTCATCGGTCGCCGCCCGTCGGTTGGAAACGAGTCTTGATACCCTGCGCGTTCTGTTCACCGGCGATCGCACGCTAACTCCGTCAGGGCCATCTGGAATGGGTGATCCGAATCGCGAGGCGTACTATGTGAACCTCATCAATCTACGGAACAGCCTTCCCAGTACAAATGATTATCGACTCGTCGATTTGGTTGGAATGTCGAGCGCTACTGTATTCAGTCAGGCGAAGAGTCCGACGCTGGATGGCCTTGCCTATCGCTATGCGCTGCGCGAGTTAAATCCCTTTGTAATGATCGGCATCGACTATGAGGCCCTCCATAACCAAGACCACTCCCTAGACATATACGATGCCGATACCGGTGTTGGTGTCTGGACTC
>WBZL01001273.1_pt1 | contig 26846 bp, 20 predicted proteins | sample 5204291 | NCBI WGS metagenome assembly WBZL01 (sample SAMN12344345, study PRJNA552823) | activated sludge metagenome | biome: Activated sludge suspended growth; feature: Nitrification reactor; material: Wastewater; isolation source: activated sludge from nitrification reactor of wastewater...
CGACGAAAACCATGCCATAAGCTTAGCCGCTCGGCTATCGAGGCCTCTCGCACGACACAAATCGCTCTCAGAGGGCGAATGCTGTGTGGCGCAGTAAATCGCGTGGGGGAGTTTTGCAAGAGGCTCTTCTAAGATGGAAGCCCCCCCGGATTCTCGTCGAGTTGCAGGGACGCTACGCGGTGTGCCGCCGCCGCAGGCAACCCAGACCAGCGATGCCGCCGATGAGCAGCAGCCAGGTCGACGGCTCGGGGACGAGCGACAGGTGCAGCGGGCCGCGCGTCGTGGACAACGGCGGGATGGTATCGAGCGACAGTTCGACGAACACGTCGAAGAAGCTGTCAATCCTGAATCTATCCCCTTGTCCGCCTTCTGCCATGATCGACGAAAAACCAGTAGACGGCACCGCGGGATCCAGCGTCAGTGTCAAGGTGTGTCCGAGCACCGGGCCGCTCAGCGAAAGCGCCAGCAGTTCGGTCGCCCAGATGCCAAGAGCGCTTGGCGATGTACGCCCGAAGATTTCCTCCTCGAGCGTGCCGGACAAGTTCACGGACCCGATCGGAACCCCTCCAAGGTTCGTCAAGGTGCCCACGTAGGACGCATTGGCGACGATGTTCTGACCTGATGAATCGAAAGTGGACGAAACGAGTGATGTCAGTGTAATCGTTCCCGGCACGACGCAGGCGCCCACCGCGGGGAAACAACCCACACCGATCGACGAAGCGTACGGAACGCCGAGGACCGGCAACGTTGGGGTGGCGGAAACGACGGACGCGCGTGCTGTCGTGACACAGGCAAGCAAAGTGATGATGCCGGCTGTCAGCGCGGCAGAAAAGCGTCGATGCGGACCAAACATCATGATGTTCTCCTTGCCAAAAAGATGGAGATGGACCTCGAGGATTCGAGATCCTGGCCACGACCTTAGCACGCTATCTTGCCGGCGTGCAATCTGGCCGGCTACTGGGGAAACCCCAACCGACCCAGTCCCGGCAGCTTGATGCCCGGCGACTTTAGATCTAGGCCGAGAGTGAGACCTAGCAGATTGATCTCGACACCCTCTTCCCAGCCGACCAGCACGCCGGCAACGCCGAGCACCGACACCTGCACGCCAGTGCCGCTCGGGCTACGCGCCAGTACGGCACCACCAGGCAGGAAATCCTTGCCAATCGCGGTCGGCGGCATGTCGACTCCCAGTTCGGGCAGGGCGCGCGCGATATACGCGACAAAGGTGTTGCTGTTTGGACCGGGCCAGGTCCGATAGGTGCTCGGATAGGGATAATTGCGCACGGCAAGACTGACCCGCTCGATCAGTGCATCGACGTGCGGCCCACGCACATCCGCGAGTTTCTCAGGGAAAGCGCCAAACCAGTAGTTATCCGGCCCGGCGCGATTGACCCGGACCGTGCTCATTCCCTGGTCCACGCCCCACCCGACGACCTCATGGCGGGTGTAGTGCCCGGCACCGCTCGGCTTGGTGACGATCCAGGTATGCACGCCGAAGGCGCCGCGCCAACCAACCGTGCGTGCGCCGTAGACCTGGATCACCGCTTCAGGCGTGGTGGCCGGATCGGGCGCCTGACCGGAGGAGTCGCGGCGTGCCGTTCGCCAGTCGTTCCCGGCGCGCTCGAGGACGGTGCATCCAGTCGAGATCGCCACCGGCACCAGCATGCACGCGGCCAGCGCGAAGCTCAGGCGGGTCGATCGGCGCATGATCGCCACCTTCTGCCCGCAGGCTGTCTCGATGAAGCCGTAACGCAGCGGAGTCGCGGTTGCTGTGCTCCAGTCATGGGACGGCACCTGTTGATTCGTGAAGAATTGCTCATCGGAAAATTTTACACCTTGCCGTGGCACTCTCCTTGCAATGACATCGATAGTGTCATTACGCACCAGTCTGGTGCACACTCGTCGGAGGGCCTCTCCGCAACGCCAGGATCATGGCCGTGCCAACCACTGCAAAGCACCATCAGGCATTTCCTCCAGCAGAGGGCCAATCACGAGGAGCTCGCCGGTGCCCGACATCGGTCGCCAATGCGCGGCACGGAAGCCATCGGGTCAGCCATCAGGGGAACTGGCGCGTTATTTGCTTGACCAAAAGTGATATGCGTCAGTGCCGATTCGACCCGGCACGGTCGAGATCATCGGGGAGGATACAACCCGTTTATTGGAGATCACCATGGACATCGTCAGTCATTTTGCCGCCCGCTTCGACCGCACCCGTGAAGAGGAGCTTTCGCTGGAGGACTATCTCGCGGCGTGCAAGCGAGATCCGCTGAGCTATGCCAGTGCCGCCGAGCGCATGCTGCGCGCCATCGGCGAGCCGCAGACGGTGGACACCCGTAATGACCCGCGGCTGTCGCGCCTTTTCGCCAACAAGGTGATCAAGATCTATCCGGCCTTTGCCGAGTTCTACGGGCTTGAAGACTCCATCGAACAGGTGGTGAGCTACTTCCGCCACGCGGCACAGGGGCTTGAAGAGAAGAAACAGATCCTCTACCTGCTCGGTCCGGTCGGCGGTGGCAAGAGTTCGATCGCCGAGCGCCTTAAGTCACTGATGCAGGAGGTTCCTTTCTACGCGATCAAGGGTTCGCCGGTGAACGAGTCACCGCTCGGCCTGTTCGATCCCGATGAAGATGGTGCCATCCTCGAAAAGGAATACGGCATCCCGCGCCGCTACCTCACGCGCATCCTGTCGCCGTGGGCAGTGAAGCGGCTTGAAGAATTCGGCGGCGACATCCGCCGCTTCCGGGTGGTCAAGCGCTATCCGAGCGTGCTCAAGCAGGTCGGCATTGCCAAGACCGAACCCGGTGACGAGAACAATCAGGACATTTCGAGCCTGGTCGGCAAGGTCGACATCCGCAAGCTCGAAACCTATGCTCAGGACGACCCGGACGCCTACAGCTTCTCGGGCGGCCTGTGCCTTGCCAACCAGGGACTGCTCGAGTTCGTCGAAATGTTCAAGGCGCCGATCAAGGTCCTGCACCCGCTGCTGACCGCGACGCAGGAGGGCAATTTCAAGGGCACCGAAGGCTTCGGCGCGATTCCTTTTGACGGCGTCGTGCTCGCGCACTCGAATGAAAGCGAATGGAAAGCATTCCGCAACAACAAGAACAACGAGGCCTTCCTGGACCGCATCTACATCGTCAAGGTACCTTATTGCCTGCGTGTCTCCGAGGAAGTAAAAATCTACGAGAAGCTGCTGCGTGGTTCCTCGCTTGCGCAAGCTACCTGCGCGCCGGGAACCCTGCCAATCATGGCGCAGTTCGCGGTGCTGACGCGCCTGAAGGAACCGGAAAACTCCAGCCTGTATTCAAAGATGCTGGTCTACGATGGCGAAAACCTCAAGGACACCGACCCACGCGCCAAGAGCTACCAGGAGTACCGCGATTACGCTGGCGTTGATGAGGGAATGAGCGGCATTTCGACCCGCTTCGCCTTCAAGATCCTCAGCAAGGTGTTCAACTTCGACTCGACAGAGATCGCTGCCAACCCGGTGCATCTGATGTACGTGCTCGAACAGCAGATCGAGCGCGAACAGTTCCCGGCCGAAACCGAGGCGAAGTACCTCGCTTTCATCAAGGAACACCTGTCGGTGCGCTACGCCGAATTCATCGGCAAGGAAATCCAGACCGCGTACCTGGAAAGCTACAGCGAGTACGGCCAGAATATTTTCGACCGCTACGTTACTTACGCCGATTACTGGATACAGGATCAGGAGTATCGCGACACCGATACCGGCGAGGTATTCGACCGCGCCTCGCTGAATGCCGAACTCGAGAAGATCGAAAAGCCCGCGGGAATCGCTAACCCGAAGGATTTTCGCAACGAGATCGTCAATTTCGTGCTTCGCGCGCGCGCCAACAACCAGGGCAAGAACCCACTGTGGACCAGCTATGAAAAGCTGCGTACGGTCATCGAGAAGAAGATGTTCTCGAACACCGAAGAGCTGCTGCCGGTCATCAGCTTCAATGCCAAGGCCAGCGCCGACGACGTCAAGAAGCACGAAGACTTCGTCAATCGCATGGTCAACAAGGGCTACACGTCGAAGCAGGTACGACTGCTCTGCGAGTGGTATCTGCGTGTCCGCAAGAATTCATGACATTGGTGACCCGGCATCAACCCATGGCGTGGAGGATCTCTCATGCAACAGATCATCGATCGAAGGCTGGCCGGCAAGAACAAGTCGATCGGCAACCGTGAACGCTTCCTGCGCCGGCATAAGGAGCAGATCCGTGAGGCGGTGAAGCGCGCCGTCGCCGGGCGTGGCATCCGCGACATCGCTCAGGGCGAGGATATCCCGATTCCACGCCGCGACATCAGCGAACCGGTGTTCGGTCACGGCCCGGGCGGACGACGCGAAATGGTGCATCCAGGCAACCAGGATTTCGTTCGCGGCGACCGCATCGACCGTCCACAGGGCGGCAGCGGTCGGGGCGGTTCCGGGAAGGCTGGCGATTCCGGCGAGGGAGAAGACGACTTCGTCTTTCACCTGACAAAGGAAGAGTTCATGCAGGTCTTCTTCGACGACCTGGCGCTGCCCAACCTGGTGCGTACGACGCTCGCCGACACCCCGGCCTACAAGACGCACCGGGCCGGCTTTTCCAGCGACGGGACGCCGAACAACCTGCACGTTGTTCGCTCCATGCGCGGCGCCATCGGCCGGCGCATCGCGCTCGGCAGCCAGGCGCGGCGGGAACTGGCCCGCCTTGAAGCACTTCTCGAGGCCCTGCTCGCACCGCCCGTTAACCCGTCGCGCCGGCAGGAAATCCAGGCCCTCGAGGGTGACATCGAAGCGCTGCGCGCGCACATCGCGCGCATCCCTTATCTCGACCCGATCGATCTTCGCTATCGCAACCGTGTGCGGACACCCGTGCCGACCGCCCGCGCGGTCATGTTCTGTCTGATGGATGTTTCCGGTTCGATGGACGAAGCGCGCAAGGACCTGGCGAAGCGCTTCTTTATCCTGCTCTACCTCTTCCTGACCCGGCACTATGAACGGATCGACATCGTCTTCATCCGACATCACACGCAGGCGCAGGAAGTCAGCGAACACGAATTCTTCCACGCCACGGAAACCGGCGGGACAGTCGTCTCGAGCGCGCTTGTCCTCATGGAGCAGATCATCCGCGCCCGCTACCCAAGTGGCGAATGGAACATCTACGGCGCACACGCCAGCGATGGCGACAACTGGCACAACGACAGTGCGCGCTGCCGTGAACTGCTGGCGAACGCAATTCTGCCGCTGTGCCGCTACTTCGCTTATATCCAGGTGGTCGAGCAGGAGCAGAACCTGTGGCAGGAATACGCAGCGCTGGCGGCCATCACCGACGCCTTCGCGATGCGCAAGGCCAGTACGGCCGACCAGATCTATCCAGTGTTTCGCGAGCTGTTCAGCAAGGAAGTGAGGGCAATATGAACCATACCCTAAGCGACCGGCCGCTGCCGGCCCAGACGCCGGCGGCGAAACTGCCGGCGCCAAGCGACTGGACCTTCGAGCTGCTCCATCAGTATCACGAGGCCATCCGCAGCACCGCTCGGCGCTTCGGCCTCGACACATATCCCAACCAGCTCGAGATCATCACCGCTGAACAGATGATGGACGCCTATGCCTCGGTCGGCATGCCAGTCAACTACCGCCACTGGAGCTATGGCAAGGAGTTCATTGCCACCGACCGGAACTACCGGCGCGGCCAGATGGGTCTGGCCTATGAAATAGTGATCAATGCCAACCCGTGCATCAGCTATCTGATGGAAGAGAATACGATGGCGATGCAGGCGCTGGTGATCGCACATGCAGCCTACGGCCACAATAGCTTTTTCAAGGGCAACTACCTGTTCCGGATGTGGACCGACGCCTCATCGATCATCGACTACCTCGTCTACGCCAAAGACTACGTCGCTGGCTGCGAAGAGCGTCACGGCATCGACGCGGTCGAACTGTTGCTGGACAGTTGCCATGCGCTGATGAACTACGGCGTGGACCGCTATCGCCGGCCGAGCCGGCTGAGCCTCTACGAAGAACGTGCTCGGGCGGCGGATCGCGAAGCCTATGCGCAGCGGCAGGTCAATGAACTCTGGCGCACGTTGCCGCGACGACCAGAAAGGGAGGCCACCGAGAAGGAGGCGACACGTTTTCCCGCCGAGCCACAGGAAAACCTGCTCTATTTCATCGAAAAGAATGCGCCGCTGCTCGAACCCTGGCAGCGCGAAATCGTTCGCATCGTCCGCAAGGTGGCGCAGTACTTCTACCCGCAGCGGCAGACGCAGGTGATGAACGAAGGCTGGGCAACCTTCTGGCACCATCACCTGCTGAACACCCTGTACGACGATGGCTACCTCACCGATGGCCTGATGATCGAGTGGCTCAAGTCCCATACCAATGTCGTGTTCCAGCCGCCGGTCGGCCACCCGTCCTACAACGGCATCAACCCCTATGCGCTAGGTTTCGCAATGTACTCCGACATCAAGCGCATCTGCGAAGCGCCCAGCGACGAAGACCGCAACTGGTTCCCGGACATCGCCGGCAGCGACTGGCTGGCCACTCTCGATCACGCGATGCGCAATTTCAAGGACGAAAGCTTCATCGGCCAGTACCTGTCGCCACGCCTGATGCGCGCCTTCCGTCTGTTCGCGATCGTCGACGACGAAAAGGCGCCGAAGCTGGAAGTTTCCGCCATCCATGACGAAGCCGGCTATCGCATTCTGCGCGAGGCGATGTCGCGTCAGTACGACCTGGGTTCGCGCGAACCCAACATCCAGGTGTGGAGCGTCAACCTGCGCGGCGACCGTTCGCTGGTTCTCCGCCACACGCAGCACAACGAGCGCCCGCTCGACGACAGTGCCGAGGAGGTGCTCAAGCATGTCGCGCGGCTGTGGGGCTTCCCGGTCCATCTCGAGAGCATCGACAGCAAGGGCAAGAGGTCACGCCATTGGCTGGTGACTCCCGTCCCCGACTGAAGCCGACATCACCCGGGTTCCCTGTGCGTGTAATTCGCGCAAGGCGACGAGAACTCCCGGTAGCGCCCTTTCGGCGTTTGCCAGCAGGTGCCTGGCGTCGTCGTCGACACGACCGCTACGACCAATCCTTTCCAGTTCCTTGCACAGAGCCGCCAGGTATTCGGCGCCGACATGGGTACAGCTTGACGTTAGGCCGTACGCTGTCTTGCGCAAGCCGTCTGCGTCGCCGGTCGCGATGGCCGCATGCAATTTTGCCAAGCGCGCCGGCGTATCGGCGAGGAATGCTCTGATGACTGTGTCAAGCAGGCGGGCATCATCGGCCCCAGGTATCTGTCGGATGATGTCCAGGGCGCGCGGGTTGATTGCCTGCCCAGTGTCGGGAACCTCTGGCTTGCTGTGCTGCGAGGTTGGCGAAGCGGCTGCCGCGCTGGACGGGACGACCGTCGTCCTGGATGAGGCAACGCCCGTGCCTGCCTGCGGCAACCAACGCCAAAGGATCGACGACAAGTGGTCGCGGGTGAAAGGTTTGCTCAGGTAATCATCCATGCCGGCAGCGAGACAGCGTTCGCGATCCCCTTCAACGGCGTTGGCGGTCAGCGCCACGATCGGCAATGGACGGTACAACAGCCCTTGCTCCTGCCGCCGACGGATCTCTCTGGTGGCCTGAAAACCGTCCATTTCCGGCATCTGGCAATCCATCAGAACGAGATCGAAGCGCTCCCTGGACAAACATTCGATCGTCGCTCGGCCATTTTCCGTCACACTGCAGGTGACGCCGAGCGATTCGAGCATGGCACTGGCGACCGTCTGATTGACCAGATTATCCTCGGCGATGAGTACCCGCCCAGTGAGTACATTCTTTCGGTCGAGCACCGGCGACGACCGGTGCTCGACCGGCGATTCGAGAGCCTGCAACGCCAGCAGGGTGGTCATTGCTTTGAAGAGCTCGGAGTGACGCACCGGTTTGCTCAGATAGCAGTCTTTCCTGATCGCCGAACGCTCGGGAGGCGTGACGCCGGTGCCGCTGGCCGACACGAGCAGGATCAGCGGCAGTGCTGCGTAGCGCGGATGTGCGCGAATCGCGCGTGCGACGGAAAAACCATCGATACCGGGCATGTGCAGATCAAGAATCGCCAGATCAAAGCGATGACTCTCCAGGCGGTCAAGCGTTTGCAGGGCGTCCTGTCCGCTGCTGGCAATGGTGTAGCTCATCGACCAGCTCCGCAAACAGTGGGCAAGAATTTCGCAGTTCGTGGCATTGTCATCGACGATGAGCACCGACAGCCCTCTCAGCCCCTCCGCGAACGGGTTGACCGCACGCGCATCGCTCGTCTGTTTGAGCAGTGGCATCTCGAACCAGAACACGCTGCCTCGCCCGTGCTCGCTGATCAGACCAATCTGACCGCCCAGCATTTCGACCAGTTTTTTGGCGATGGCCAAACCCAGACCGGTGCCGCCGAAACGCCGGGTAGTCGAACCGTCTGCCTGGACGAAGGCATGGAACAGGCGGCTTTGCTGGTCTTCGCCGATGCCGATACCGCTGTCCTGGACTTCAAGGCGGAAGTGCGCCTGCTTGTGGTCCTCATGCAGCAGTTTCACGCGCACGACAATTTCGCCCTGGCCGGTAAATTTGACGGCGTTGCTGACCAGATTGGTCAGGATCTGGCGCAGTCGAACCGGATCTCCCTTGACGGCGACCGGCAGCTCGTGCGGGACGCTGCAAAGCAACTCGACCCCTTTGGCTGCAGCGGGCTGGGCAAATAGCTCGCCAACGCCTTCGACCAGTTCGCGCAGGTCGAAGGGGATGCTCTCAAGTTCGAGCTTGCCGGCTTCGATCTTCGAAAAATCAAGGATATCGTTGATAAGGCTCAGCAAATGCTCAGCGGACTGATAAACGGCATCGGCGAAGCGCCGTTGCGGTGGGCTGAGTTCCGTACCGCGCAGCAATTCGGTCATGCCGAGAATACCGTTCATCGGCGTGCGTATCTCATGGCTCATGGTGGCCAGGAACTGGCTCTTGGCGCGACTGCCGGCTTCCGCATTCTTCTGTGCCCGATGCGTGGCATCGACCATGCGGTTTAGTTCCGCATTGACCCGTTCGAGCTCCTGGACCTGAGCGAGGTGCAAGCTCACGTCCTGGGCGATCAGGATCATGCTATGCTCATGTCGCTGCACGCCGGTGATCGCGGCACAGTGAACCTCGAGTTGCCGAACCTCGCCGTCGCGCGTGCGCATCCGCACGCCAACGGGATCGCCCGCAACCTCCGAGACAACCGCCATCGCCAAGGACCGCAGTACATCACGTCGCGCAGCAGCTTCGACCCGAGCCAGCGCTCTGGTGCCGATGAGTTCGTTCGCAGTAGTACAGCCGGCCAGAGACTCGGCAGCGGCATTCGCCATCATGACCCGACCCCACGGCCGGCTGACGACCAGAATCGGTAGCGGGGCCGTGTTCAGCAGCCGATCCAGAAACTGCTTGGAGGCCTGGAGGCTCGATTTGGTCGCCGTCAGCTCGTCCAGGGAACGTGTCCATTGCTCACGTATCCGCGTTAGTTGCTTGACACCGATTTTCAGGAGGACATTCTCCCGCTCCAGGGTGGCAAGACGCTTGGTCAGATCCGGGTCGGCATCCGGAAGGACCATTTCACTCGATTCCAGCGTAGATGATGTCGAGTCCGCAACGCAGTTTCCGCAGATAATCGATGGCCGCGGGGACATCTTTCCTGGTGATGATGGAGCCATGTTGTGGCAGGATCGCCTCGACGTTCACTCCGACCAGCTTGTTGGCAAAACCACGCGCTGCCACATTCGAGGCCATGTAGTCCAGGTGGAACAAATCCATCGCCGCGACATGCTCCTCAAAGGATTCCACGACCAGGCTCCAGTTGATGTCGAGAGCGGCCCAGATGTCACCCGAAAACAGGTAGCGCGAAGCGGTATCATACGTGACAAAGGCTCCGGGGAAGTGCAGGAAGGGCGCCTCGATGAAGCGCAACGCGCCACCCGATGGAAGCGGATAGACGCCGTGCTCTTCCACCTCGAACGCCGGGTAGTCTGGTTTGCCGTAATGCGGCAGCAGGACATGGGTGCGAGGCGTCGAAATGATTTTCAAATCAGGATTGACCTCGAGCCAGTCCACCATCGAAGCCCCAACGTCCGGATCCTGATGGGAAAGGATGATGCCGGTCACTTTCTCCGGTGCCACAATCTGACCTACCCGTGACTTCACCTGCCCGAAATAGGTGCGGTTGCCCGGGTCCACCAGGACAACTTCATCGCCGTCCCGAATCAGATAGGTATTGCAGCGAAATGCGGTCTCATCGGTAATGCCCAGCCAATAAACCGCATGTCGGCCATCGGAGAACAATACGGTCGGACTCTCCAGACTCATCGTGACGCCTGCCAAATCATGAGTGTTGATGATGATTCCTGTAAATGGGAAACAGATCCAGATCCGCTCAAGGGCGAAAAAACATCGCTGACAATGACGTCGCGATGCAAGGAGAGGAAAAAAGATGGAAAAAGAGTAGAAAATTCAAAGCCAATCGAGAGAGTATATGTTCCTCATCGCCTGTGGTCAATCGTGAATTGTTGATGTTACAGTCGCGGAATCCCGGACTCGGAAATCCCACATGACCGCCCCTACTCTGTTCGAAGAACTGCCCGACGACCCTTCCTCCCGAAGCGCCAGGAACAGCCTTAGCGACGTCATTCGTCTGGGCCAGGTTTTCACCCCCCCGGCGGTGGTCTCCCGAATGCTCGCCCTGCGCCGCAATCACGGTCGCACGCTCGAACCCTCTGCCGGCGACGGGGCCTTCAGCCGCCAAATTCCCGGCTGCGTGGCGATCGAACTCGATGCCCGCGTCGCACCGAAGGGAGCGCGAGTCATGGATTTCTTCAGCTACCCGGCCAACGAACAGTTCGACACCATCATCGGCAACCCACCCTACGTCCGTTACCAGGACATTGCTGCCTGCACCAGGAAGCTGCTCGACGACACGCACTTCGACGGGCGCTCGAATCTTTACCTGTTCTTCATCGAAAAATGCGTTCGCCATCTGCGCCCGGGCGGCGAGCTGATCTTCATCGTCCCGCGCGAGTTCATCAAGCTCACCGCTGCGCGGAAGATGAACGAGTTTCTGTTCCACCAGGGGACGATGACCGATTTCATCGAAACCGGCGATTCGAGCATCTTCGGCGCCTATGTGCCGAACTGCGCGATCTTCCGCTTCGAGCGGAACCGCTTCGAGCGACGCATGCATGACGGTCGAACCTTTGCTCTGGTGGACGGCCAACTGATGTTCCTGAAGTCCAGCTACACCCTCCCGCTCGCCCAACTCTTCGACGTCAGAGTCGGTGCCGTCTCCGGGGCCGACGCCATTTTCACCCACCCCAAGGGCAACCGCGAATTCGTCTGCTCGCGCACCATCGACACTGGTGAAACACGGCGCATGCTCTACGGCATTCAGCATCCGCATCTGCTACGCCACAAAGCCTCCCTGCTCGCTCGTCGCGTCCGCCACTTTGACGAAACCAACTGGTGGCTCTGGGGCCGCCAGCACCATATCAGCGAGTCTCCACGCATCTACGTCAATGCCAAAACACGTCGCCAGGCCCCCTTCTTTCTACACGACTGCAAGGACTACGACGGATCGATCCTGGCGCTGTTCCCGAAGGATCAGGATATGGATCTTCAACTGGCGATACGGTTGCTGAATTCGGCGGTGGATTGGGCGGAGTTGGGTTTCGTTTGCGACGGCCGCTTCCTGTTTACGCAGCGTACCTTGCAGACCTGCTTGCTGCCCGGGGAGTTCTCCCAACTCAGGGCGATCCACTTGGCGAGCGCCAACCCAAAGGACGCAAAGCAGCGAAAACATATTCGGCCTTGGCCGCGCCCAAGGCGTTAAGCAATAACAATCTGGGCGGAGGATCGACGATGCAATCATGCGGTCATGGAGCAGCAGGCAACAGTCAGAATCTGGCCGATTTGTTTGCTGCTGACCAATTTAATTGTGGGCATAATCAGCACATCAGCGGTTGCCTTGGATTTCCTGTCCTTCCATGCGCGCTCGCAGATCGATCCACTGCCCATCGAACAGCCCTTCGATCGGTTTGAAGTTTGCCTTGTAAGCCATCTTCCGGCTGCCGCGAATCCAGTAGCCTAGGTAGAGATACGGCAGACCATTGGCAACACACTGCGCGATCTGCCAGATGATGTTGTAAGTGCCAAGAGAGGCCGGCTGCAGGTCCGGGTCGAAGAAGGTGTATACCGATGACAGGCCGTCGTTCAGGACGTCGAGGATGCTCACCATGCGCAAGCCCCCTGCGTCGGTGAACTCGATCAGCCGGGTATCGACGCGACTCTGCAAAAGGAAGTGTGTGTATTGTTCGTGGCTGTCCTGATCCATACCGCCACCCGCGTGCCTAGCCGATTGATAGCGCATATAGAGCTGATAATGCTCATCGCGAAAGCCGAGCGGCCGCTCGTGTGCCTGCAGACCGGCGTGCATTCTGATGCTTCGGCGCTGGCTACGGTTCGCCTGGAAGCACTCGACCGGCAGCCGCACGGGAACGCAGGCGTGACAGTCGTCGCACTTCGGCCGGTAGGTGAAAACCCCGCTGCGCCGAAAACCGCTGCGGACGAGTTCGCCATAAATCTCGGTGTTGATCAGATGGCTTGGTGTCGCAACCTGCGAACGCGCCCTTTCGCCAAGCAGGTAGCTGCAGGTATAGGGCGCCGTGGCATAGAACTGTAACAGCGAAAAGGGCAACTCCGAATCGTTGATTCGAGACACGATCTTAAGTCCAGGCTTGGCTGGCGCCGTCGGCCGGCCATCGACCAGGTTGCCAGGCCTGCGCCACCAGCGCCCGCAAGCGGGTCATGAAAACAGAACGCGGTATCTCGCACGCCCCGAGAGAGGCAAGATGCGCCGTGTTCATCTGACAATCTATCATGCCGAATCCCTCTTGTTCAAGGAAACGGGCGAGATGCGCCGCAGCAACCTTGGAGGCATCGGAGACCTGCGCGAACATGGACTCTCCATAGAACATGCGGCCAATCGCCAGGCCGTACAGGCCCCCCACAAGCTTTCCTGCCATCCAGGTCTCCACCGAATGGGCGACTCCGAGCTGGAAGAGTTGCCAGTAGGCATGCTGCATTTCAGTGGTGATCCAGGTACCGTTCTGACCGGCACGCGGCACCTCGGCGCAGGCGCGGATCACGGCTGGAAAATCGCTATCCAGCTTCACTTCGAAGCGACCCGAACGCAAGCTGCGGCGAAGTGAACGCGAGATTCGGAATTCGCCCGGAAAAAGCACCATGCGCGGGTCCGGGCTCCACCACAGAATAGGCTCACCCTTTGAGTACCAGGGGAAAATGCCCCGCTGGTAAGCGTCGAGCAGGCGCTGCGCGGACAGGTCGGCACCGGCACAGAGCAGTCCGTTGGGCTCGGCCAGCGCCAGTTCCAACGGCGGAAAAGGGTGTGTGCGATCGATCCAGGGAATCATCGATGGGACGGGATGGACGGCACCTTCGCCCGGAAGGCACGGGTTGCGGTCTTGAACGCGACGACATGGTCGACGTCGAGTCGAATGCCGATCTTTTCGCCAAGGGCGTGATTGTGGTGCGATGGAACCAGCGAGAGCACTTCGACGCCGCTGGCCAGGCGCAAAGTGTAGAGAATTTCGGCTCCCCGAAAGGCCTTGTACCGAACTTCCGCCTGCAGCTCGCTCAGGTCGTCGTGGATGATGTCGTCCGGACGCAGCAGGACTTCGACGCCACAACCCTGACCACAGGCATCGCATCCCTGGCTGCATTCGAGTGGCAGTCGTGACTGGAGGACGCCCAGTTCGACTTCGACCCTGCGCTCGTCGATCACTCTGCCGTGCAGGAAAACACCCTGGCCAACGAAGTCGGCGACAAAACGGTTCGCTGGCTGGTGGTACAGGCGATAAGGCGTATCCCACTGCTGAATGGTTCCCTCGGCCATGACGCCGATCTCATCCGCCATGGCGAAGGCTTCATGCTGGTCATGGGTAACCAGTACCGCGGTGATGTTCTGGTTCTTGAGGATTTCACGTACTTCGAGCGACAGGCGCTCGCGCAAGTCGACGTCCAGATTCGAGAACGGTTCGTCAAGCAGGATCAGTTGTGGGCGCGGAGCCAGTGCGCGCGCCAGTGCGACACGCTGTTGCTGGCCGCCCGAGAGTTCATGCGGATAATGGCTACCCTGGCCATTCAGGCCGACAGTGGCCAGCAATTCGGCCACCCGGCGCCGACGCTGGCCACCATCGAGACCGGTCAGGCCGAAGCCGACGTTGGCCGCAACCGTCAGGTGCGGGAAAAGCGCGTAGTCCTGAAAAACCATGCCGATTTGCCGTTGCTCCGGCGGCAGCTTGTATGCGGGGCTGCTGACGCGGCGACCCTGCACGCGAATCTCGCCAGCGGCAATGTCCTCAAAGCCGGCGATACAGCGCAACAGCGTGGTCTTGCCGCAACCCGACGGTCCCAGCAGGCAGGCAATGTTGCCAGTTTCGACGCAAAAGTTCACGCCATTGACGACGGTATGCGATCCGTAACGCTGCACGATGCCAGTCAGTTCGAGATGTGCCATCAGGGTTTGCTCGCCAAGGAGTGCCGGTTAATGCAAAAGTCACGTCAGCGACTCATCAATCTCCCTCGCCCGCCAGCGGGGTCGGGGGGTGGGAAACAGCATGACTGCCATAATCGTGGGGGTACGGAAGCCGGTCATGACCGTCATGGATCATCGATTTTCGGTTGTTACATCTAGGAAAAGGCGACTTGTCAATTATAATTCTCATTTACGCGAAGAACCATGACCAAGCCGCGCCTCAATCCCCTGCTCGTCGTTTCTGCTGTCGTCGCGGCCCTGGTCGGACTGCCGGTGGCGAGCGTTCTGACCAACATCCTGAGCGGCGGCACCAATGCCATCTGGTCACATCTGGCAGCGACGGTGCTACCGGACTATGTGGCCAATACCCTGGTGCTGTGCTTTGCTGTCGCCCTCGGGGTCGTCGTCGTCGGGGTAGCCACAGCCTGGCTGATCGTTATGCATGATTTTCCTGGGCGGCGTGTCTTCGAGTGGGCTCTGGTGCTGCCGATGGCCATGCCGGCTTATGTGCTGGCTTATGTGTATACCGACTTCCTGCAGTTTGTCGGCCCGCTGCAGAGCTTCCTGCGCCAACTCTTCGGGTGGAGCAAGGCGGACTACTGGTTTCCCGAGGTGCGCAGCCTTGCTGGCGCGGTCACCATGTTTATCTTTGTTCTCTACCCGTATGTCTATCTGCTCACGCGAACAGCTTTCGCCGAGCGCGCCGGCGGTATGCTCGAGGCCTCGCGCAGCCTCGGTTTGGGGCCTTGGCGCAGCTTCTTCCGGCTGTCCTTGCCACTGGCCAGACCGGCCGTAGCTGCGGGTACGACCCTGGCGCTGATGGAAACCCTTGCCGACTATGGCACGGTTTCCTACTTCGGCGTTCAGACCTTCACTACCGGCATCTACCGTGCCTGGTTCTCGCTCGGCGATCGCATTGCAGCAGCCCAGTTGGCGGCGGCACTGCTCGCTTTCGTCATCGTGCTGCTGCTGGTCGAACACGCTTCACGTGGTCGTTCGCGTTTTCACGACACCAGCGGACGCCGGCACCCGATCGCCGGTCGGCGTTTGCCGGGCTGGCGCGGCTGGCTGGCCATGGTAGCCTGTGCCGTGCCGCTGGGCATCGGCTTCCTGCTGCCCGCCTGGCTGTTGCTGCGGCTGGTATTGCCCGAGGTCGATACACGCTTCGGCACCCATTTCGTCGCGCTGGCACGCAACAGTTTCCTGCTCGCGGGCTTGACGGCAACCATCGCCGTTACCCTGGCAGTGCTGCTCGCCTATGGCGCACGCCTGTCAAACGGGCGGCTGGCACCAGCACTCAATCGCCTGGTTAGCCTGGGCTACGCGGTACCCGGCTCAGTGATCGCCGTGGGCGTACTGATTCCGGTGACACGTCTTGACCACTGGCTAGCCGGGCAATGGCAGAGCTGGTTTGGCGACAACCCGGGACTGCTGATCACCGGTGGCATCGCCGCACTGGTCTATGCTTATCTGGTGCGCTTCCTGGCGGTCGCCCTGCAGTCGATAGGCGCCAGTCTGGCAAAAATCACGGTCAGCATGGACGACGCGTCGCGCAGTCTTGGACTCGGCCAAGTGGCGACGCTGCGACGGGTGCATCTGCCGATCCTGCGTGGCAGCTTATTCACGGCCGGTCTGCTGGTGTTCGTCGATGTGATGAAGGAACTTCCAGCTACCCTGGTGATGCGCCCTTTCGATTTCGACACGCTGGCAACACAGGCCTACACACTCGCTTCCGACGAGCGTCTCTCCGAAGCCGCCAGTGTATCGCTGGCGATTGTGACAGTTGGCCTGCTACCGCTGATCGCGCTGTCGCGCCAGATTTCGCGCGCGCGCCGCTGAGAGGGCGGGAAACGACCAGGTGCTTGCGAGGATGGGCCGACCGGTCAGCGATAGCCGGATCGGTCGAAGATCATTTGCGCCTTGGCACGATACATCGCCAGCGAGCCAACCGGCAAGGTATCGGCCTTGAACTTCCCGAGGGCTTCCAGCGCCGGGTTGCTCACCTTGACGCCCGCCACCACAGGCCATTCGTTGTTGCCGTCGGCAAAATAGCGTTGCGCCTGGTCACTGGCCAAGTACTCCAGGAACTTGACCGCGGCCTCCCGATGCGGCGCGCTCTTCAGGACGCCACCGCCGGAGACATTGATATGGGCACCGCTACCCTTCTGGTCAGGCCAGACGACAACGATCCTGTCCATCGTCTGGCGATCCTCGGGCTTGTCCGAACGCATCAGGCGCGCTAGATAGTAAGTGTTGGAGAGGGCCACGGCACATTCGCCAGCTGCCACCGCCCTGATCTGATCGGTATCGCCGCCTTTGGGTGGGCGAGCGAAGTTGGCAACGACCCCCCTTGCCCACTCCTCGGCTTTCGTTTCACCCTGATGGGCGATGATCGAAGCCATCAACGACAGGTTGTAGGGGTGAGAACCCGAGCGTGAGCAAACCTTGCCCTTCAGTCGTGGATGAGCAAGATCGCTGTAATTCTGCAACTCTTCGGGCTTGATGGCACCTTTGGCATAGATGATGACGCGTGCGCGGATGGAAAACGAGAACCAGTCATTGGTACGCAAATGCGCGGGAATACGAGCTTCGAGCAGCTGCGAGCGCAACGGCGCAAACAGCCCCATCTCGTGTGCTGCCGCCAGACGCGCGGCATCGACCGTCAACAGGACATCCGCCGGACTGTTGGCGCCCTCGTTGCGAATCCGTTCCAGCAACTCGTCTTCCTTGCCCTCGATGCGCTTGATGGTGATTCCGGTTTGCTGTGTAAAGCCGTTGTACAGGGCTTCATCGGTCTGATAATGACGGGCCGAGTAAAGGTTCAGCACCTTCTCCTGAGCCTGTGCACTGACGAGAGGCGCAGCGGCGAACAGCAAGCTGATCAGCGTATGGGAAAGGCGAAAGTTCATGGTAATGGCTCCAGGTGAATCGATGCGGGTTGATGTCGTCGGCCGCATGATAGCCGCTGCCCGTTTTTTTGTAAATGAGAATCGTTGTCAATAGACGACAAAAAAAACGACGCGCTGCGTCGTTTTTTGTCCCACGCGAGAGTGCTTGACTCCTTAACGTGCCAGCAAGCGCCGAGCTCCGTTGTAACGCTGGATCCAGTAGCTCTGACGCATGTCTTCGACGCGAACCTCGGCGCCGGTGCGCGGTGCATGCATGAAGCGGTTGTCTCCGAGATAGATGCCGACATGCGAAAACGCGTGTCGCATGGTATTGAAGAAAACCAGGTCGCCGGGTTTCAGTTCATGCTGGGCGATGACTGCACCCACTTCGCTTTGCTCGCGGGCACTACGCGGCAACAGAATGCCGATCGCTTCCTTGAAGACAAGCTGCACGAAACCACTGCAGTCGAGACCGGTGTCCGGATTGGTACCACCGAAACGGTAGTTGATCCCGATCAGCTCGAACCCCTTGAGGATCAGATCCTGCGCGCTGCTGGTATAACGTTCGAATAGCGAAGGCTCGTCGACCGGCTGCTGTTCGCCGGAATGGGCCAAGCCAACCCATGAACAAGCAATCAGGGCGGCGCTCAAAAGCGAGGTCAGGGTATTATTTCTGTTCATGAAAACGAAATTTATGTGAAAAATGTCACAATGTAAACCCCCTGTTGGCCTGCAGTTGAAATAGAAAGCAGTTCAAGTATTCACTGCAATCCAATAAATTAAAAGGATAAATGAATAGATTTAGCACATCGGAAGGATGGTGCACTGCAAATGGGATTGCCTGTAGGAACGCGGTATAGTCTGCGGTTGCGGCATGTTTCCGTTCGGCAACCCGTTTCCTCTGAGGTAAATGGGCGGTCTTCGATGACACTCAAAAATACCGAGGTTTGTGTTTATAATCGGCGGCCGTTGTTGACGCGGGGGTTGGACCACCGCTGTCGTTGTGCCCATCCGATCCACTACAGGGAGTGCGCATGAGTCCCTTCAAGGCTTATCTGGTCGAGGAACACGAAGGTCTGACGCGAGCAGGCTGGGTCACCATGGACGAGTCACAACTGGACCCGGGCGAAATCACTATCAAGGTCGCTTACTCCAGCGTGAATTACAAGGATGCGCTGGCGGCCACCGGTGCCGGCCGAATCATCCGCCGTTATCCCTGCGTCGGGGGCATTGACCTCTCGGGTACCGTCACTCGCAGCAGCGACCCCCGCTTCCGGACGGGCGATGCCGTGATTGCGACGAGCTTCGACATCGGCGTCGCCCACCACGGCGGCTACGCCGAATACGCCAGGGTGCCCGCCGATTGGGTGGTCCCGCTCCCTTCCGAACTGTCGCTGCACGCTGCCATGGCCCTGGGAACAGCCGGGTTTACGGCTGCCCTGGGGATCGTGCGCATGGAAGAAAATGGCCTCGATCCGAGCAAGGGCCCGCTCATTGTCACCGGGGCAACCGGTGGCGTCGGAAGTCTGGCAGTGGACATGCTGGCCGCGCGAGGCTATCAGGTTACCGCCCTGACCGGCAAGGAAGAGCAAACCGATTATCTGAAGGGACTCGGTGCGAAGGCAGTGATGTTCCGCTCGGCACTCGATCTGACGCGCATCCGGCCACTCGACAAGGCACTCTGGGCAGGAGCCGTTGATAACCTCGGTGGAGAGGTTCTGGCGTGGATCATCAGCACCATGAAACAGGGGGGAACGATCGCCAGCATCGGTCTCGCCGCCAGTCATTCACTCAACACCACGGTCATGCCCTTCATCCTGCGTGGCGCCTGCCTGCTCGGGATCGACTCGGGCTATATCGGCGAGCCGTATCGCAACGGCGTCTGGCAACGCCTAGCCGGCGATCTGCGACCGCAACATCTCCAGGAAATGGTACGTACCATCCGTTTTGACGATTTGCCGGGAGTCTTCGACGATTACCTCAAGGGTCGTGTCCGCGGTCGGGTTGTGGTCGAAATTGCCGGCGCCTGAACTGCGCCGAACCGGAAACGAATCTCGAGACGCGATGAACAACCCGAAGCAGCGACCTCGCATCCTGATTGTCGACGAATCGCGAATGGCGCGTGCAGCGCTTATCGAACAGGTTCGTGAACATTACGATTTCCGCGAGGAAGTCAATGGCGAAGCGGGTTGGCAGGCACTGGTTCTTGACCATTCAATCCAGTTGGTAATCTGCGCGTTGTCGATGCCGATGCTTGATGGCGACGGTCTACTCGCGAGGGTTCGCGCATCCCGGCTTGCCCGCCTGCGTCAGATACCGGTGTTGATGATCGCCAGCGACAATGAAGAGGCGCATCAGCGTGCCAAGGAACTCGGGGCTTCCGACTTCATCCGCAAGGAAACCGGCCGTACCGAGCTGCTCGCACGCATCGCCTTGCTGCTGCCGTTTGGACAGGCACAGGACAAGCTCGGCGAGAGTTCCGGACGCCATCCGGATACCGGGCTGCCAACACGTCAACAGGTCGACATGCAGGCGGCGCAGACCCTGTCGTATGCGCAGCGACACCAGGTACCGGCAAGCCTGCTGGTGATGGCTTTCGACCGCTTCGACGAACTGCGCGAAGCGCACGGTGATGAAGTAGTCACGGAGATGCAGAAACGTTTCGTGAGCATGCTGGCGAACAAATTGCGAAAGGAAGACTGCCTGGGCCACTATTCCGACAGTGAGCTGGCGGTGATCTCGGTTGGCACCCCCTACCCGGCCTGCGAAGTCTTTGCCAATCGCCTGCGCGAAGCCTTCGCGGTCGCCAAGATCGCGGTGCACGGGCAACGCCTTGATCTATCGATCAGCATTGGCGTCACCAATACGCCGGTCGACCGGGTGGCCTCCGCAGCCACGCTGCTCAGCCTCGCCGGTGAGCGTCTTAAGATCGCACAACAGGCCGGCGGCAACCGCGTCATCGCCTGTGTCGAGAAACCATTGACCGAGATCCCGGTACCCAGGCTTGGCCATGCCATCGACCTGATCAGGACCGGCCGTGCGAGGGCGGTGATCCCGCATCTCGTCCATCTTGGCAAGGAAGTACTCCCCTTTCTGGAACTGCTGGAAAGGGAGTGGAAGTTGGGCCTGCCTATGGCAGATATTCGCAGCAGAATCCTTGACCGGGAGCACGAAGTCCAAGACACTCGGCAAGCGTAGTTTCCACCAGTGCAAGTGGTTTACATTTTTGAAGAGGGAGTCTCATGACGACAATCCAAGAGTTTCATAAAAAATCAATCGAACAACCGGACGCCTTCTGGGGCGAAGAGGCCAAAAGCATCGACTGGCACAAGCCGTTTACTCAGGTCCTCGATTATTCCCGTCCGCCGTTCGCCAAGTGGTTTGTTGGCGGCGAGACCAATCTTTGCTATAACGCGGTCGACCGTCATGCCGCCAAGCGCCCGAATGACCGTGCGCTGGTATTCATTTCGACCGAAACCGACCAGGAAATCGTTTATTCCTTCGCCGACCTGAAGCAGGAAGTCATGCGCATGGCGGCGGTCATGCAGAGCCTCGGCGTCGGCAAGGGCGACCGCGTTCTGGTCTACATGCCGATGATCGCCGAAGCGATGTTCGCCATGCTGGCCTGCGCACGCATCGGCGCCATCCACTCGGTGGTCTTTGGCGGTTTCGCTTCCGGGTCGCTGGCCACGCGTATCGACGATGCGACACCGAAGCTGGTGGTCTCGTCGGACGCCGGCATGCGCGCTGGCAAGGCCGTCCCCTACAAGGACCTGCTCGACGAAGCGATCTCCCTGGCCGAACACAAGCCGAGCAAAGTGCTGATGGTAGACCGGGGTCTCGACAAGGGTTTCAACAAGGTCGAAGGCCGCGACGTCGACTACGCCACACTACGCGCCCAGTTCATGGACGCCGACGTACCGGTCACCTGGCTGGAGTCCTCAGAGCCGTCATACATCCTCTACACATCCGGCACCACCGGCAAACCCAAGGGGGTGCAGCGGGATACCGGCGGCTACGCGGTGGCGCTGGCCTCGACACTGAAGTACATCTTTTGCGGCAACGAGGGCGAGACCTATTTCGCCACTTCCGACATCGGCTGGGTCGTCGGCCACTCCTACATCATTTATGGCCCGCTGATCGGCGGCATGTGCACGATCATGTACGAAGGCACGCCATTGCGGCCCGATCCTGGCATCTGGTGGCAGATCGTCGAGAAGTACAAAGTCAACGTGATGTTCTCGGCCCCGACCGCGGCGCGCGTCCTCAAGAAACATGATCCCGCGTACATGCACAAGTATGATCTGTCGAGTCTCAAGCACCTGTTCCTCGCCGGAGAACCGCTCGACCAGCCGACGCACGAGTGGATCATGGGGGAACTCGGCCTGCCGGTGATCGACAACTACTGGCAGACCGAAACCGGCTGGCCGATTCTGTCGGCAATGCCGGGAGTCGAAAAGACCGAGATCCGCTTTGGCACGCCGAGCTTCCCGGTCTATGGTTACAACCTCAGGATCTTCCGCGAGGACGGTACGATCTGCGACCCGGACGAGAAGGGGATCGTCGGCATCGTGCCACCGCTGCCACCGGGTTGCCTGTCCACCGTCTGGGGCGACGATGCGCGCTTCGTTTCCACCTACTTCTCGCTGTTCCGCGAACCGCAGGTGTACTCCTCGTTCGACTGGGGTATCAAGGACAAGGACGGATATCACTACATCCTCGGCCGCACCGACGACGTGATCAACGTTGCTGGCCACCGTCTCGGAACTCGTGAAATCGAAGAGGCCATCCAAGGGCATTCGGCAATTGCCGAAGTGGCCGTGGTCGGTGTTGCCGACCAGCTCAAGGGTCAAATGCCGATGGCCTTTGCGGTGGTGAAGAACGCCGACCACATCGCCACGCCGGAACTGGTGGCCGCGCTCGAGAAAGCGGTCATGAAGAAGGTAGACGAGAGCCTCGGCGCGATCGCTCGACCAAGCCGCGTACACTTCGTGACGGTGCTGCCGAAAACCCGCTCGGGCAAGCTGCTGCGCCGCTCGATCCAGGCACTTGCCGAAGGCCGCGATCCGGGCGACCTGACGACCATCGAGGATCCCAAGGCCCTTGAACAGTTGCAGCTTGCGCTGGGCAGCAAGACCTGATCGGAACCTGCCAGGAGATCGGCAACCAATTGCCAGAATTTGCCTGCCGCCTGCAGAGGCGGCAGGCTTTTTTATTGCAGCCGGCAACTGCCCATCAATAATACGGATCGATCAGGGCAGCCACTGTGCACGAGCCAGCCGTATCTACCCGCGCCGCCAATGGCCGGGCTTTTTGTAGCATAATCAGGTGGAAACTTTGGACCTGAGGCCTTCTTGATCAAATTTGTCGACCCCGACCGCTATCGCTCGATGAAGGCAACGGGCAAGTTGCCATCACCGAAGGGCGTTGCCTTTTCGATCATCAAGCTTTTGCAGCGGGATGATTACCGGGTCTCCGAACTGGCGCGGCTGGTTCAGTCCGATCCCGCCATCGCCGGACGCCTGCTCAAGTTTGCCAATGCCGCTGCCTTCGGCCGTACGCGGCCAATCGTCTCGTTGCAGCGTGCCATCGTCGCCCTCGGTTCTTTCCGGGTGCGTGACCTGGTGATCGGCCTCTCGGTCATGCATAGCCATGCCAGCGGACAATGCGCCGAATTTGATTACGCAGGTTTCTGGGGACATTCCCTGGCCACCGCCATCGCCTGCCAGGAACTCGCGCATTTCGTCCAGATTTCGAGTGAAGAACTGTTCACCATCGGGCTCCTGGCGCGGGTCGGCGAACTCGCCATGGCTTCGCTGTACCCCAGCGAATACGCCCTCGTGCTGCTCGCAGCCAGGGAAAGGCACAGACAGCTGGCGGACCTCGAACGGGAATCCTTCAACATGGACCACTATCAACTCGGTGCGACGATGCTCGCCGAGTGGGGCCTGCCCGAAATGCTGATTCAGGCCGCCTACCATCATGAGCAACCGGACCTCGCCGGTTTTCGTGATGGCTCACGGGTACTGACGCTCACCCACTCGCTGAATTTTGCGCGCTCGCTCTCGGAAGTCTGCATGGCCGAAGAAGAGGCGCGCTGGAGTCTCCTGCCCGGCCTGCTGACGCGCGCCGCACGCCTGGGCATCAGTGGTGATGCACTCAACGACGTGGTCGATCGGATGGTTCGCCGCTGGCGCGAATGGGGTGCGATGCTGCAGGTTCGCACCCAGGAGATGCCCCCCTTCGCCGAGATTCTTGCCGCCAGTCCACCGAGCCTGCGCGTCAGCTCGACTAGCCAGGAGCAGAACAGCAAGCTCGCTTCGCCGCGCCTGCAAGTGCAGCTGGTCGGCATTCCGCAAGCGGAACTGCCCACCCTGATCCAACAGATCGAAACCCTGGGTCATCAGCCGACACCGGTCGATCACAGCCCCGAGGGGCTCAAGCGCGCCTTGCGCCAGCCGGCCCAGATCGTGATCGCCGACATGGCCATGCCGGGGCTGAAACCGGCAGCATTCTGCCGCCTGCTGCGCCAGACCTCGGCCGGCAAGGAGAGCTACGCGCTGCTGCTGGCGTTGCCAGGAAGCGAGCGGCTGATTCTCGAAGCCATTGATGCCGGTGCCGACGACGTGCTCGTCAAACCGCTGAGCATCCAGACCCTGCGCGTCCGCCTCAATACTGCAACGCGGATGCTGCTGCTGCGCGAAGAAATCCAGCGCGAACGCCGCGGCATCATGCGCTCGACCGATGAATTTGCGGTCACCCACAAGCGCCTGCTGCAGGAAGCCCTGACCGACCCGCTGACACAGCTGCCGAACCGCCGCCACGGCCTCGATTTCCTCGCCTCGGAGTGGGCCTTTGCCCAGTCCAACGGCCTGCCGATGGCCTGCCTGCTGCTCGACATCGACCACTTCAAACGCATCAACGACACGCACGGTCATGCCGCGGGCGATGCTGTCCTGCGCCAGCTCGCAGACCTTCTCAAACGCACCTCACGTGTCGAAGATCTGGTCTTTCGCTATGGTGGCGAGGAATTTGCCGCCGTTCTGCCCAATGCCAGTGCCCGTGCCGCGGCCCAGATCGCCGACCGGATCCGCAGCGTCGTCGAGAAATACAGCTTTCTCTGGGAGAATCAAACGATTCCGGTCACCCTGAGCATCGGCGTCGCCAACCTCAATGGCGCAGAAAAAGACAGTCAGGCGCTGATCGAGAGCGCCGACGCCGCACTCTACCAGGCCAAGAAAAGCGGCCGCAACCGCGTCGTCGTCGCTGCCGGTTGACGAGAGGTCGATCGCCAACACCAGTAGCTTAGATCGCATTTTCCGAAGAGTGCCGCCCCGTGATGACGGAGGCGATGAAGTAATCGCTGCCGCCCGCTCAGAAAAGAATCACCGAACGGATGCTCTTCCCGGCATGCATCAGCTCGAAAGCCTGGTTGATGTCTTCGAGCCCCATGGTATGGGTGATGAAGGTGTCGAGCGGAATCTCGCCGCGCTGCGCACGCTCGACGTAGCCCGGTAGTTCGGTACGGCCGCGCACGCCTCCGAAGGCCGAACCGCGCCACACCCGCCCGGTCACCAACTGGAAAGGCCGCGTCGAAATCTCTTCGCCGGCGCCGGCAACACCGATGATCACCGACTCTCCCCAGCCCTTGTGGCAGCACTCGAGTGCAGCACGCATCACGTTCACGTTGCCGATGCATTCGAACGAATAGTCGACCCCTCCGTCGCAGAGGTCGACGATCACTTCCTGGATCGGTCGGTCGTAATCGGCCGGATGGATGCAGTCGGTGGCGCCGAGTTGCCGGGCAATGGCAAATTTGGCCGGGTTGGTGTCAATGGCGATGATTCGCCCCGCCTTCGCCATCACCGCACCGATCACCACTGACAGACCGATGCCCCCGAGGCCGAAGATGGCGACACTGGCCCCTGGCTCGACCCTGGCAGTATTGATCACCGCGCCGATTCCGGTGGTTACCCCGCAGCCGAGCAGGCACACTTTCTCCAAGGGCGCATCACTGGCGATCTTCGCCAGCGAGATTTCCGGTAGCACCGTGTACTCGGAGAAAGTGGAAGTGCCCATGTAATGAAAGATGGGCCTGCCGTTTCTTGAAAAGCGGCTGCTGCCATCGGGCATCAGGCCCTTGCCCTGCGTGACGCGAATGGCCTGGCAGAGGTTGGTCTTGCCCGACTTGCAGAACTTGCACACGCCGCACTCGGGTGTGTACAGCGGAATCACATGGTCGCCGACGGCCACCGAAGTCACTCCAGCACCGATGGCCTCGACGATGCCGCCCCCCTCATGCCCGAGAATGCTCGGGAAAATCCCTTCCGGGTCGGCACCTGAAAGCGTGAACGCATCGGTATGGCAGACACCGGTGGCGACGATGCGCACCAGCACCTCGCCCTGGCGCGGCGGATCGACATCGACTTCCGTGATTTCCAGGGGCATGTTTGCAGCCCAGGCAACGGCAGCGCGTGCTTTGATCATCGTTCACTCTCCTTGAACTCAGTGAAAATCCCCTGGCTTCAGACGGGCCAGGCGGAACACCTCGATCCCCTCTTCCAGCAGCGCTTCGACCTCTTCGGTGCTGGCCTCACCGCGAATCGAGCGCGCCGGCGCCTCGACATAGTGAATTCGTCTGGCCTCGTTGGCAAAGTCAGCGCCGACATCCTCGCAATCGGCGAGCAGCATTTCGCTCAATTGCCGGAAGGCGGCGAGCGCACCAACGCGCATGTCGGTCGTTAAGTCTGGTGTCGATGGCTGCTTTACAGGAACTGCCGCGGGTTCTTTGGGTAAGGTCAGATGCACCGCGGAAGGCACCCGGCGAATCTCTAGCGAAGCGCAGTGCGGGCAGGCGATCAGGCCATTGACGAGTTGACTGTCGAAATCCTCTCGCGACTGAAACCAGCCTTCGAATTGATGGTCGTGCTGGCAGGCAAGGTCAAAAATGATCATCGGGAACCAAGGCAGAAAGCACTCAGCGAAAGACAGAGGGTGGTGCCCGGAGCCGGGGTCGAACCGGCACGGCCGCCAGGCCGAGGGATTTTAAGTCCCTTGTGTCTACCTATTCCACCATCCGGGCAGCAGTTTTTTCAAGCAGTGACAACCATTCCGCAGACCAGCGGAAGCCGGCAATCCGCACCATTTAACAGTGCGGCGGGACAAAATCTGTGCACCTTTTACGGGCTTGCCGAGAGCACATGATAGCAGACGAGAGGGTATCCTGATGGAGCTGATCTTAGGCTGTGTTCACAAAATTGCTAGCGAGGCTCCGCCTCAGACCGACAAGTGGTATTTGCGAGTTGTCGGACGATAGGTATGAAGTGGCCCCGGTCGAGCCGGCTGGGATAAGCCCAGACAAATCGGAGGTCGAAGC
>WBZL01001275.1_pt1 | contig 26844 bp, 18 predicted proteins | sample 5204291 | NCBI WGS metagenome assembly WBZL01 (sample SAMN12344345, study PRJNA552823) | activated sludge metagenome | biome: Activated sludge suspended growth; feature: Nitrification reactor; material: Wastewater; isolation source: activated sludge from nitrification reactor of wastewater...
GCGTTGAAGGGTGACGGTCATGTCGGGTCGGGGGGAGGTAGGGGGGCGGTAGGGGTAGGGGATTCAGGGCGGGGCGGCACCTGCTTTTTCGGCGGGATCGCGACTTGCGTCGCTCCTACCGTGCAGCCCGACATTTCGGGCTGGTTCTCGTGGGAGCGACGCAAGTCGCGATGGCGGGATGGGGGCGGCGACGCGGCGCCCGGCGCCCCCAACCCGCCCGCTGCGCGTCAGCCCGCGTTGATCCTGGCGGCTTCCTTCTCCTTGCGCGCCGTGTACCACAGGCTCGCGAACACCGAGCAGGCCAGGATGGTGGCGACCACCGACAACGAGACCAGCACCGGGATCTTCACCCACTCCACGATCAGCATCTTGGTGCCGATGAAGACCAGGATGGCCGCCAGTCCGTACTTGAGCAGCTCGAAGCGGTCGCCGAGGTCGGCGAGCAGGAAGTACATCGCGCGCAGGCCGAGGATGGCGAACAGGTTCGAGGTCAGCACGATGAAGGGGTCGGTGGTGATCGCGAAGATCGCCGGGATGCTGTCGACCGCGAAGATCACGTCGGAGATTTCGACCAGCACCAGGGCGAGAAAGAGTGGCGTCATCATGCGCACGCCGTCGCGCACGACGAAGAAGCGCTCGCCCTCGAGCTTCTCGGTGATCGGGTAGTGATTGCGGATCCAGCGGATGAGCGGGTTCTTGTCCAGGTCGGGGTCGTGCTCGGAGAACCACGCCATCTTGATGCCGGTGACGATCAGGAAGGCGCCGAAGACGTAGAGCAGCCAGTGGAACTCGCTGATCAGCCAGCTGCCTGCGAAGATCATGATCGTGCGCAGCACGATCGCGCCGACGATGCCGTACAGCAGCACGCGGCGCTGCAGCTCGAGCGGCACCGCGAAGAAGCTGAAGATCATCATCCACACGAAGACGTTGTCGACCGCCAACGACTTCTCGACCAGGTAGCCGGTGACGAAGGCGGTCGTCTGCTCGTTGGCGACCGCACGCCCGAGCGCGCCGTCGAGATACCACCACAGCCCGGCGGCGAACAGCATCGCCACGGTGACCCAGGCGAGCGACCAGCCTGCCGCCTCCTTCAACGACACCCGGTGTTGCTTGCCGCCACCGAAGGCGAACAAGTCGACAAGCAGCATCGTTCCCACGATGGCGGCAAAGGCCGCCCACATCCACCACGTTCCGATCGATTCCATCGCGCGCTCCGCAGAAAACAAAAAAGGTCTGTTCCCGACGGACACAGACCCTGGCGCGCTGCGATGCACGGACCTTGCCCATCGGGCAAGGTCTCGCTTGCAACGAACGAATGGATCCGTTCGTTGCCCCCGGCACCGGGAGACGGTCTGAAGACCGATCTGCCGTATTGACGATGCCGGAGCGGAAAAGCTACTCCCCTTGATGAACGGGATTGTGTCTGTTGCACTGCGGGAGTGTCAACGCCGGCGTTTCGGGTCGCCGCGAGCAAGGGGTTCGTGGTGTTGCGCTGCAGCAGCGGGCGAGCGTGGCGCGTGGTCGCGCGGTCGACACCCCGTGTCCGCTGGGGCATCATCGGCGGCGTTCGGCCCGCCCGTCATGCCCGGGGGCCCGCCGGCGCCCCTCTCTCAACCACCTCGAACCCATGGAAATCCTCTTTCTGATCGGCCTCATCGTCCTCAACGGCGTCTTCGCCATGTCCGAGATCGCGCTCGTCACCGCGCGTCGGGCACGGCTCGCGCGGCTCGCCGAGGAGGGCGACGGCGCGGCCGAGGTGGCGATCAAGCTCGGCGAGGACCCGACCCGCTTCCTGTCGACGATCCAGATCGGCATCACCTCGATCGGCGTGCTCAACGGCATCGTCGGCGAGGCCGCGCTCGCCGGCCCGCTCTCCGACTGGTTGCAGGTGCTCGGCATGGAGCAGCGGGTGAGCGAGATCGGCTCCACCGTGCTGGTCGTGGTGGTGATCACCTATGTGTCGATCGTGGTCGGCGAGCTGGTGCCCAAGCGCATCGGGCAGATCGACCCCGAGGGGATCGCCCGCCTGGTGGCGCGGCCGATGAATGTGCTGTCGATCGCCTCGCGGCCCTTCGTCTACCTGCTCGCCGGCTCCACCGCGCTGCTGCTGCGCATCATGGGCCAGCGCGAGAGCACCGGGCCGAGCGTGACCGAGGAGGAGATCCACGCCATGCTGGTCGAGGGCTCCGAGGCCGGCGTGATCGAGAAGAGCGAGCACGACATGGTGCGCAACGTGTTCCGCCTCGACGACCGCCAGATCGGCTCGCTGATGGTGCCGCGCGCGGACATCGTGTCGCTCGACCTCGAGCGGCCGCTGGAGGAGAACCTCGAGCTGGTGGCGTCCTCGTCCTACTCCAGCTTCCCGGTGTGCCGCGGCGGGCTCGACGACATCCTCGGCATTGCCAGCGCCAAGAAGCTCTTCAACCAGTCCCTGCGCGGCGAGCCGATCGACCTCGCCAGGGACCTGCAGCCTGCGGTGTACGTGCCCGAGTCGCTGACCGGCATGGAGCTGCTCGATCAGTTCCGCTCCTCCGGCACCTACACCGTGTTCGTGATCGACGAGTACGGCGAGATCCAGGGCATGGTCACGCTGCACGACGTGATCGAGTCGGTGACCGGCGAGTTCCTGCCGCACGACACCGAGGAGGCCTGGGCGGTGCAGCGCGAGGACGGCTCCTGGCTGCTCGACGGCCTGATCCCGATCGTCGAGCTCAAGGACCGCCTGGGCATCAAGACCGTGCCGGAAGAGGAGAAGGGGCGCTACCACACGCTGTCGGGCATGGTGATGTGGCTGCTCGGCCGCCTGCCGGGCACCGGCGACATCGCCACCTGGGAGAACTGGCGCTTCGAGGTGATCGACCTGGACGGCAAGCGTATCGACAAGGTGCTGGCGAGCCGCCTGCCCGAGCCGGCCGATGAGATCGGCGCCGAGCAGGAGGCCAGCCCGGAAGATCGGGGCGAGACCGCATGATCGACCAGGTCGCGGAGAAGGTCGTCCGCCGCGTCATCCTCGGCTTCCTGCTCGGCGGCCTGCTGTTGCTGAGCTATGCGGTGCTGCACCTGTTCATCGTGCCGGTGGCTTGGGCGGTGATCATCGCCTATGCCACGTGGACGCCTTACCGCCAGCTGCGCTCGCGGTTACCGCGCTATCCCACGATCAGCGCGCTGCTGATGACGCTTTTGCTGAGCGCCGCCTTCGTGCTGCCCGCGCTGTGGATCGGCATGCTGCTGCGCACCGAGGTCGGTGTCGCGATCGCCGCGGTGACTGCGCAGATCCGCGAGGGCGCCTTCGTGCTGCCCGAGTTCGTTCGCACGCTGCCGTGGATCGGCGACGACCTGCAGGCGATGGTGGGCGAGCTCACCCGCGAGCCGGAGGCGCTGCGCGCGCAACTCACCGAGTGGGTGCGCCAGGGCAGCGACCTCGCGCTGACGCTGATCGGCGACGTCGGGCGCAACGCGGCCAAGCTGGGTTTCGCGCTCATCACGGTGTTCTTCCTCTACCGCGACGGCGAGCGCGTGCTCGAGCAGGTGGTGGCGGTGCTGCGCCGCTTCCTCGGCGAGCGCCTGGATCCCTATCTCTCCGCGGTGGGCGGGATGACCAAGGCGGTGGTGTGGGGCCTGATCGCGACCGCGATCGGCCAGGGTTTCGTCGCCGGGCTGGGCTACTGGTGGGCGGGCGTGCCGGCACCGGTGCTGATGGGGGCGATCACCGCCGTGATCGCGATGATCCCCTTCGGCACGCCCTTCGCGTGGGGCTCGATCGGCGCCTGGCTGCTGCTCACCGGCAACACCGTCGAGGGCGTCGGGCTGCTGCTTTGGGGCGCGCTGGTGGTGAGCTGGGTGGACAACCTGGTGCGTCCGCTGGTGATCAGCAACGCCACCCGCATCCCCTTCCTGCTGGTGATGTTCGGCGTGCTCGGCGGGCTGGCCGCGTTCGGGCTGGTCGGCCTGTTCCTCGGGCCGGTGGTGCTGGCAGTGCTGATGGCGGTGTGGCGCGAGTGGCTCGAAGAGTCGGAGTTCGCGCGCCTTGCGGCGATCGGAGCGCCCGCGGGCGCGAGGGAGGAGGTGGAGCGCGGCGGTCGGTCCTGAGCCGCCGATCGCGACTCGCGTCGCTCCTACAGGAAACGTCGAAGCGCGCGGTCGCCCCGTAGGAGGCGGCGCAAGTCGCGATTGCCACGGTTCCGTCGGCACGGCACCCGGTTCGCGCCGGGATCGCGACTCGCGTCGCTCCTACAGGAAACGTCGAAGCGCGCGGTCGCCCCGTAGGAGGCGGCGCAAGTCGCGATTGCCACGGTTCCGTCGGCACGGCACTTGGTTCGCGCCCGGATCGCGACTCGCGTCGCTCCTACAGGAAACGTCGAAGCGCGCGGTCGCCCCGTAGGAGGCGGCGCAAGTCGCGATTGCCACGGTTCCGTCGGCACGGCGCCCGGTTCGCGCCCGGATCGCGACTCGCGTCGCTCCTGCGGAAAGCGTGAGGCTCAGGTGCCGTACTTGCGCGCCAGGGTGTCGTGCAGCGCGACGAACTCCTGCGACAGCTTGTGCTTGGGGTCGAGGTGGATCATCGGCTTGGCCTGCTCGTGCGATTCCTTGATCCTGATCGAGGCCGACAGGTAGGGCTGCAGCACCGGCAGACCCTCGTCGATGAGTTCCTGGACCACCTTCTGCGGCAGGCTCGCGCGCGGCTGGAACTGGTTGACCACGATGCCTTCGACCTCGAGGGCGCGGTTGTGGTCGGCCTTGATCTCGTCCACGTTCGCGAGCAGCGAGTACAGCGCCTTGCGCGAGAACTCGTCGCAGTCGAAGGGGATCAGGCAGGCATCGGCGGCGATCAGCGCCGAACGGGTGAAGAAGTTGAGCGCCGGGGGGGTGTCGATGAAGACGCAGTCGAAGTCCTTCGCCAGCTCCTCCAGCGCATCGCGCAGCTTGTAGATCTTGTAGCGCGACTCGAGCTTGGATTGCAGCTCCTCGAGTTGCGGATGCGAGGGCATCACGTGCAGGCGCTCGAAGGGGGTGGCGACGACGAAGTCCTTGGTGCCGCGCGGGTTGAGCTTGAAGTTGAGCGTCTGGTCGAAAAAATCGGCGAGCGTCGCATCCAGGACGTCCACGCCGGCACCGAGCAGGTACTGGGTGGAGTTGCCCTGCGGGTCGAGGTCCACCACCAGGGTGCGCTTGCCCTGGGCGGCGGCGATCGCCGCGAGGTTGCAGGTGATCGTCGACTTGCCGACACCGCCCTTCTGATTGAATACCACCCGTCGCATCGCCTTCTCCCCTGTCGTCATGTGCGCGCGGCTGCTCGCCGGCCCCGCATTCTGCCAAAAACCGGCGCCTCCGGCGCGCCAGGCACCGGCAAAGCCCGATTCCAGGGTGATCCTGCGCATAAGCGGCGGGCGTGTCCAAGGCCGGGGTGCTGGAGTACACTTCGGGGGCGTCGGTCGCTGGCGATCCCGAGCCGGACGACGCCAACAAGAACAAGCAGGTCTGCGTTCGATTCCCGAGCAGCGTCCTCCGTCCCGGGCTGCAAGCCCCGGGCAGGTGCGTGCTGCGTCGCGATTCCGGCCCGGCCTCGACGACCTCATATCGATTACCTCATAGACACGAGAGGGGAGAACATGGATCAGGATTTCATCACCGCAGCGCTCGACTATCACCGCTCGCCGACGCGCGGCAAGATCTCGGTGGTGCCCACCAAGGGCCTCACCAACCAGCGCGACCTCGCGCTCGCCTATTCGCCCGGCGTGGCCGCGGCCTGCGACGCCATCGTCGCCGACCCTGCCGAAGCCTTCGAGCTCACCAGTCGCGGCAACCTCGTCGCCGTGGTCACCAACGGCACCGCGGTGCTCGGCCTGGGCAACATCGGCCCGCTCGCCTCCAAGCCGGTCATGGAAGGCAAGGGTTGCCTGTTCAAGAAGTTCGCCAACATCGACGTCTTCGACATCGAGCTGGCCGAGAACGACCCCGACAAGCTGATCGAGATCATCGCCGCGCTCGAGCCCACGCTCGGCGGCATCAACCTCGAGGACATCAAGGCGCCCGAGTGCTTCTACATCGAGAAGAAGCTGCGCGAGCGCATGAAGATCCCCGTCTTCCACGACGACCAGCACGGCACCGCGATCATTTCGGCTGCCGGCCTGGTCAACGGTCTCAAGGTGGTCGGCAAGAACATCGCCGACGTCAAACTGGTGTGCTCCGGCGCCGGTGCCGCGGCGATCGCCTGCCTCGACATGATGGTCAGCGTGGGCCTGCGACGCGAGAACATCTATGTGTGCGACTCCAAGGGCGTTATCTACGAGGGCCGCGAGCCCAACATGGAGCCGACCAAGGCGCGCTACGCGCAGAAGACCGAGGGCCGCGCGCTGGGCGACGTGATCGCCGGCGCCGACGTCTTCCTGGGCTTGTCGACCGCGGGCGTGCTCAAGCCCGAGATGGTGGCGAAGATGGCTGCCAAGCCGCTGATCTTCGCGCTCGCCAACCCGAACCCCGAGATCCTGCCGGCCGACGCCAAGGCCGTGCGTCCCGACTGCATCGTGGCCACGGGCCGTTCGGACTTCCCGAACCAGGTCAATAACGTGTTGTGCTTCCCCTTCATCTTCCGGGGTGCGCTCGACGTCGGCGCGACCACGATCAACGAGGAGATGAAGCTCGCCTGCGTGAAGGCGATCGCCGAGCTGGCCGAGGCCGAGGCGAGCGACATCGTCGCCAGCGCCTACGGCGGCCAGGAACTCAGCTTCGGTTCCGAGTACATCATCCCGAAGCCCTTCGATCCGCGCCTGATCGTCAAGATCGCGCCCGCGGTGGCGAAGGCGGCGATGGATTCGGGCGTGGCGACCAAGCCGATCGCCGACCTCGAGGCCTACGCCTCCAGCCTCAACGCCTTCGTCTACCAGTCCGGCATCGTCATGAAGCCGGTGTTCTCGGCCGCCAAGGCGGTGCCGCTGGAGCAGAAGCGCGTGATCTACGCCGAGGGTGAGGACGAGCGCGTGCTGCACGCGGTGCGCGTGGTGCTGGACGAAGGCCTGGCGCGTCCGATCCTCATCGGTCGCCCCGAGGTCATCGAGATGCGGATCAAGAAGATCGGCCTCAACCTCAAGCCCGAGCGCGACTTCGAAATCGTGAATCCCGAGTCCGACCCGCGCTATCGCGAGCTGTGGACCGAGTACTACAAGCTCATGAAGCGCGACGGGGTCACCCCCGACCTGGCCAAAGCCAAGATCCGCCGCGACACCACCCTGATCGGGGTCATGATGCTGCGCCGCGGCGATGCCGATGCGCTGGTGTGCGGCACCTTCGGCTCCTACGACTACCACCTCAAGCAGGTGGCGGACGTGATCGGGCTGGCGCCGGGCGCCAAGCAGTTCGCGGCGATGAACCTGCTGCTGCTCACCAAGCGCATGCTGGCGATCACCGACACCTATGTGAATGAGAACCCGAGTGCGGAGGAAGTCGCCGAGATCGCCCGCATGGCGTCCGACGAACTGCGCCGCTTCGGTATCGAGCCGAGCGTGGCGCTGTTGTCGCATTCCAACTTCGGCAGCTCGAACTCGGCTTCGGCGCGCAAGATGCGCCGCGCCTGCGAGATCCTGCGTGAGACCTCGCCCGACCTCAACGTCGATGGCGAGATGCACGGCGATGCCGCGCTCTCCGAGGAGATCCGCGACAAGCTGCATCCGGATTCGGGCCTGAAGGGCGAGGCCAACCTGCTGGTGATGCCCAACCTGGACGCCGCCAACATCTCGTTCAACCTGATGAAGGTGGCCAATGGCGACGGCGTCTCGGTGGGTCCGATCCTGCTGGGCGCGGCCAAACCGGTGCACATCGTGACCCCCTCGGCCACCGTGCGCCGCCTGGTCAACATGACCGCGCTCGCCGTGGTCGATGCCAAGGAGTCGCGCAACGCCGGGGCCTGATGCCTGCCGGTGGCGCCGCCTCCGCACGAGCCTCGCATGACGCGGTTCGCGCGGCGTTTTCCCGGGGGCAGTCCTGCGAGGGGCTGCCCCGCTTTGTTTCCTTCGTTCCCGCCAGGCGATCGCCATGCCGAAGACTTCCTCCCCGCGCGCGCTGCTGCTTGCTGCTGCGCTTGCCCTGAGCGCCCCGGCCGCGCCGGCCGCCGACTGGCTGCTCGCTTCCTCCAGCCCGCAGGTCGTGCCGGGCCAGCGCTTCGAAGTCGTGGTGATCGGCGAGGGCAGCGCGGCGGACTGGCCGGCGCGCCTGCCGGCGAGCATCGAGCTCTCGGGTGGCGGGCCGCGCATCGCGGTCGATCTGGTGGCGATCGGCAGGCCTGCGGCGGGGGGCGGCCAGCGCCGCTATTTCGCACGCTGGCCGATGGAGGTCACCGGGGTGGCGGCGCTCGCGCTCGTCGGGCGGCCTTCAGCCCGCGTGCTGCTCGACGCCGGGGCGGCGGCCGGTGTGGCTACGGCGGCCACCGCGTCGACCGCCATCCCGCCGGTCGCCGCGGCCGGCACGACGGCGGTCGCCCCAGCGGCCGCCGTGGCGCCGATGGCGCCGGTGGCGGCGGTGCCGTCCGATGCGGCGCCGGTCGAGCCGTCGGGCTTCGGCTTCCACGAGCCGATGTACTTCCTCATCGGCGGACGCGACCCGGTGTCGGCGCGCTTCCAGTTCAGCTTCCGTTACCGCATCTTCGACGAGCAGGGGGTGGTGGCGGAGACGATCCCGGTGGCGAGCGGCCTCTACTTCGGCTTTACCCAGACCTCGCTGTGGGACCTGCAGTCGGAATCCAAGCCATTCCGCGATTCGAGCTTCCGCCCTTCGCTGTTCTACCGCTTCGCGCTTGACGACCCGCAAAAGCGCGGTTCGCTGGCACTCTCCGGCGGTTACGAGCACGAATCGAACGGCAAGGAGGACATGCCCTCGCGCAGCATCGACACGCTCTTCGTGCGCGCCGACGCGCGCCTGCGCCTGGACGAGTCCGGCTCCTACCTCGGCGTCGTGCCCAAGGCGTGGACCTACCTCGATCGGGAGGACAATCCCGACATCGCGCGCTACCGCGGCCACGCCGAGCTCGGCCTGCGCCTCGGCCGCGACGACGGCTGGCTGTTCTCTACGCTGATCCGGCGCGGCACCGAGGGCAAGATGGGCACCCAGTACGACCTGTCCTATCCGATCCGGCGCAGCGTGTTCTCCGGGGTGGGCGCCTTCGTCCATCTGCAGGCCTTCAAGGGCTACGGCGAGACCCTGCTCGAGTACGACGAGAACAAGGAAGCGCAGTACCGCATCGGGGTCTCGCTGGTACGCTAAGATCACCCGACGCCGCGCGGCCGGGCTCCCTCCGACGCCGCGCGCAAGGAATCCCGAGGAGAATCCGATGACCCATGCGATCCGAATCCACCGCACCGGCGGCCCCGAAGTCCTGCAGTGGGAGGCCGTCGAGCTGCCGCCACCCGCGACCGGCGAGGTGCGCCTGCGCCACCATGCGGTGGGGCTCAACTTCATCGACACCTATCACCGCAGTGGCCTGTACCCGCTGACGCTGCCGTCCGGGCTGGGCATGGAGGGGGCGGGCGTGGTGGAGGCGGTCGGCGACGGTGTCGCCGAGCTGAAGGTGGGCGACCGCGTGGCCTATACCAGCGGCCCGCTCGATGCCTATGCCGAGGCGCGCAACATCGAGGCGCGCCACCTGGTGCCGTTGCCGGACGACATCTCCTTCGAGCAGGGCGCGGCGATGATGCTGCAGGGCATTACCGCACAATACCTGTTGCACGCCACCTACCCGGTCAAGGCGGGCGAGACCATCCTGGTGCATGCGGCGGCGGGTGGGGTCGGCTCGATCCTGGTGCAGTGGGCGAAGCAGCTCGGCGCAACCGTGATCGGCACCGTGGGCAACGATGACAAGGCGCAGCGCGCGCGCGTGCTCGGCTGCGACCACGTCATCGTGTACTCGCGCGAGAACTTCCCCGAGCGCGTGCGCGCGCTCACTGGCGGCGAAGGCGTCGCGGTGGTGTACGATTCGGTCGGGCGCGACACCTTCCTCGATTCGGTCGCCTGTCTGCGCCGCCGCGGCACCATGGTGAGCTACGGCAACGCCACCGGTCCGGTCGCCGCCTTCGATTGCGCCTTGCTGCACAAGGCGGGCTCGGTCTATGTCACTCGGCCCGGGCTGCCCGACTACATCGCCAGCCGCGCGGAGCTCGTCGAACGCGCCGCGGCGCTGTTCGAGGTGGTGCGCAGCGGCCAGGTGAGGATCGAGATCCTGCAGCGCTATGCGCTGAAGGACGCGGCCCAGGCGCACCGCGACCTCGAGGCGCGCAAGACCACCGGCTCGACGGTGCTGTTGCCCTGAGTGTCGGCGGCGGCGGGGGCGGGCGGCGTCGGGTAAAATCCGCGCCATGAATCCTGCTGCCCCCTCCACGGCCGAAGCGCCCATCGTGCCGAGCGCTCCGCGCTTCGTGCACCTCCGCCTGCACTCCGAATATTCGATCACCGACGGCATCGTCCAGCTCGACCAGGCGATCGCCGCCGCCGCGGCCGACGGCATGCCGGCGCTCGGCGTCTCCGATCTCGCCAACCTGTTCGGCATGGTCAAGTTCTACAAGGGCGCGCGCGGCAAGGGCATCAAGCCCATCGTCGGCGTGGACGCCTGGATCCGCAACGAGGCCGAGCGCGACAAGCCGCAGCGCGTGCTGCTCATCTGCAAGAACCGCGCGGGCTATGGTCAGCTGTGCGAGCTGCTGACGCGCGCCTACCTCGAGAACAAGCACCGCGGCCGCGCCGAGATGCGCCGCGAGTGGTTCGAGAATGGTGCCGCAAGCGCGCTGCTGTGCCTGTCGGGTGCGATGAGCGGCGACATCGGCGCGGCGATCGCGGCCGGCAACCTCGCGCTCGCCGAACAGCTCGCGGCCGACTGGGCGCGGCTGTTTCCGGACGCCTTCTACATCGAGATCCAGCGCGCCGGGCATCCCGGCACCGAGTCCTACATCCGCCACGCGGTGGAACTCGCCGGCCGGCTCGGCCTGCCGGTGGTGGCGACCCACCCGGTGCAGTTCCTCAAGCGCGAGGATTTCAAGGCACACGAGGCGCGCGTCTGCATCGCGCAGGGCTACGTGCTCGCCGACAAGCGCCGGCCGCGCGACTTCACCGAGGAGCAGTACCTCAAGAGCCAGGCGGAGATGTGCGAGCTCTTCGCCGATCTGCCCGAGGCGCTCGAGAACGCGGTCGAGATCGCGCGCCGCTGCTCGCTCACCGTGCAACTCGGCAAGAACTTCCTGCCCTTGTTCCCGACGCCCGAGGGCATGACGCTCGACGACTTCCTCGTCGCGGAGGCGAAGAAGGGGCTGGAGGAGCGCCTCGCCCAGCTCTACCCGCACCCGGAGGAGCGCGAGCGTCAGCGCCCGCGCTACGAGCAGCGGCTGAAGTTCGAGACCGACACCATCATCCAGATGGGCTTCCCCGGCTACTTCCTGATCGTGGCCGACTTCATCCAGTGGGGCAAGAACAACGGCGTGCCGGTCGGACCGGGGCGGGGCTCCGGCGCGGGCTCGCTGGTGGCCTACTCGCTCAAGATCACCGACATCGACCCCCTCGAGTACGCGCTGCTGTTCGAGCGCTTCCTCAACCCCGAGCGGGTGTCGATGCCCGACTTCGACATCGACTTCTGCCAGGACAACCGCTACCGCGTCATCGAGTACGTGCGCGAGCGCTACGGCAAGGACGCGGTGAGCCAGATCGCCACCTTCGGCACCATGGCCTCGAAGGCGGTGGTGCGCGACGTCGGCCGCGTGCTGGATCTGCCTTACGGCCTGTGCGACCGCCTCTCCAAGCTGATCCCGATCGAGGGCGCCAAGCCCGTCTCGCTGAACAAGGCCTACGAGATGGAGCCGCAGATCGGCGAGATGATGGCCGACGGCAACGACGGCGAGTCGGTGCGCGACCTGTGGAGCCTGGCGCAGCCGCTGGAGGGCTTGAGCCGCAACGTCGGCATGCACGCCGGCGGCGTGCTGATCGCGCCCGGCAAGCTCACCGACTTCTGTCCGCTCTACATCGCCGACGGCGACGACGCCACGCCGGTGTCGCAGTTCGACAAGGACGACGTCGAAGCCGTGGGCCTGGTCAAGTTCGACTTCCTCGGCCTGCGCAACCTGACCATCATCGAGCTCGCGCTGGAGTACGTGGCGCGCCTGGAGGGCAGCCGTCCGGACCTGATGAGCCTGGGCTTCGAGGATCCCGCCGCCTACCAGATCCTCAAGGACGCCAACACCACGGCGATCTTCCAGGTCGAATCGGACGGCATGAAGAAGCTGCTCAAGAAGCTCGCGCCCGACCGCTTCGAGGACATCATCGCGGTGCTCGCGCTCTACCGTCCCGGCCCGCTCGGCTCGGGCATGGTGGACGACTTCATCCTGCGCAAGAAGGGCCAGCAGGAGATCGACTACTTCCACCCCGACCTCAAGGCCTGCCTGGAGCCGACCTACGGCGTGATCGTGTACCAGGAACAGGTGATGCAGATCTCCCAGATCATCGGGGGCTACACGCTTGGCGGTGCCGACATGCTGCGCCGCGCGATGGGCAAGAAGAAGGCCGACGAGATGGCCAAGCACCGCGCCACCATCGCCGAGGGTGCGAAGCAGAAGGGCTATGACCCGGCGCTCGCCGAGCAGCTCTTCGACCTGATGACCAAGTTCGCGGAGTACGGCTTCAACAAGTCGCACACCGCGGCCTACGCGGTGGTCACCTACCACACCGCCTGGCTCAAGGCGCACCACTGCGCGGCCTTCATGGCGGCGACGATGTCGTCCGACCTGGACAACACCGATACCGTCAAGATCTTCTACGAAGACACGCTCGCCAACGGCATCAAGGTGCTGCCGCCGGATGTCAACGCCTCCGACTACCGCTTCGTGCCGGTGGATCGCAAGATCATCCGCTACGGCCTGGGCGCGGTGAAGGGCGTGGGCGAGCCTGCGGTGCGCGCGATCCTCGCCGCGCACGAGAAGGGCGGAGACTTCCGCGACCTGTTCGATTTCTGCGAGCGCGTCGATCGCCGCATGGTAAACCGCCGCGTCATCGAGGCGCTGATCCGCGCCGGCGCGATGGACACCCTGCCGGGCCACAAGGGCCTGGACCGCGCGCAGCTGATGGCGACCGTCGCGCTGGCGATGGAGGCGGCCGAACAGGCGGCGGCCAACGCGATGCAGGGTGGGCTCTTCGACCTGATGCCGGAGGCCGCGGGCGCGGCGCCCGAGTTCGCCAAGGTGCGTGCGTGGACCGAGCGCGAGCGCCTCAAGGAAGAGAAGCTCGCGATCGGCTTCTTCCTCTCCGGCCATCCCTTCAACGCCTTCAAGCCCGAGGTGCGCCGCTTCGTGCGCCGCACGCTGGCGCAGCTCGAGCCCTCGCGCGACATCATCATGCTGGCCGGCGTGGTGATGGAGCAGCGCACCAAGGTCGGCAACCGCGGCAAGATGGCCTTCGTGCTGCTCGACGACGGTACCGAGCCGCGCGAGGTCACGGTGTATTCCGAGGTGCTGGAGGCGAGCCGCGGCAAGATCGTCACCGACGAGGTGCTGGTGGTGGAGGCCAAGGTGAGCAACGACGATTTCTCCGGTGGCCTGCGCATCAACGCCGACCGCCTGCTCACCCTCGGCGAGGCGCGCAGCCGTTTCGCACGCGCGCTGTCGCTACGCATCGACGGCGAGCTTGCCGCCAGCGGCGGTGCGGCGGGCGCGGCCGGCAAGCTGCAGACCCTGCTCGAGCCCTTCCGCGAGGGCGGCTGCCCGATCCGCGTCCGCTATCGCAACGCCGCCGCCGAAGCCGAGCTCCCGCTCGGCGACGGCTGGCGCGTGCGCCTGGACGACGCGCTGCTGGAGAGCCTGCGCGAATGGCTGCCGGGCGAGGCGGTCGAGGTGGTGTACCCCTGAGGCGCCGCCCGGTGCGGTGACGACTGCGGCGTGGAATGGAGGCGCTGCAATCGCGACTTGCGTCGCTCCCACGGGAATCGAACATGCGCTGGGGGTCTGCGGGTTTTCGTAGGAGCGACGCAAGTCGCGATCACAGCGCATGAACTCCCACGGCGCGCAACGGGCGCGCCGCGTCGCCGTCGCGGAAGTCGAGGGCGCTTCGTTCGGGTCGGGCTGTGCTCAAACCGTCGGACGCTGCTCGAAGCCGGTGAGGCGCTCGAGTTCGGCCTCGAACACCTCCACCCGCGACACGCGCGCATTCTCCGGGCCCCGGTGGGCCCAGGCGACGAAGGTTTCGACCTTGACGAGCGGGCCGATCGCGAGCGCCTCGACCGTTCCGTCGCTGCGGTTGCGCACCCAGCCCGAGAGGCCGAGGCGCGCCGCCTCGGCGGTCGCGCTGCCGCGATACCAGACGCCCTGCACCCTGCCGTGGATGCGCAGGCGGCGGGCGATGGCGTCCGCCGCCGGCGCGCTTGCAGCGGGCAGCGGTGATTTCCCGTCGGGCATGCTCGAGTGCTGTTCAGGCGTGGGCGATTTCCGCTCAGGCATAGGCGATCTCCGGCTCGCGCCCGCTCAGGCGCTGGGCGCGGATCAGCGCCTCGGTGAGGTTGGCGGCGATGTTGTCGTCGCCGAGCTTGTCGCTGAAGCCCGAGCGGAACACGATCGAGCCGGGTTGCGAGTTGAGTCCGCACAGCACGAGGTGGGCGCCGCGCTTCTGCAGGTTGCGGTGCAGGGTCTGCAGGATGTCCAGGCCGGTGGTGTCGATGTTGATCACCTTGTCGAGGTCCAGCACGACCACCTCGGGGTGGCCGGGCAGCCCGAGCAGCAGGTTCTCGAGCTTGTTGGCGGCGCCGAAGAAGAGGCTGCCCTTGAGCTTGTAGGCGACGATGCGCGGCGTGCCGTCGGGGTGGGACAAGGCTTCGACGCCATAGAAGTCTTCCAGTGGCACGCGGTCGATGCGGGTGAGGTCGGACATGCGGTAGATGAAGAATAGGCTCGCGAGCGCCATCCCGATCTCGACCGCCAGGGTGAGGTCGAACACCACGGTGATGAAGAAGGTGCCGAGCAGGATGGTGCGGTAGTTGAGCGAGTAGCGCGCGAGCTCCTTCGGCGCGAAGGCGTGCCACTCTCCCATGTTGATCGACACGATGACCACGATCGCCGACAGCGTGGCGAGCGGGATGTGGCTGGCGAGCGGGGCGAGCGCGAGCACGATCGCGAGCAGCACGCCGGCGTGGATCATGCCGGCGATCGGGGTGCGTCCGCCGGTGCGGATGTTGGTCGCGGTGCGCGCGATCGCGCCGGTGGCGGCGAAGCCGCCGAAGAGCGGCGCGGCGACGTTGGCGATGCCCTGCGCCATCAGCTCCTGGTTGGGGTCGTGGCGGTCGTCGATCTGGCTGTCGGCGACGCGCGCCGAGAGGAGCGACTCGATCGCGCCGAGCAGCGCGATCGTGATCGCCGGCGCGATCAGCTTGCCGAGCGTGGACAGGCTCAGTTCCGGCAGGCCGAAGGGGGGAATTTCCTGCGGGATGCCGCCGAAGCGGCTGCCGATGGTGTCGACCGGGAGCGCGATCAGGGCGTTGATCGCGGTCATGATGATCAGCACCGCGAGCGGGCCGGGCAGGCGGCGCATCCACGCGGTCTTCACCGCCTGGCGGTTCCACGCCACCAGGATCGCCAGCGACACGACGGCCACGGCGACCGTAGGCAGGTCCAGGGTCGGCAGCGCCGCGGCGAGCGCCGCCATCTTGGCGAAGAACTCGCCCGGCAGGTCGGCGATCTGCAGGCCGAGGAAGTCCTTGATCTGCGAGATGAAGATCACGACCGCGATGCCGTTGGTGAAGCCGATCACGACCGAGAGCGGGATGAAGCGGATCATGTTGCCCAGGCGCAGCGCGCCCATGGCGAACAGCAGCACGCCGGACATCATCGTGGCGATGAGCAGGTTCTGCACGCCATGGTCGACCACGATCGCATACACGATCGGGATGAAGGCGCCGGTGGGGCCGCCGATCTGCACCTTGGAGCCGCCGAGGAAGGCGATCAGGAAGCCGGCGACGATCGCGGTCCAGATGCCGGCGGTGGGCGACATGCCCGAGGCGATCGCGAAGGCCATCGCCAGCGGCAGGGCGAGCACGCCGACGGTGATGCCCGAGGAGAGGTCGCCGACGAAGGTTGCACGGCTGTAGCCGTGCAGGGTGTCGAAGAGCTTGGGACGGAATTCGAGTTTCATGTTGTCTCCGCAGCGTACTGGTTCAGGACGGGGCGCGAGGCCCGGGCGGCGCCGCCGGCGTCGAGGGCTGGCAGGCGGCGCGGAGCGCGGAGACGGTCACCCTCGGCCGGCGTGATGCAGGACGATCCAGCGTTTCGAGGGTGTGAGCGGCATGACGGCGACTCGGCTCGGCTTACTTCACCTTCATGCCGGGGAGCGCGCCGGCGTCGGGCGAGAGCAGGAAGATGCCCGGCGTGCTGCCGGCGGCGTCGGAGGCTGCGAGCACCATGCCCTCGCTCATGCCGAACTTCATCTTGCGCGGCGCGAGGTTGGCGACCATCACCGTCAGGCGCCCGATGAGCGTCGCCGGGTCGTAGGCCGACTTGATGCCCGCGAAGACCTGGCGCGGTTTCGGGTTGCCGGACGCGTCGGCCTCGCCGATGTCGAGCGCAAGCCGGATCAGTTTGTCGGCGCCTTCGACGTGCTGGGCATCGACGATCCTCGCGATGCGCAACTCGACCTTGGTGAAATCGTCGATCGTGATATGCGGCGAGGCGGTCTCCGCAGCCTGGGCCGAATGCTGCTGTTTCTCGGCGTGGCGCTGCTGCGAGGACTCCGCCTCGGTGTCCTTGGCAGGCTTGTCTGTCTTCGCGGGCGCCGCCGTCGCCGGGGCGAGCGACTCGCGGTTGGCCTCGAGCAGGGCGTCGATCTGCTTGCGCTCGACGCGGGTCATCAGGTGGCTGTAGGCCTGGATGGCATGGCCGGCAGGCAGCGCCGCCCAGTCGCCCTGCCAGTCCATGGCCGGGATGGCGAGGAAGGTTTCGACCTGCGCGGCGAGCGCCGGCAGCACCGGCTTCAGGTAGCGGGTGAGGTCGCGGAACATGGTCAGCGCGGTGCTGCACACCGCGTGCAGGCGGGCTTCCTGGCCTTCCTGCCTGGCGAGTTCCCAGGGCTTGTGGTCGTTCACGTACTGGTTGGCGAGGTCGGCCAGGCGCATGACCTCGCGCAGCGCGCGGCTGTAGTCGCGCTCCTCGAACGCGGTGGCGACTCGGCCCTCGCTCCAGGCGGCGGCGAACTCGGCACAGGCGGCGGCGTCGGCCTCACCCAGGCGGCCGTCGAAGCGCTTGCCGATGAAGCCGGCGCAGCGGCTGGCGATGTTCACGAACTTGCCCACGAGCTCGGAATTGACCTTGGCGATCATGTCGTCGAGGTTGAGGTCGACGTCCTCCATGGTGCCGTTCGACTTGCCGGCGAAGTAGTAGCGCAGCCACTCGGGGTCGAGCTTCTGCGCGATGTAGGAGTGCGCGGTGATGAAGGTGCCGCGGCTCTTGCTCATCTTGGCGCCGTCGACGGTGAGGAAGCCGTTCACGCACAGCCGGCTGGGCGTGGCGTAGCCGGCGAACTTCAGCATCGCGGGCCAGAACAGGGCGTGGAAGTAGAGGATGTCCTTGCCGATGAAGTGCACCATCTCGGTGCCGGCCGCGGCGGCGCGGGCGGCGTCGGTGTAGTCCTCCACGGCGATCGTCTCGCCCGCGGCGGCGCGCTTGGCAGCGAGGTTGCGGAAGCTGGCGAGGTAGCCGATCGGTGCGTCCAGCCACACATAGAAGTACTTGCCCGGCGCACCCGGAATCTCGAAGCCGAAGTAGGGTGCGTCGCGCGAGATGTCCCAGTCGGAGAGCGTGTTCTCGCCCTCCTCAGTTGCGTTTTCTCCGAGCCACTCCTTCATCTTGTTGGCGGCTTCCATCTGCAGGCGGCGCTCGCCGGCGGCGTTGGTTCCGCGCGTCCATTCGCGCAGGAAGGCGACCGCGCGTTCGTCCGACAGACGGAAGAAGTAGTGCTCCGAGGTCTTCAGCACCGGCTTGGCGCCGGACACCGCGGAATAGGGGTTCTTGAGCTCGGTGGGGGCGTAGGCCGCGCCGCAGGCCTCGCAGTTGTCGCCGTACTGGTCGGGGGCGCCGCACTTCGGGCACTCGCCCTTGATGAAGCGGTCGGGGAGGAACATCTCCTTGACCGGGTCGTAGTACTGCTCGATCGAGCGTGTGTCGATCAGGCCGCCCGCCTTCAGCCTGGCGTAGATGTCCTCGGCATAGAAACGGTTCTCGGCGCTGTGCGTCGAGTGGTAATTGTCGAAGGCGACGCCGAAGGCGGTGAAGTCGCGCAGGTGCTCGCCGTGCACGCGCTCGATGAGCTGCTCGGGCGTGAGCCCTTCCTTTTCGGCGCGCAGCATGACCGGCGTGCCGTGGGTGTCGTCCGCGCACACGTAGTGCACCGAGTGGCCGCGCATGCGCTGGTAGCGCACCCAGATGTCGGCCTGGATGTAGCCCACGAGGTGGCCGAGGTGGATGTCGCCGTTGGCGTAGGGCAGGGCGTTGGTGACGAGGAGCTTGCGGGACATGATGGGTGCGGGAACCGGTGCCGGATAAAGTCGAGAGTTTAGCAAAGCGGCACGCGATGCCGCGCCGTGGCGCGCGCTCAGGGCATGCGCGAGAGGATCAGCTCGATGCGGCGGTTGCGCACGCGGCCTTCCTCGGTGGCGTTGGACGTGAGCGGATCGGCCTCGCCGCGACCGTCGGCGGCGAGGCGGTCGAGGGCGATGCCGCGCTCGCGCAGCCACGCCACCACTGCCTCCGCGCGCGCGATCGACAGGCGCAGGTTGACCATCTCGCTGCCTTGGCTGTCGGTGTGGCCGACCACCCGCACCGCCACTCCGGCCTCGGCCGCGAGCGCGGGCGCGAGCGCGTCGAGCGCGCGTCCGAGCGTCGGACGGATTGCCGGACTGCCGCTGGCGAAGCCGTCGGCGACCGGGATCTGCACGCGGAAGCCCGTGTCGCCGGCGCTGCCGATCTCGACTCCCGCGAGGCCGGTGGTGGCCTTGGCGAGCTGCTCGCGAAGTGCGGCCCAGGACGGTTCGGGCGGTGCGGTCCGCACCAGCGCATGGCGGTGGATCGCGTCGGTGGCCGTGCCATTGCCGCCAGGGCTGGCGCAGGCGGCGAGGAGGCCGGCGAGCAGGGTGGCGGACACGAGGGCCGTCGGGAAGCCGGGTCTGCGGCGGGAATTGCGCAAAGTCATGTGCATGTGGCGCCTGCATGCGGCGCGCGGGAAATTCGTCGAACGGGGTCGGGTGCGGGGGCGGGCGAGAAACCCTGCGCAGAACGCGGATGAGTCCGGCGCTGCGCTCCGGTATGATTCTGCCGCTTCCACCCGGCGGCGGGTGCACCGATTTTCGAGGAAAACGCGATGAGTCTTGATCAGCAAACCGTAACCGAAGCGCTCAAGCAGGTGATCGATCCCAACACCGGCAAGGATTTCGTGGCGGGGCGCAGCATCCGCAACCTGTCGGTGCAGGGCGGCGAGGTCCGCTTCGACGTCGAGCTCGGCTACCCGGCGAAGAGCCAGCACGATCCGATCCGCGCGCTGCTGAGCGAGGCCGTGGCCAAGCTGCCGGGCGTGGAGCGCGTCGCCGTGACGGTGTCGAGCAAGGTGGTCGCGCACGCGGTGCAGCAGGGCGTTAAGCTGCTGCCGGGCGTGCGCAACATCATCGCGGTGGCCTCGGGCAAGGGCGGCGTGGGCAAGAGCACGACCGCGGTGAACCTCGCGCTCGCGTTGTCGGCCGAAGGTGCCCGCGTCGGCCTGCTCGACGCCGACATCTACGGTCCCTCGCAGCCACAGATGCTGGGCATCGGCGACCAGCGCCCGGTGTCGGAGGACGGCAAGACCATGACCCCGCTGCAGGCCTTCGGGCTGCAGGCGATGTCGATCGGCTTCCTGATCGACCCCGATACGCCGATGGTGTGGCGCGGCCCGATGGCCACGCAGGCGCTCAACCAGATGCTCAAGGACACCGCCTGGGACGACCTCGACTACCTCGTCATCGACATGCCCCCGGGCACCGGCGACATCCAGCTCACCCTGTCGCAGAGCGTGCCGGTGACCGGCGCGGTGATCGTGACCACGCCGCAGGACATCGCGCTGCTTGACGCGCGCAAGGGCGTGAAGATGTTCGAGAAGGTGGGCGTGCCCATCCTCGGCGTGGTCGAGAACATGAGCATCCATATCTGCTCGAAGTGCGGCCACGAGGAGCACATCTTCGGCCAGGGCGGCGGCGAGAAGATGTGCGCGGACTTCAAGGTGCCCTTCCTCGGTGCGCTGCCGCTCGACATCCAGATCCGCACCGAGGCCGACAGCGGCGCGCCCACCGTGGTCGCCGATCCGGATGGCCGCATCGCCTCGATCTACAAGCAGATCGCGCGCAAGGTGGCGGTGCGCATCGCCGAGCGCTCGAAGGACATGACGCACAAGTTCCCCAACATCGTGTTCAAGTCCGCCTGATTGCGCAGGCCGCGCCCGTCCGTAGCGGCGGGCGCGCACGTCGAGCGTGCTCGGCGTGCGCCAACTTCGCGCGATCCGGCCGCGATTCGTTTTCCCTCCGCCTTTCGTCCGCCGCTTGCCTGCCTTACACTACGCGGCTTTTCACGGACGGCCTCCGCCGCCCGCACCGCAACCCGCCGGAAGACGCGCCCATGTCCATCAAGTCCGACAAGTGGATCCGCCGCATGGCCGAACAGGCCCGCATGATCGAGCCCTTCGCGCCGGAACTGGTGCGCAGCAACGACACCGGCCGCATCGTGTCCTACGGCACCTCGAGCTATGGCTACGACGTGCGCGTGGCGAACGAATTCAAGATCTTCACCAACATCAACTCGACCATCGTCGACCCCAAGGACTTCGATGCGCGCAACTTCGTCGATTTCACCGGCGACGTGTGCATCATCCCGCCGAACTCCTTTGCACTCGCGCGCACGGTCGAGTACTTCCGCATCCCGCGCAGCGTGCTGACCGTGTGCCTGGGCAAAAGCACCTACGCGCGCTGCGGCATCATCGTGAACGTCACCCCGCTCGAGCCCGAGTGGGAAGGCCACGTGACCCTCGAGTTCTCCAACACCACCCCGCTGCCGGCGAAGATCTACGCCAACGAAGGCGTGGCGCAGATGCTGTTCTTCGAGTCGGACGAGGTGTGCGAGACCTCGTACAAGGATCGCGGCGGCAAGTACCTCGGGCAGACCGGCGTCACCCTGCCCAAGATCTGAGCGCCTTCGCTTCGCCGACCTTCCTCCACGGGGCCGCCTGACGGCCCCTTGTGCTTTTTCGAACCAATTTCGGTAACGCGCGGGCAATCTTCGCCGGAGTACACTGCCGGCTTTACCCGGCCCGCACGGACCCGCTGGAGACGACCAGGATGAGATTCCACTTCCCCATCATCATCATCGACGAGGACTTCCGCTCGGAGAACACCTCGGGACTGGGGATCCGCGCGCTCGCCAAGGCGATCGAGGAAGAGGGCATGGAAGTGCTCGGCGTCACCAGCTACGGCGACCTGACGTCCTTCGCGCAGCAGCAGAGCCGTGGCTCGACCTTCATCCTGTCGATCGACGACGAGGAGTTCTCCTCGCCCGAGGCCTCGGCCAAGGCGATCGCCGACCTGCGTGCGTTTGTCGTCGAGATCCGCTTCCGCAACGCCGACATCCCGATCTTCCTGCACGGCGAGACGCGCACCACGCGCCACATCCCCAACGACGTGCTGCGCGAGATGCACGGCTTCATCCACATGTTCGAGGACACGCCGGAGTTCATCGCGCGCTACGTGGTGCGCGAGGCGAAGAACTATCTCGATTCGCTGGCGCCGCCCTTCTTCCGCGCGCTGGTGCACTACGCGGCCGACAGCTCGTACTCGTGGCACTGCCCGGGGCACTCGGGTGGCGTTGCTTTTCTGAAAAGCCCGGTGGGGCAGATGTTCCACCAGTTCTTCGGCGAGAACATGCTGCGCGCGGACGTGTGCAATGCGGTCGACGAACTCGGCCAGCTGCTCGACCACACCGGGCCGGTGGCGGCCTCGGAGCGCAACGCGGCGCGCATCTTCAACTGCGACCACCTGTACTTCGTCACCAACGGCACGTCGACGTCGAACAAGATGGTCTGGCACACCACGGTGGCGCCCGGCGACATCGTGGTCGTCGACCGCAACTGCCACAAGTCCATCCTCCACTCGATCATCATGACCGGCGCGGTGCCGGTGTTCCTGACGCCGACGCGCAACCACTACGGCATCATCGGCCCGATCCCGCTGGAGGAGTTCTCAATGGAGAACATCCGCAAGAAGATCGAGGCCAACCCCTTCGCGCGCGAGGCGAAGAACAAGAAGCCGCGCATCCTCACCATCACCCAGTCGACCTACGACGGCGTGGTGTACAACGTCGAGGCCATCAAGGAGCTGCTCGACGGCGAGATCGACACCCTGCACTTCGATGAAGCCTGGCTGCCGCACGCCGCCTTCCACGACTTCTACGGCGACTATCATGCGATCGGCGCCGATCGTCCGCGCTGCCGCGAGTCGATGGTGTTCGCCACCCAGTCCACCCACAAGCTGCTCGCCGGACTCAGCCAGGCCTCGCAGATCCTGGTGCAGGACTCGCAGACCCGCAAGCTCGACCGCGACATCTTCAACGAGGCCTACCTCATGCATACCTCGACCTCGCCGCAGTACGCGATCATCGCGTCCTGTGACGTGGCGGCGGCGATGATGGAGGCGCCGGGCGGCACCGCGCTGGTCAATGAATCGCTCTCCGAGGCGGTGGAGTTCCGTCGCGCGATGCGCAAGGTGGACGCCGAATTCGGCGACGACGAATGGTGGTTCCAGGTCTGGGGGCCGGAGTACCTGGCCGAGGAGGGCATCGGCGAGCGCGACGACTGGACGCTGAAGGCCGGCGAGCGCTGGCATGGCTTCGGCAACCTGGCCGAGGGCTTCAACATCCTCGACCCGATCAAGGCAACGATCATCACCCCGGGCCTGAACATGGACGGCGACTTCGCCGAACACACCGGCATCCCGGCGGCGATCGTCACCAAGTACCTCGCGGAGCACGGCATCATCGTCGAGAAGACCGGCCTGTATTCCTTCTTCATCATGTTCACCATCGGCATCACCAAGGGCCGCTGGAATACGATGGTGACCGAGCTGCAGCAGTTCAAGGACGACTACGACCGCAACCAGCCGCTGTGGCGCGTGATGCCCGAATTCATCGCCAAGCATCCGCGCTACGAGCGCGTCGGGCTCAAGGATCTGTGCGACCAGATCCACAGCTTCTACAAGGCCAACGACGTCGCCCGACTGACCACCGAGATGTATCTGTCGGACATGGTGCCGGCGATGAAGCCCGCCGACGCCTTCGCCAAGATGGCGCACCGCGAGATCGAGCGCGTGGCGCTCGACGAGCTCGAGGGCCGCGTCACCGCGATGCTGGTCACGCCCTATCCGCCGGGCATCCCGCTGCTGATCCCGGGCGAGCGCTTCAACGCGACGATCGTGCGCTACCTCAAGTTCGCGCGCGACTTCAACGCCCGCTTCCCCGGCTTCGAGACCGACATCCACGGCCTGGTCAAGGGCGAGGACGGGCGCTACCACGTGGATTGCGTGAAGGGCTGAGCCGCTCCCGCCGCAGGGGGTGTCGAATGACGAGGGTCGCGCGATGCGGCCCTTGTCGTTTCTGCGGCAGGGCAGTCGGGCTCAGCGCCGGCAGTAGCGCACGAAATCGAAGTCGAAGGCGTTGTCGGCGTCGGCGTGGTGTGTCTCGCGACGCTCCTCGACGAACCGCGCCGGATCGACGGCGGGGAAGTGCGCATCGCCCTCGACGTCGGCTTTCACCTCGGTGAGCTCGAGGCGGTCGGCGAGGGGAAGCAGCTGGGCGTAAAGTTGGGCGCCGCCGATCACGAACAGTGTCTGGGCCTCGCCGGCCGCGGCGATCGCGGCCGCGGGGTCGGCGAAGCATTCGGCGCCTTCGGCACGGTAATCCGGCGTACGGCTCACCACGAGGTTGCGCCGTCCTGGCAGCGGGCGGCCGAGCGATTGCCAAGTCTTGCGCCCCATCAGGATCGGGTGCCCCAGGGTGAGGGCACGGAAATGCTGCAGGTCGGCCTTCAGCCGCCAGGGCAGCTCGTTATCGCGGCCGATCGTGCCGTTGCGCGCGACCGCGGCGATGAGGACGATCTCGGGCTTCTTCATACCGCCACCGGGGCCTTGATGTGCGGATGCGGGTCGTAGCCTTCGAGCGCGATGTCCTCGAAGCGGAAGCCGAAGAGGTCGCGCACTGCGGGGTTCAGGCGCAGCGTCGGCAGGGGGCGCGGGGCGCGCTCGAGCTGCTCGCGCGCCTGCTCCAGGTGGTTGCTGTAGAGGTGGCAGTCGCCACCGGTCCACACGAAATCGCCCGCTTCGAGCTCGCACACCTGCGCCACCATGTGGGTGAGCAGGGCATAGGAGGCGATGTTGAAGGGCACGCCGAGGAAGATGTCCGCGCTGCGCTGGTAGAGCTGGCAGGACAGGCGACCGCCGGCGACGTAGAACTGGAAAAGCGCGTGGCAGGGCGGCAGGGCCATGGCGTCGACCTCACCCGGATTCCACGCCGAGACGAGATGGCGGCGCGAATCCGGGGTGCGCCGGATGCTTTCGACGACGCGTGCGATCTGGTCGACGCTGCGCCCGTCTGCGGTCTCCCAGCGCCGCCACTGCTTGCCGTACACCGGGCCAAGCTCGCCGTCGGCGTCCGCCCATTCGTCCCAGATCGACACGCCGTTTTCCTTGAGGTAGCGGATGTTGGTCTCGCCCTGCAGGAACCACAGCAACTCGTGGATGATCGAGCGCGTGTGCAGCTTCTTGGTGGTCAGGAGCGGAAAACCGTCCTGCAGGCGGAAGCGCATCTGCCAGCCGAACACCGACAGGGTTCCGGTGCCGGTGCGGTCGGTCTTGGGGTCGCCGTGCTCGAGCACATGGCGCATCAGGTCGAGGTACTGTCGCATCGTCGCTCCCGGAAAAGGCGAGATTCTACTGTGCAGGGCGAAGGATCTGTGATGACGGTGGCGATACGATCGCTTCGTCCCGGCGTGTATGCGGTGGACATCGCCGTGGACGCTGGTTCAGAATGTGACGAAATCTTTCGTGCGACGCCTGTTTTCCCTGGGGAATACAGGCAGGGCGCGGTTTGTGCGGAGAAAGCCCTTTGGATCAGCCCAGGACGCTCGACTACACGCCTGCCGGTGTGCTCGCTGGTGGAGGCAACCCGGTCGCGGGCCTGGAGGCGGCGACTGCGACGCTGCGGGCATTGTACAAACCGGGAAGCCAGAAGACGGAGGTCGCGGGCTTGCATGTGGTGTCCAGCTTCGACGACGCCTTGCGTGAAGCAGTCGAGCGCTCGGCGCCGGTCGGGGTGCGCGCTCTGGCAAGCGCCGCGCCCGAGCGTGACCACGCGTGGTGGGTGCGTTGGCTCGCAGGGGTCCGGGATGCCTGGATGGCAGTGTGCGATGGCTATTGGTGTCTCTCCCCGTCGAACTCGGTGGCCGCCTCCGAAGAGATCCGGCTGCGTCTCGCGAGCAGCGTGGTCGAGGCGCTGAAGTGGTCCGCCTGCGATCGCTTCGGCCCCGAGGAGGTGCTCTGGGGGCGCATCGGCCAGTTGTTCTCTTCCTCGCCGCAGGCCCGCGACAGCGTCGTCGGCGGAGACTTGCACAGCATCGGGCGAGAATACCTGCGCGCGGTCGCCCACTACAGCATCAACCTCGATCAGGTCGAGCTCGAGATGGGCGTCGCGCTCGGGCACGTGGTGGATATTTGCCTTCCCTTTCTCTCCCTCGATCGGCGCGCGGCGGATGTTCCGCAGTATGTGGTCATCCCCGAGGAGGGAACCATCCCGGTGCGCCAGATGGGCAAGCACCGGGATGGCGAGTGGCGTTTCGCCCCGTGGGCGGCGGGGGAGTTGCTGACCGAGTTCTCGAGGCAGCTCGCGCGCTCGATCGTGCCCGCTCCGTTCGGGCGCCTGCCACTCGAGCATGCCCGTGCAGCCGTCGAATACCTGCGCATGCAGTGGTCGCATACCCCTCCGGTGCGCACACGACGCCGTTACGCCCAGGAGGCGAGCGCAGATATCGCGCGGGGATTGCACGCCTGTGCCGCGGTGATCGGCGGGCAGCCCTTGCCGGTGCCGCGAAACTGGAGGGTGGTCGATTTCAGTCGCAGCGGCCTGCAGATTGTCGCCAACAGCGACCCGACGCGCGCGTGGCCAGACATCGGCGAGCTCCTCGGCATCCATTTCGTGGACGGCGAAGGCTGGCAGCTTGGCATCGTGCGCCGGTTGCGCATGTGGGCTGCGCACGCGGGTCTGGGCATCGAGTTGCTGGCACGCAGTCCGACGCTCGGCGTGATCGATGACGGTCGCGCCAGCGTGGACGGCATCCTGTGCGATCTCCCGAGCAAGGGCGAGGCCTTGCGCGTCTTGATGCCCGCCAATGCGCCTGCGCTCGCCGAGCCGGTCTTCGTCAAGACCGCCGGGGCGGTCCATAAACTACGCTCGCTCGGTGTTCTCCGGCGCGAAGCCGGTTATCAACTGCAGGTGTTCCAGGTTCTGTAAGTCCTTAGGCGCTCCTTGGCCGATCCGACCGGCCGTTCGCGGTTGTCGGATGCAAGGGGGGGCGGGGATTTCGTTGGTTGGCGTCGTGCGAGGGCGACGCAGGTCGAGTGTGCTTGGCGTGGATGGCCTGTGGTTTTGCGCGGCGTGGTGTTTGCGGCTGGTGTGCTGGTGCGGGTGTTCGTGGATTGGTCGGAGAGGTTTTTTGTTGTTTTTTCTTGACGTCAGGATTTGGTTGTCTATAATGCGCACCTCTTCCAGCGCAGCGGTGCTTGAGTGCAGG
>WBZL01001276.1_pt1 | contig 26834 bp, 21 predicted proteins | sample 5204291 | NCBI WGS metagenome assembly WBZL01 (sample SAMN12344345, study PRJNA552823) | activated sludge metagenome | biome: Activated sludge suspended growth; feature: Nitrification reactor; material: Wastewater; isolation source: activated sludge from nitrification reactor of wastewater...
CTCGAAGTTGCCGTACAACCCGCCCTTGGTCAGCCCGGTAGCTTCCATGATATCGCTCATGGAGGTCCCGGCAAAGCCTTTCCTGTTAAAAAGGCCGGCCGCCTGTTCCACAATATGCTGCTTGGTCCGGTCTGATTTGGTCAACATGCGGCAAAGATACAAAATAAACCGATCGGTTTTTAATTCAAATGTGCTTTTTAAAAAAAAATGACCACCGGTTATTAAAACTTGATAAAATAGAACAGTATTACTACTTCAATTTTGGCCTGGGTTAGCAGATTACTTACTTTTTTATGAAACCTTTTTACTTTAAATTTGTGTTCATATTGTAACAAGGCATGGCCAGAATTGACCAGGTGCTTTTCAAAACAAGGCCGGCGTTTGCCAAAACCTAATTTAAAAAAATGCGTACTGTAACGATTGACATCATCAATGACAAGGCCCTAAATCTTCTGCTAGATTTAGAATTATTGGAGCTCATCCGATTACGAGAAGAAAAGCATGTAGAAAATACTGCCATCAAGGACTGGACCAAGTACAAAGGTTCGATGACCAAGCAGGTTTTGAATGAGGTCGATCAACAACTAAACACGCTGCGCAGCGAATGGGAATAAAATATCTCTGGGATACCAATACAGTCATTTACTATTTGCAGCAGCAATTCCCGCTTCAATCTGAAAAATTAATTGACGAGCTTTTAAAAGACTCCGGTCCAGCTATTTCAGTGATTACCGAAATTGAATTGCTCTGCTGGAAAACGCCGTTTGAAAATGACCTGAAAGTACTTAATAACTTCATTGAAGAAGCTTTTGTAATTGAACTGGACAGGGATATCAAACTTAAAACCGCTGAGATCAGAAAGGTTCATAAAGTCAAACTCCCGGATGCAGTTATTGCCGCGACAGCTTTGGTTTATGATGCTGCCCTGGTCACCAGGAATGTCACCGACTTCAAAAACATTGATGGCCTGAAGTTGATCAATCCATACGAAACCTCCTAAAGTATCCAGAATCTTGCACTATCAAAGTACAGCATTTTTGGGCTTTCAGCAGCCTATTTTGGCCACCGCTAAATTAAAGGCATCAAGTCACCCCTCCAACTCCTCCCCGCAAAACTTGCAATACCGCGCGTCCGCATCGTGCCCCTCCCGGCTGCAATACCGGCAGGCCTTGGTTGTAATGTCTGCCTTCTGGTTGGAACGGATCAGTTCGCCGGTCACGATCCCGGTCGGCACGGCAATGATCGCATAGCCCAGGAGCATGACCGCGGCAGAGAGGAATTGCCCGATATCGGTCCGGGGGGTGATATCCCCGTAGCCAACGGTCGTCAGCGTAACGATGGCCCAATAGATGGACCTCGGGATGCTGGAAAACCCTTCGTTCCGGCCGCCTTCCACCAGGTACATCAGGGCGCCGATGATCATGACCAGGAGCAGGACAAAAAACAGGAAAACGGTTATTTTGGCCAGGCTTGCCCTGACGGCCCGCATCAGCGTTTCCCCTTCCTTCAGGAAATAGCCCAGTTTCAGGATCCGGAACACGCGCAGCAACCGCAACGCCCGGACCACCAGAAAATACTGGGCGCCAACCAGAAAAACGCTCAGATAGGCCGGCAGGATGGCCAGCAGATCGATCACGCCGAAAAAGCTGGTCATGTACTTTCTCGGGCTGTAAACCGAGTAGATCCTCAGCGCATATTCGATGGTGAACAGGACGGTGAAAACCCATTCCAGGGTCCAGAAAAGATCGGCGTATTTTATCTGAATGTAATTCACACTCTCCAGCATCACGACCAGTACGCTGGCGGAGATCAATATGAGCAATGCAATATCAAAGGCCTTTCCCGCCGGCGTATCGGCTTCAAAAATGATCTCGTGCAGTTTTTCCCGGGTCGGGCTGAACGGCTTAGTAGTCTCTTTCATCTTCTTCCAGTATAGCGTAGTGGTAGTTGTCCTTCCAGTTTCCCCGGATGGGCAGCATTTTTCGCTTGAGGCCCTCGCGGGTCATGCCCACCTTTTCGAGCACTTTTATGGACATTTGGTTATCGGTCGTAACGCCGGCTTCGATCCGGTGGAGCCGGAGCTCTTCAAATCCGAACTTGATGATGGTCTTGACAGCTTCGGTTGCAAAACCCTGGCCCCAGAATTCGGGCAGGAGATTGTAGTAGATCTCTCCCATTCTGAACCGGTCGTTGGTCACACTGAGGCCGGCTTCTCCTATAAACATTCCGGAAGATTTCAGGTTGATGGTCCAGCCGAAGTTCTTTTGATCTCCCGACCGGGCGGCTTCGACAGTGGAGCGGATCAGTATTTTGGTCATGTTCAGATCCTCCGGAATACCGATCGTATTGAATTCCTCGACCTCCGGGCAGGAGTACAGATCGTGGATGTTGCCCAGGTCATCCCAGGTGAGTTCAGCCAGGACCAGTCTTATGGTTTCCAGCAAAATCATGGCATTTGGTTAGGTTTCATGCTTTCGTTTTCAAAGCCCAAGTTATTCGGGTTTTTTGAAAAAAACCAATCCGGAGCGGCATTATCTCCATTCTCCGCCCCAGGGCCGACCTTCCAGACCGGCCTCAGGGCTCATCCGAAGCCCGGACAATGCCGTTCCGTAATTTGGACCGCACAATTTGCCGTTTTTATACCCCTTTATTGTAGATTTGCTGATTGAACAATTAATACAAACTTTCAAATGAAAGCCGTAATAATCGAAGATGAGATCAACGGTTTGAACAACCTGAAAAACCTTTTGTCAGAACACTGCGAAGAAGTGGAAGTCATCGGCGAAGCCGGTACGGTAGAAGAAGGCGTTGACCTGCTGACCGACCCCGCCTGCACCCCGGATGTGGCATTTCTCGACATCAGCCTGCCGGACGGACTGGTGTTCCAGATGCTGAATCAGCTCCGCCCCATCGATTTTGACATTGTTTTTGTTACCGCCTATTCCGAATACGCCATCAAGGCCTGCGAATACAGCTCCATCGGCTATATCGTCAAGCCCATTGACCCGGATATGCTGATCGAAGCGGTCTCCCGGATCCGCCCCCGCAAATACAACGAGACGGACCGCCGGCTGGAGTTGTTCAACAATTACTACAACAACCCCAATGCCTTCACCAAAATGAGCATTCCCGCGCTCGACGGCATTTACTTTGTCAACATCAAGGATATCGTACGCTTCGAAGCCGAAGACAACTATACGCATATCTATATGAACAACGGCGACCGGATCACGGCTTCCAAGACCATCAAGGCCTACGAAGACCTGCTGGCGCCCTTCAACTTCTACCGCGTCCACAAGCGCCATGTCATCAACCTCAACTACATGCGCAAATTCGTCAAAGGCGACGGCGGCTACCTCATCATGGACGATGAGATCAAGATCGAAGTCTCCCGCCGGCGCAGGGCTGCCTTTATGGAGCAGATGCGGCGTTTGCAGGAATATTAATTTTAGTTGTAAGTCGTAAGTTGTAAGTGTTGCCATTAAACGACTTACGACTTACAACTTACAACTTATGACTTACGACTTACGACTTATGACTTACGACTTATGACTTACGACTACACACTATCTCACTAAGACCCGCACCACCACCGGCATGATCCCGCCTTTCTTCAACCCGCTTTGGGCCTGAATTTCTGCGGCATCATACTGCACATCACTTACCGGTTCCAATTGTTTGCCGAAGGCTTTCTGAAGGTTCGCCAGGAAATCGCCCTTTTGGTAGGATTGCAACTTGGACAGGTACCCGTTGAAGTTATCGATCGGCGATTTGGATACGAGGAAACAGATGTACTCCGTTCCGGGGTTTGAAAACGACAGGGCGCCGTAGGGCCCTGGGATCGGCAGATTGACATCAGCGATGGAAACTACGGCGCTCTCGTGTTTGCCGTCGTACTTGCTGTCGAGGGTTTCGTCCCGCGGCCAATGGACCTTCACCTTTCGGCCGGCATCAAAAGAGAAGGCGTAGAGGTACATATCCGCTGTGATGTACTTCACCAGGGGTTGCAACAGGTCGCCTTTTTTCAGGGCTCCGGCCCGGAGGTCGTAATAGCCGTTGTTGTACCGGAGATCCAGATCGGTGAATTGCAGGTTATTGTCCTCGTCATACCCGGGCCGGCGGATGGTTACGGCGGATTTGTATTCCTTTCCGGACAAGTGCCCGTCATCCGGGATCAATTGAACGGCGTATTGGCAAAACCGGCCGAAATCCTTGTATTTGACCCAGATAAAGCCGCTGTTGCCCCAATTGACGCCCCAGCTGTTCATCAGTTCGAAAGCCTCCCGGCCGTCGTCGAACCCGATCACCACCATGGCGTGGGCCCCCAGCAGCGAAGTGTCGCCTTTGGCAGGGTACCAATACTCATCCTTCGAGGTGATCCGCTGGAAATTCTTGTACAACTTCATGCCGATGATCACCGGCTTGTTCTGGGCCAGACTCAGCTTGGTCTTCTGGATCTTGACGGTGGCCGGATCGTTGGGAGCAAACAGCGTGACATAGTCCCGGATCCGGTTTTGAGCGGCGTTTTCCTTGTCCTCATCGCCGGCGGTTTTTTCGCAGTCGTTCTTGATCCGGTCAAAATCCCGCGAAAAGATATCGCCCGTTTTGACGAGAAAACCGGCGGCATCCGAAATGTAGGCCCCAAAATCGCAACTCCCTTTCCGGACCTGGTTGTAAATAAACAGGGCCGACATGGCGTCGCGGGTGATCTCCGGGGTTTTGCCCGCCATTTTGTTCCGGATGGCGTTCAGTATGGTGAATGCCCCGTAGCCCGTCGACCAACCGGTGCAGGAGCCGATATACCCCTGATCCTGAGGGGTCGGGCAATAGGGTTTCAGGTCCGCTTTGGCAATGCCTTTGAGGGCTTCGCTTTCCGCTTTGCTGCCTTCTCCGTACAGCGGTTGCCTGGGCAGTATTTCATAGCGTTCGTCATCGAGCAGCAGCCCCTGAGCCTGGAACAAGGCCGGGAAGGCCAGCAATAACGCCAATGACAGATATTTGGGGATTGAGAAGCTCATTATTTTTATTGATTGGATTGTTCGATTGTTCGATTGATTCGATTGTTCGATTGATTCGATTGTTCGATTGATTCGATGGTTCGATTGATTCGATTGTTCGATTGATTCGATTGATTCGAATTTAGTCATCTGCCGGTTGGTCAGCTTAAATCGATTCATTCGAAACATTCCAAAAATCGATTCAATTGTTCGATCGATTCAATTATCATTGACGCACCGCACGTAATACCGCAAATCGGACGCCCCCTGTATGACAGCGGTTGACCATACCTGCGCGCTTCCGGATTTGTTGAAGCCGGCAAAAGCATCCGTACCGCCCCAGAAACCGACATAATCCCCCAGGCCGCTGCAATCGTCATCAGCCAGGCAGGAGCCGCCCATCAGAAAATCCAGCTTGGTATTGCCGCCGGGCAAAAATGGCGTTGCACTGCCGCTGTAAATCGGCCCGTTTCCCGTGAGTTGCTCCGTCAACCCGTAGGTTTGAAAGAGCTCCTTCCATTCGTCTGCCGTCGCCACATGCCAGCCGTTGGTACATACGTTGGCCAGGGTCTGTTTGGAATAGACCCGACCGTAGAGGTCGCAATTTGCATCCGCCATTCCGTAGCAGCTGGAGAAGAAATTGGCGGTATTGAAATCCAGGCTTTCCACCATCCAGCATTTGCCGGGTTTGTTGGGATCGTGGCTGCCGTCGTTGGCAATCCAGATCGTTTTATAGGTCTTGCCGTCTCTGGGATCCTTGAACACCTGGCCGCATTCCCAGGCGCCGGTATCCGGAACCTCATCCAGGTTACACCCCGGACAAGCAAAAATGAACAAGGAGGCGGTGATCATGAAAAGGAGGCTCTTTTTCATTTTCCATTGATTTAAAAAAGTTACCCAAAGCTTCCGGGTTGCCAGGTTTTGCATGAAACCGGAGGAATTGAGCGACGAGCTCGATTCCTCGGTTCCTCGATTCCTCAGTTCCTCAATTCCTCAATTCCTCAATTCCTCAATTCCCCAATCCCCCTCATTCCAGCTCGTTCCAGGAGTGGAACCTATACGGCTGGATCAAATGATCCTCCAGGATCGAGTCGTTGTACTTTTTGATCTCCGCCTTGATGTTCTGGAAGATCTGGAAGGCGATCTTTCCGTACTTGATGATTTCCGGCAACAGGGCCAGGAAGGGCATACCGGATACCCGGCCGCCGGTCACTTCGAAAACCACATTCTGGAAGTGGCTCTGGTAGTAATCCTTGGCGACGTTCAGGTCGGTTTCGATCTGCCGGGAATAATCCTGCGGATACTGGATGATGAATTTGCGCTTCTGACGATCGAGCAGGTCCGCCTTTATGTTGTAGAGCACCTGGTTGAATTGTTCGGCGGATGCGTTGTAGGCGTCCATGACGCGCATGACATCCTCCGGGGCAAATTCATCCTTGATCCGGTTGAAATCCCGGACGGCTTGTTCGGCCTTGTTCCTGGATTGTTCGAATTTCTGAACGAATTCCGTATTCAGGAACTGGGTCAGCCCGGCATAAGTGGAATTGCCTTTGGGTTGGGCGAACGAAGCGACTGCTGCGAAAAGAAAAATCAAAAGAATCTGGAATCTCATGTTGTTAGAATTTTAGGGTTAAAGCGAGCCCGATGCCGTTGTCGTAGCTGTCGCCGACCATCACGGGCTCAAAATGGATCCGGGGTTTGAAATTGCCGCCGATGCCGCGGGAAGCGCAGTCCTTGTTGTAACGGTTGACCTGCGCCAGCCGGCTGATCATCACGAATCCGCCGGCAGCCAGTATGGCCCCGCCGCCGATCATCAGCCAGGTCCCTTGCTTGTGCTTCTTGTTGGCCTCGGTATAATGGTCATCGCGGCTCATTTCAGAGAATACGGCGTCATTCGGGTCCGGGTTATCCTTGTAGACCTGGTAAATTTCCTTTGAATTGCTTTCGGCGCCGAGCCCGGAGATGAACAAGCCGGCGCCGGTGGCTGCCACGCCCGCCAATCCGGCATAGACCGGTACGGTTTTCATGGGCATGCAAGGCGCTGCGACGGGGGTGCCCGTAACTTCCACCTTAAGTTCCTGGGGATTGTCCAGGATCACGTCCTTGACAATATCCCAGATGATGCGCTTGCCGAACCCCGGGGCGATATTGGGCCCCAGATCGCCGGAAAGGCCGATGGCGTTAATGGATTCTCCGTCCAGCAGGATCCTGACCGCTACATTATAGGCGGATACCTGGCTGACCCTGGCAAGATCGTAGGTGATGGTCGCCTTGTCGCGTTCTTCGCTGATCTGGATTTTGACATTGGAAACCCCGCTTGCCGTCGTTTGGGCGAATGCGCCGATCGACAGCAGCAGCAGGAAGTGGAGGCAAAAGAGTATCTTTTTCATCTTGATATAATTTGGCGGTTATTTGAAAATAAACAGGGGCAGGTCGCCCAGGTCATTCCGGGACAATCCCGGGTGCTGGGGTTTGCCTTTTACGGTCTTCACCATATTGGGCACTTCGCGTTTGACATAGGATTCCAGTTCGTTCAGGGTGATGATGCCGTTGGCGTTGTTATCGGCCTTGCCTTTAAGCCCGGCGATCAGGGCTTCCGTGAAAGCGCCGTTTTGCCACCGGACATCCTCGTAGGATTCCTCGCTTTGGCTGCTCGACGTCATGATCGCAAAACCCTTCGGCGAATTCTTCATTTGCAGGAGGGCATCCCACACATCGGCCGCATTGGCCCGCGCCCCGCCGCTGTGGCAGGCATCCACAAACAGGATGATCTTGCACCTGAGCGATTGCAGATGTAACAGGATGTCGTCCTTATAGGAAACCGAAGTAGAAATGCGCCGTTCCGGGGCGTAATCGTTGCCTTGGATCCGCAGGTCGCCGTTGTCGTCGAGGAAGCCGTGCGAGGAAATGAACAACATGACCACGTCGTCTTCCGTGATCACCCCTGTCCGCAATTTACTTTTGATGGTCTCAATGGCGCCCCGGATCTCGTTGGTCACGGCAGCGCCCCCCAGGAGCGTATCCACGCGGACCGTATTGAACAGCCGGTTCATACCCTTGCCCTGGGTGGAGAAGGCCGCGGCAAAATCCCGGGCATCCTTGGTCGTGTATTTCAAATTGAGCTGCGTGCCGATGGACAGCAGATAGAGATTCGGCCGGTAAGGGGAATAATTGACCTTGAGCCGTTCGGACTCCACAGAACCCGACCCGGTGAAGATCTTCAGGCCGATCTCGTTGATATCCGCCTGTTCACTGAGCGTAACCACATCCTTGAAGGCATAGGTCCCGTTGCTGCCGATCAGCTCTCCGGCCGGTGAAGGCGCACGGTATTGCCGGTTGAACAGCAACTGGATATTTTCCTTTTTGATGGGTTCCGGGCTGGTGATGTTAAGCCGGATTTCCAGTTCCTTTGATTTGGTGGTAAACATCTGCCCGCCCAGCGTGATCGCATCCGGCTGGATCCAGACCACACGGGTATTGCCTGTTACGGCGGCGGGCTCCATCCTGACCCCGGAAGTCGATTTGTTCAAGACCCGTTCGGCGTAGAATCGCTTGTCCTCATCCGAGGTCACGACCACCTGCACGGCATTCCGCCCCTGGGTAACCGGCACCTGGAAGGTCAGGATCTGGTCGCTGAATTCCGGGCGTTTGAGCAACCCCACTTCATCGGCCTTATTGCCGACCTGGGCGTTGTTGACGTAAATATCGATCTGGCTGAGGTCGATCGGCTGCCCGGATTTGATCCGGACCTTGACCACGACCTTGCCCCCGATCTCTCCGATCACGATGTCGGTAGCCGTGGGGGAAATCCATTCGATGGAAATGTTAGGTTCCTTCAATTTGGGTTTTGAAGGAAACAGGATCACGGCGCTGCTGCTGCTGGATTGCGTACTTACAGCGGGCAGTACCGCGGGCGGTTTGCATTGGCTTAGCATCAATGCGACCGCGATCAGGCACAGTGCATTTGTTTTCATTTGAGTATTTTGGGTGGTTCTGAGCTTGATGTAAGATGCTGGATGCTGGTTTCTAGATGCTGGTCTGCATCAAGTATCAAGCATCAAGCATCAAGCATCCAGTATCTAGTATCAAGCATCCAGTATCCAGTATCCAGTATCCAGTATCAAGCATCCAGCACCAAGTATCCGTTAAAATTTATAACTCCATTCCAAACCAACGGTATAGAACGAGATCACCGGGTCCGGCAAGGTGACGTAAGCGCCTTCCAGGCCGATCACACTATTTGAGCCGACGGCTTTCCGGAGCCCGCCCCTGAACACCAGGCCGAATGCCCCGGATTGCCCTTTGGGTGCGTAGTATCCGACGCCGGCGCCCAGTCGCCAGTCAAACGGGCCGACCGCCAGGGCAGGGTTCGTAAACAGCGCCGTCAGCGATGCGCCGGCGATATTGTAATCCGACTTGAAGCCGTAATACCCGCCGGTCAGCTGCAACTGCCAGTTGGGGGCGATCCGCCGGCCCAGGCTTACCTGGCCGTAGATGCCGTTGCTATAAGCGCCCAGTCCGTTCTGGGGAATGGTGATCCCGAGTTGACCGGCAATTTCCCAGGGTTGATCAAATTGACTCGCAGGGCCGTCAAAAACCGGATTTTGCTGATCGATCACGAATACCTTGATATTCGGGTCGGTACCGGCAAAAGTCGGGGTTGAATAGGTCCCGTCGAGGTTGTCGGTCAGGTTCTGGTTTACCCCGTCAACCTGTACGTTGATCCGGTTCAATTGCCCGGGTCCGAGCATGCGGTTGAACTTGTTGGCCGGGCGGATCACCAGTTTTTTAAAGGGACCGCCCTCCTGTGAAATAACCGATATCAATTGACCGTTGAGCCGGATGCCCGATTGCTCGCTGAAGTCATACAGGGCGCATTTCATTTCCCATCCTTCGAAGGCCGTCCCGCCGGGGATGGTCCCCTTGAATCGGACGTAAACCTGATACGTGCCGGTCACCTGATTACCGGTAAAGGACCCGGTATAATGGCCGGCGCCGTCGTCGGTCAGGGTGATCTGCCGGTTTTCGCGCTGGATTTTGGCAAGGAAAGCCGGATCCCGGAGCAGGTTGTCGATCTTGGCCTGGCCGGATTGGTAGCCCGGTTCAGGCAAGGTCAGGCTGCCGCTCGCATCGCTTTTGGCCGCCAGGTCGCCCAGGTCGTCTCCTGGCCGGATCAGGGTAGCCGTTACGGTTGCGCCGGCAAGGTGTTTGCCGCCGAATCCGACCTCAGCGACCACCGGCAGGGTATTGCCCGGGTAATAGACCGATTGCGATCCAAGCCTGAGATCGGTTTTCAGCAATTCGTCGTTGGTAATGGCCACGATATTGTACGGCCTTCCGGCCTTTCCGATGATCTCCAGCTCCCATTCGCCTGCCGGGGCGACCGGGTCGGGCGACTGATTGCCGGTGTATGGAAAAGGCACGGACACGAGGGTGCTGCCTTTTCCGGTCTGATGGCCGACATTCACTTGCTGCCCGTCTTTGTACAGCCTTACCGTTTCCAACCCATCGGGATAATCCACCCGGATGGCCAGGTTGCTCACAAAGGCGTTGAGCCTGAATTTTTCCCTGGGCGGATTGTCAAAACCCGTCATCGTGCCGCGGCGATAATCCAGCACCCTGGGCGAACAAAAGCGCAGGGAGGAAGGGATCGTTTTGGTAAAGAAGACGTTCAGGTAATTCTGTTCCGCAGCATTCAGGTAGTCGATCTGTACGTATTCGTTATCCGGATTGGCCAGCTTGTTGAGCATGGTCGCAAATCCCGGGGCGGCGCCGACGCCGATGGTAAATATCTTGACGTGATTATTCCGGGCCGGTGCGCTGTCCACGTCAAGCGGCAAACCGGTCGTACCCAAAATACCGCTCGCGGGCGTGAAGCCGGTCTGGTTTTCGATCACTTCCGTCATCTCATTGAACATGGGGTTCTTGTTCTGCATCCCATCCGTGAATACGATGATGGAGCGCATGGCGTCGGTCCCCAGGCTGGAGAAGAAGGAATTGAACATATGCTGGATCCCGCCCCCCATCGGCGTCAGGTCGGACGGCGTCAGGGTTGAAGGGAAAAGCGTGGTTTCTACCGAGGTCGGATTATTGATCCAGGCCTGGCCGAAATTGGTATTCTGCAACTGGGTCACCGATTCGCCGTTGAAGGTATAGACCCCCAGTTTGTCACCTGCCCCCAGCGGAACGCTGCTTTTCAGCAGCGGCAGATAATCGCTGACCGCGCTCTTGAGCAAGTCCCATTTGGAGCTGCCCGAGGCGGTCAGGCCGGTCATACTGCCTGAAAGGTCGAGCAACAGGGCGTACTCCCTCGTGCCCGGGCAAGGCGTAGCGCAGGTCGTCTGGACGGCCAGGTCATAGCTTCGCGTGTAGGTTGTACCCGAAGCCGTAGCCTGGACCGTAAACGAGAACGAGCTGCCGGCGGCGGTCACATCCGGCGTGCCGGAAATAATGCCGGTTGTCAATTCCAGCGTCAGGCCATCCGGCAATGCGCCGGCCGAAACCAGCCAGGTTGCCGTAGCGCCGCTGTTGAGGAACAATTGGAAGTTATAGGCTTGCGTGACGCAGGCCGGCGGCAGATCGGCGTAATTGGGTTCGATGGCCACCGTTTGGGCTTTCAGGGCTCCGGCCAGCAATAAACCGGCGAGGAGGGTTAGAAATCGGATTTTTTTGAGCATTGGCTTAGGATCTGTTGTACTTTTCATTGGGTTTAATTCTAGTTTGACATTCCCTGGTCATCCGTTTTCACAACCAGGGTATTCTTTTTGTCGGTTGTGTTGGTTTCGGTTCCCAGCACGAGGAATCCGCCGTCCGAAACGGGCATCACAAAAAAGGCGTCGGCATTTTTGCCGGTTGTGATGAATTCCCGGTTCCACTCTGCGGCGCCGGTTTCCAGGTTGATCTTGTACAGGGCCGCTTTCCCGGTGGAACTCGACCCGGACCTGCCGGCGATGATCAGCGACTGGCCCGACTGAAATCCCCTTCTGAAGAGGCCGGGGCCGAAGCCCTTATCCCATACCGTACCGCCCGAAGCCGAGATCCTGACCACCCTGGAAGCGGATGAACCGCCCCCGATCAGGACAAAACCGCCGTCAGAGAGGGCTATGATCTCAAAAATATTGAAAGCGCCGAAATATACCGGGGTACCGGTGAGGTCCAGATTATCCTTGAGCTGGAAAAAACACCCTTCCCGCTGGCTGGTCGCCGGATTGAGGATCTGCCCCGAGACCGCGTAGCCGGATGAGGTGTTCAGGATCTGTTCAGCGTAGTTGTTCTTGCTTTCGGTGAACAAATTCTTTCTGGACTGCAACTGATAGGCGCTGTTTACCTTGATCAGCAGAACGCCGGCATTGGTATTGGTACTCTTGCCGCCGCAGATCAGGTAACCGCCGTCGTCGGTCTGGGTGAACCCGCGCCCGATTTCGCTGCCTTCATTCAAGTCAAAAAACTGTTGTCCGGATTCAAAGGTGAAGTCGGACTTTAACTTAATGAAGTAAAAATCGTCAGTCGTTACCCCGTTTGCAGTAAAATTACAAAATCCCGACATCACATAGCCGTTCGACACCTTATTAAAATACTGCGTGGACAGGGCCGGATAGGCGCTGCCCGGATCAAACTCCTTGGGCGTTCCCTGCAATGCCCCGGTGGACTTGTTGACCGACGCCATATAGACTTTCTGATAGGTATTCACGGCAAGGTAATATCCGTCCGATTTTTCATCGCCGCCGAGGGCGAATTCCAGCGGGCTTGTCGCATCGATATCCAGGGTTTTGATGAATTTCGCGGACGCCGCCACCGTTGTGCCGATGGTCACCGTCATGGTCGTATCGCTGGATTTCCCGTCGGCCGAAACGGTCAGCCTTACATTGTAGGTCCCGGTCGAAGCGTAGGTCTTGGCCGGATTGGCTGCGGTGGAGGTCGTTCCGTCGCCGAATTCCCAGAAATAGGTATCTGCGTTGGCGGAACAAGCCGAGCTGAATCCGGGATCGCAAGGCGCCTGACAGCCGCCGGAAGTAACCGTAAAACAAGCTTTAAGCTGGTCCGTAACCGGAACAAACTGATCGGGAATAACGGCCAGATCACATCCGTTCAGGCCGGCCAACAACAGCATAAGCAATAAAACAGGCTTCGTTTTCATCGTTTTTTGAGGTTAAATGGGTTTAACTAATCGTCTTCCGGCATATAAAATACATATTCTTCCTCCGGGCCAAGCGCTTTAAAGGGCGTTGAAATATCCCCTTCGGCCAGCGCGACCACAAACCGGTACCGGACCGGTTGGTCGCGGTCGTACATAAATGCCAGATGTTTGAGCTGATTTTCGTCTTCTGCCTCCCAGGTAAGGGATTGTTGCACAGGTTGTCCGTTCAACATGTAGGCGATCTGACAAGTTCCCGAAGCAAAGCCTTTTTCGACCAGAGAATCGGCGCTCAGTTCGATATCCAGGCTTCGTTTGCCGATCCGGTTTTCCTTAGCCGGCGTGGTCACATCGATCACTTCCGACCAGCTTTGCCGCGGCATCCATTGGGAAACGGTCTTCTCACCGTTGACATTGATCTCGGTCACCCGGTATTCCAAAGGATGATCCAGGCGGATGGCGTATTTGAATCGGGCCACCTGGCTGCTCAGGTCCGGTTTGTTCCGGCTGAAGTCCGTTTTCACCGAGATGTACTCCTTGGCGGCGCCGAAGGCCTTGATCTCTACGATCTTTTTGAACAGGTCCGGTCGCAGCCCGTCGCTGAAATCGTAGCAACGCACCTCAAAAGAAGCGTAAGCCGGCGGCATTTCTTCATTGATATCCACCTTCTTCAGGCATTCCGGACACCTGGCCGGGTCGATGTAGATGGGAAAGGTATTGGCTTTGACCAGGTAGGTATTCAACGTAGAATCGAATACCGCTCCCTCGGGCATACCTTCCTCCATTTCTTTGGCAAAGTCCCCGGCGCCGGAATATTTTGCCTTTCCAACCTGGCCGGGGATGGCATCTGCGTAGAAAGCATAGGAAAAACTGATGCCCAGTTTTCCGGTTTCTACCTGATCCCAAAGCAATTGGGCTTCGTAGTTCTCCAGTCGCATGGTGAAGGTCCGCTCCCGCCAGAAGACATTGCCGCTGCCGGTTTCGCCCGCCGCATCCACGCCGCCTGCGCTGACTTTCCGGTATTTCTCATTGGCGGCGTCCGCATCCCCGAGCGGAATGATCAACTCGGCGTTGAACTGCCGCACCGGCATCGGTTTGAGCTCGGCGCCGCGGCCCAGGGCTGTTTTGATCTTACCAAATGCCTCGGGCGTGACGGGCGCCATATCCACGGTAAGTTGCAGCAAATTGAGAAACCCTTTGAAATCCTTGTCGCTGTATAAATGAGTGCCGGTATACCGCATCTGAAGCAGGGTAAAGGCCGGCATCCCGTTGTTGTCCGTTTTCAAGGCGATCTCCGGAGGGCTGTAATAAAACAGCCGTTTGTTGTGATGATCCTGGTAGATCTCGTAGCCCTCGATCTTCCGCTTCGTGCTGAGTACGGGCTGCGCCTCCGCGGCGCTGCACCACAGCAAGCTGATCACCAGCCAGATCATGTATTGCCCATTGGATCTCATAGCGCCCTATTTTGTAAAGGAGGAAACGATCCGCTTGATCAGGGCCTGACCCAGGATATTCGTATCCGGATCATTGCTCACCTCCCAGGTATCCGCCTCGTAGATCGTGCCGTCGGGCATGATGATCTGAAGGAAATATTCAAATTCCGGCTTGCTGCCTTCCGGTACGTAGATCGTGCCGCCGTCCAGGGTTTCACCGTCTGAGGTGATCGTGAGGGTCGGCAGGTCCATCTTCGACCGGGTATTCGGGTCGGCCTGTACGGAGCGGATCTTGACCTTGACCATCCGCGCGCCCGTATATTCGAGCGGGTCGAAGACGTCGAAGGTCAGTTTCCGGCTGCGGGTCCCTTTTGCGCCGCCGATCAGGTCGTTCTCGATCCGGTCGTCGCAGTATTTGCAGGCGCCGGCTTCGTATTCCAGCCATACCCGTTGGATGCTGGCGTTGCCGTCAACCCAGGCCGGGATGCTGGAGACGTCAAACCGCACCTGCGCGCCCGGCGGCACCTGTGTATTTCCGGCTTGCCAGGTATAGACCGACAGGGCTTTGTTGCCCGATTTGTTGGTCTTCATGACGTGCACATTCTTCAGCACCACGGGATAGGGCGAATAATTCACCCATGGGGTCGAACGCATCGACGAAAGGTCCATTTCGAATTTGCCGAACGTATTGGGGTCGTTGAGCTTGATATTGAACGGGATGCTGATCTCGGGCATGTTCTCTCCGGCCGGGGCCAGGAACAGGTTGCCGCTCAGTCCCACGTTTTCGAACAGGGCGGTCATCAGGTTTTCCACGTTCTGCATTTTCCAGCTGATCGTGATCGGCTCCGCCAGGTTGGACGGCGTGGTCACGGAAATGTCCTTGGGGTCGATGCCGAAGCTGCTGATCTGATTGATGGAAACCCGGGGCGGTTGCGACAAGGGCGCAGATACCAGTTCGGTAAAGGAAGCGCCCGGTTTGCTCTTCAGGTCCGATTCCAGCAACGCTGCGGCCATCGACAGGTCTGCATTGGAGATATTGGGGGTCAGCTCCGCCGTGACCGTCGCTTCTCCCTTGGCGCCCGAAGTGCTCGACAAAAACTTGATGTACAGCGAGTACCCGTTCACTGACGACCAGTTGAGGTTATAACTGTTCGGCAGGTAGTAATAATACCCCGATTTGGCATTGGCATCGCCGAATATCTGGTAATAGATATTGACCAACGGGTAGGAATTCGGGAAAGCGTACTCCGACCCGATATAGTTCTTCCATTCAAAAGTATTGATGTTCTTGGGGCCTTCCCGTTCCAGTTCTTCCGGTTTGGGTTGCGGAGAAGGCGGTGTGGTGTTGGTGTTGTCCGGAGGGGTTGCAGTTCCGCCCGGGTTGGAAGTATTGCCGCCGGTGTTGCCGGTATTGGTCCCTACCCTGCCGGGGATCCGCGTGGTGCGGTTGAAGTCCGGCTTCACCAGGATCTTATCCGCTACCCGGTACGAACCTGCTGTCATGATCGCATTGTTTTTCTGGAAGGTCAGCACATTGAACTTGGCGTTGGCCGGCATGGCTGCGCGGTCCTGGTTGAACACGGCCCAGTCATCGCGGTTGTACCATACGCCGGTCTCATGGGGATTGTACGGCCCCGCGGTCAGCCAGTTCTGGGTAATGAAGACAGCCGGGTTATCGCTTTTGCCCTTGGTGGCGCCGCTGCCGATCTTGCCCCAGTTGCCTGTCGGCGTTGCCAGGGTAATTAGCTCCGTCCGGTCATCAATATACACGTTGAAGCGGGCGCCTGCCGGGATGGCCGCTTTGTCCTGGTTGAAAATGCGCCATTTTCCGGAAGCGTAATAAACCCCGACCGGATGCGCGTTGTAGGGCCCCTTTGGGCCGTAATTCTGGGTGACCAGGATCCGGGCGTTCGGATTGTTGTTCAGCCCGGCATGATTGAGCGTGGTGATATGGCCGGAGGTAACGCCTGCTTCCGCGACATGGACGAAGGCGTTATCCCCCTTGGGGGCCGACAGCACAAAGAACTGGGTATTTTCCGGCATGGCTGCCCGGTTCTCATTGAACACGGTCCATTTGTTGCCGGCGTACCAAACCCCGACCGGATTGGGATTGTAGGGCCCTTTTGAGCCAAAGTCGGTCGTGACGATGAGGATGGCGCCCGGCGTATTGTTCACCGAAATGTGATCCAACGTAGTGATATGGCCGTTGGTGTTGGTTTTGGTTGCGGAATGGCGGAACACCTGTTGCGCGGAGGCTAATGCCGGCAACAGCAGGGTCAGCGCTGCGATCCGGAGGATATTTTTCATTGTTTTCTTGGTTTTTTGTGTGATCGCCTTGAATTTGATCAGGCGATCGGCATTAATTCTGGGAAATAGCTGCGGCGTTTTTGTAGGGCGTCAGTTTGACATTGAGGATGACGTCCTGGCCGCTAAACATCCATTTTTTATCCAGTTCAAAAAGATAATCATTGGAGGAAAGGCTGATGTCGCTGCCCAGGGCGTCCTCCAGCAGGGAACCCAGGCCGCCTTCGTTGGGCGCAACGGTCAGTTTCAGGTATTTGGAATCCAGGCCCGTTTGGGTCGAGGTCTTGCCGCTTTCCCCCATCAGGAAGGTGAGTTCCAGCTGGTTGTTCTTCGGCAATTCGGCCTCGACCGGGCTGATCTCCTGGATGGTTTTCTTAGCGGCGTTCAGGACAAAACCCCTGACTTTGTAGGTTTTATCCTTGAATCCGGAAAAAGTGACGGAAACGGTTGCGCTCCGTTCGTCCTCTGAGGTCAGGGTTACCCGTTCCACCTTATTGGGCGAGTTGGAGAGCTCACCCAGGATGGCGGTTGCATCGTCCTGAACCGCTTTTAATTCCCGCTGGGAAAAGACCAGCATGGGGAGCGCCGCCAGGATCAGGATAGCCGTCAGTTTATACATGGTTGCCATGGTTTTTTGGTTTGTCTATTAATGTCTTCACATTCGGACGCGTTACTGAAAATTACCCTGTGCGTCGGTTTTTACGATAATAATATCCGCATTGGCCGCATTCTGGCCGGTACAGACCACCAATCCGCCGTCGGGGCACCATTCCACATCGATGGCCTGCACCCAGCTTTCCAGGAAATGCTTTTCCCAGACCAGGGCGCCGTCGGCTGCCTTCCTTTTGGACAGGTAGATCTCGTTTTTGCCGGAAAAACTGCCGGTGTAGCCGGCCACCGCCACCTCATCCCCGTCGCCGGCGGTTACAGCCAGCAATTCGTCTGCATTGGCGCCGCCCCAGATCTTGTCGGCTTCCCGGGCCCCGATGCCCGAATAGCGCACCATCATGAAATCGTGGTCATTGGACCCCAGGTCGCTGCCGGCAAGGATCAGGTCATTGTTCGCCATTTCAGCCAGGGCATAAGCCGGTGAAAAGTTGGGCGATTGTTCCGGGAAACTTTTTTCCCAGACAAAACTGCCGTCCTCGGTCAGCTTCAGGATATAAGCTGCGGAGCCGGAGCCGGCAATGGATTCCGTGCCTGCGATCGCGGCCTTCCCGTCACGGGTCTTGATCATTTTCTGCGGATAAATGAAGCCGGTCCGTAGGATCTTGTCGGCGCCTTTTTTGGACCCGTTTCCATTGATCTTGACGGTTTTGATATACTGGTTATTCCCGATCGAAGCCCGGTAAGCCACCAGGAAGTCGCCGGTACCGACCGGTATGATGCCGAAGGCGTATTCCGTGGTATCGGTTGCGCCGTAATTCTTCTCCCAGACCTTGGCGCCCGCTGAATTGACCTTGACCAGGAAGAGGTCGTCATTGTTATTGGGATTGAAACTTCGGGTACGGCCGCAAAACACGTATCCTCCGTCGGCGGTAGCCGTAACGGCCTGGGCGTAATCGTCGGCCGGTCCGCCGAAGTCCTTTTCCCAAAGGAGATTGCCCTTGCTGTCGAGCTTGGCGATATAGGCCTGGTTGTCGCCTTGCGCCGTGAAGCTCTGGCTGTAGCCCACAACGACAAAACTACCGTCCGCGTTGGCCAGGATGTCCGCCGGGAAATCATTGCCGTTACCGCCGATGGTAGTCTGGAATTTGGTCGCGTTCCCGGTAGAGCCGGGGACGGGATCGACGATCGCCAGGTCGCAGGAAGCGACCGAAAACAGGATCATCAGGGCAAAAATGCCCGCTGAAATTTTTATAGAGGCTTGCATGTTGTTTGATTAAAGGCTTGGCAGCGACGGCCGGTTAACCGGCCGTCGCTACTGACAACTGACAACTGACAACTAACTACTGACAACTGTCAACTGTCAACTAATTCGTAACCATTTTCGCCGATTCCGGAATCTCGTCCACATACAAAAGCGTATCCGAGGATTTCTTCCGGCCGGAGGTCAGGGTCTTATTGCCGAACATTCGCCACACGACCTCGTAGTCGTAGTCATACTCTCCTTGTTTGAGCATGAATTCCGCCAATTGGGCCGGAGCGGGATCGGTTCCGCGCAGGGTTACCTGTTCCACTTTCTCTCCGGCGCCGTAGTCGTAGTAGAACTTAACGGTAGCCAGGCGGATCCCGGCGTCCTTCATCAGGTTGGGGTCGGCTTCCACGCTGATGGAAACCGGGTGGAAGGGCGGCGCCAGGTTGAGCCCGAGGTTATCCGATTCCGACCAGTCTTTTTCCACGGTATAGTCGCCGAAAAAGCTCCAGATGGTTTTGTACTTGTATTTGAGCCATGCATCGCGGTCGTAATCGGCATTGTCCTTCCAGCCGTACAGCAACCGGAAGGGGTTGCCGGCCGCATCCTGGAATTCCTTCTGGGCTATGCGAACCTCATCGGTCGTAGCCGTAGCGGTACCGTGGTCTTTTTTCATGCTCACGGTTACGAAATTGATGTATTTGCTGAACTGGTCGGCGTTCAACCCATCCACGGAAACCAGGATCTCGCGCTGTTTGTACAACGGGTCGTCGAGATTGATCTGGCGGAAACAGTCCTTGCACTTGGAGACGTCGCTGCCCAGGTTCTCATCAAACCGGAAGCTGATGGTTTCGATGGTGGACTTGCTCAGGTCGATGACGAATTTGCCGGTCTTGCGCTGCTTTTTCATTTCGTAGGCAAAATTGAGGGATACCAGCGAAGCGTTCTTCTTGGCGCCTTCAGCGATGGAATTGATCCCCCTGGCGATCTGGTCGATCGTCGATTGGTCGTTGGCCGCAGGCATGCTGAACGGCTCGAACATCATGTCCACGATCTTCTTGTAGGCCGTCTCCAGGAGCGCTTCCATCTTGTCGTCGGCCCCGAAATTGGTCACCTTGATGGCGCCTTGTTCGCGCAGCTCGTCAAAGGCGGCTTTGATGTCTACACCCAGGCCGACATACCCGGTATTGATGCCGATGCCGGCGCTGAAGCCTTCATGGGAGTAAACCTTATCCCAATCCACCTCGATCTTGGCCTGCATAGGCGACCGGTAGCCCGAGAAATCCATAACGAAGGAAAAACTCAGGTCGGGTGTCGGGGTCTTGCAGGATTCCCAAAGGATCTTGGAACCCAGTTTGGTCAGGCGGATGGAACAGGCGGCCTTGTTGCCTACAAAGACCGGCGCGCGGCCCACACCGACCACCTTCTTGGTAAATTCGCTGCCTTCCTCGGCAAAAGAAGACACCAGCGAAAAGTTGCCGCCTTTGTAGATCACCGGGCCGACGATAACAGCGTTCGGGCGTTTGACCTTTTTCTTGAGTTCGGCCTGCGCCTGTGCAATTTGCTGGTCGGTTACCTTGAGTTCTACCAACGTATGCAAGATGCCGCCTCCTTCGCCTTCGGTCCGGTTGGCTTCGCCGTTCTCGGTCTTAATATTCTGGACATACCGCAGAAAAGAGAACTGGATCTTGCCCTTGGCGTCGGTCCCCAGGCCCAGTTTATTGGGCAGGTAATAGTATTTGGTGGTATCGGTTATGTGCGGGAAGACGATCAGGTCGCCCGCCTGTATGGGTTGGTCGATGAAAATGGGCTGGCTGATCGCTGGGCCGGCAAATCCGAGGAATCCCAATAAGATCCAGCACCATACCGGAAATTTTTTCATTTTTAATGGTTTTTCAGGTTATGGAACAATATTAGCGGGGGTCTTGCAGTAGTCGTGAATTTTCCGCAGCGCATCCGAAAAACGGATAGGGCTTGCGGCCAGGTCTGCCTGGACCAGTTGTTTGATGGCGTTCCTGTGCGACCAGTATGCGGTATAGGCCTGCGGATTGCGATCCGGGTAATTGCGGTCGTGGTCCGCTTTGTATTCGGTTTCGGTCATGGCAAAATGGGTCAGCAGGTCGAGCAGGGCGTAGGGAAAAAGGCTTGAGGTCAGGGTGCCGTTGGTCCTGGCGGTCTGCCCGGCTGCCGTAGCGGCAAATTCCTCCATTTTGATGGCCAGCCGGTTGGAAGCATAGGAAAGAAAGCGTTTCCTCCGGTTGTCGTACATCGAGTTGGAAGCCGAAATGATCATTTCAAGGGCCTGATCCCGGTTGCCGTTCACATTTTGCCAGAAGTAAGTAAAGTATGCTGTCGGCGTCCGCTCGCTATAGGTTGCATAATCCCCCGGTATTTCCAGCCAGGTATAGCGCCAAACCAATACGTCGCCGATGCTTGAACGCCGCCTGGTGCTGACGTTGTACAGCTCGGGCCTGCCGGCTACGACCGACTGACCTTCCACGAAATACCGGTCGTCGGCGCGGGCAAAGAAGTTGTTCATTTCAGTGATGGCCGTCGGATTCAGCAGATATCCGTAGAACGTACCGATTCCTTCGTTCAGGGCCGCTTCGGGGTCCCCCTGGAGTTCATTGCCGTAATGCTGTTCATCGGCGCCGTAGGTGATATATCCGTCCCAGCGCGACCAGGGGCCGGTAAACTGCGTATGGGACGATTCGTGCAGCACCAGTTCGTCGATGGCGGCATTTCCACCCGCCCGGTGGGATTGGTCGCGTTCCATCTGGTATTCGCCCAGTCTGACCCGGCCTCCGCTGCCGCCCGTCGGCCAGACGTGTTTTCTGCCGTCATATCCGTTGGCCGTACTGAAGGTAATGCCCAGGAATATCCCGGTCGATCCGGGTGTGGTCAAACCGTTCCGGTCGTCGATCAGGTAATAATTGATGTCGATGGTGCTTCCCGAGATCCGCATCACCTTCTCCACGTGGGTCCGCAGGGGCCTACCCGGTTGCAGCTGTTCATACACGTATCGGATCCGGGTTGGCGCAACGGTTAGGAACTGGGCAGAATTGGCAGCCGTGATCTCAACCTTCGCATAGCCTACCGGGCAGGAGGCGTTGTCGGCAGCACCGCCGAAAGTTCCGGTAATGGTAGCCGTAGGCGCTACAAAGTAATATTTGATCCCCGCCTGGGCATTCAGGGCAGTGGTCCAGACCAGCATCAATTGGGCCAGGGCCAGCATATGAAAGAAAGTCGTTTTCATTTTTTCGGTTTTTTAAAGTTCGTCAACAAACAGGATGGTATCGGTTCCGTTTTTCCGGCCGGATGTTTCGGATTGTTGTCCCCTCATTTTCCAGGTCACCTCGTATTCGTATCCGAGCTCACCGGCTTTTGCCAGGTAATCCAATCTCCCGGAGAGGATTCCTTTGGCCGGGTTCAGGTCGATTTGTTTGATAAATTCCTTTTCACCTACGTGATAATAAATCTTCACGTTAATGGACCGGATGCCTTTTTCGGCAATGAAGCCGGGATCGGCCTGCAATTCCACGAACTGCATCTGGTAAGGAGGCGCCAGGTTGAGGGCGTTGGCCTTTGTTTTCCTGGTCGGTATGGAAATGTTGTTATCCCCTACAATGCTCCAGTCGATCTCATATTCGTATTCCCGCCATTTATTGCGGTCACCGTCGTTCTTCCAGCCGTACATCATGCTGAAATTGTTGCCTTCCTTATTGAAATTGTCCCGATCAATTTTCAGCTCGTCCGTAGTGATTTCACCGCCTTCGTGTTTTTTGGTGATCCGGACGTTGACAAAATTGACGTATTGGGCAAAATCCTGAAGACTGCCGACATCCACGGTCGCAGAGATCTCCCTTTGGGTATACAGGGGGTTGTCCAGATTGACCTCGCGGAAATACTTCTGGTCGTCCATATACCGGCTGAGGTCGCCGATGTTCTCATCAAAGCGCATGGACATATTGTCCACCGTGTACTTATTGAGGTCAATGCGGAAGGTGCCCCGTTGCCGGATCCGCTTCATTTCGAAACTGGCCAGAATTGCCAGTTGCGGCACGGCTTCCTCGTTGTTCTGGTTGGCGTTAGCGGGGCCTTCACTCGGCGGAGAGATCCCTTCCGACCTGGCCCTCAACGGAGGGCGATAACCTTCGCCTGCGTCAGCGGTGGGTTCTGATTCGGAAGTCGTCGAACCGGTGGTCGTACCGGCGGTGGTGCCGCCGGCGGTAGTGCCCGGGGTCCGTCCGCCGGTGTTAGCCTGGCGGTCGCGGTTATTGGCGCGGGCTTCCTGCCGGTTTCTGGTCAGCATGGTTGAGGCGCGATCCAGCAGGCTTCCGCCCGTCCCCCCTGCTGCGGAGGTAACGTTCCCGAAATTGGGCGTGCCGGTTCCGTTCAACGGGGAGAACATCATATCCGTCAGCTTATTGTAAGCGGTTGTGATCAACTCCTCCATTTTGGCGTCCTCTCCGATCTGCGTGATCTTAATGGCGCCCTGGCGGGTCAGTTCGTCAAAGGTGGCGCTGATCTCGCCGGCCAGGTACGTGGACGCTATGCCGAGCCCGAAGGCCTGATGTTCGTAGATCTGGTCAAAATTGGCTTCGATGATCGCGCGTTTGGGCGCCCTGAAGCCTGTAATGTCCATTTCAAAGGTGAAACTGATGTCCGGCGTCGGGGATTTGAAGGATTCCCAAAGGATCTCCGCGCCGAGCTTGGTCAGCTGGATGGAAATAGCGGCCTTTTGCCCGTCGATGATGGGTGCATTCCCGATACCGACTACCTTCTTTGACAAACTGCCGTCGGCATCCTTAAAGGCGGACACCAACCCGAATTTACCGGATTTGTACACTACAGGGCCCATGATCTGAGCGCCCGGGACCAGTTTCACCAGCTCCCGCCTGGCATCCTGCAGCTGCTCATCGCTGACGGAAAGGGTGACCAATGCGTGGAAAATACCGCCCCCCTCGGCTTCATTTGCCGCGCCGGCGGCAGGCCTTACATTATTTGCGTATTTCAGGAATGAGAACTGGGGTTTCCCGTTAGCGTCTGTAGCCAACCGGACCTTATCCACCAGGTAATAAAAGCTCTTCTCGTTGTTCACTTCCGGAAATAAGGTAAGCTCGCCGGCCCGAACCGGCCTGTCCAGTATGATTTGTTGTGTCCATGCATTGGTCACAGCTGCAAAACAAATCAGCAACCAGGTTAGCCTGGTAATGATTTTCCTGTTCATTTTCAAATGGTTTTGTGGTTTTTGAACGGGCAACCCGTTTCGGATTCCGGTCATTTATGTACCGAAAACCGAAACGCGTTACCAATAATCTGCGGGAAAATTAAACATCCTAATTTCGGACGATATCAATGACATCCTTGAACTTGTCCAGAATGCTGTCGGCTTTTTCCACTTTGGACTCGTTGGTGCTGATCACGGTCTTACCCATGTCAATGGCCTTTTTGAACAACTCCGAGGTCTTGTCCCTCAGTTCATCCGGAACCATGGCGAAGACATAGTCGTCATTGATCTTGGCATCCCAGTCCAGTGCCAGTTTGCCCGAGTTCTCATGGGTCAGCACCAGGCGTGAAACGTAGCCGCGGGTGTCCCGGTCGGTGAAGATCATCTGCTCCACCAGCGGTATGCCTTGCGAAACCGTGATCGGGATATTGGTCTCCATTTCCTCTCCGAATTTCTTGTAGCGCACCTGCAGGGTGGCCCTCCGGATGCCCATTTCCTTCAATTGATCGAGGTCGGCTTCAAACTGAATGGTCCGGGGTGTGACCGGCGGCGCCAGCGTCAGGCCTTCCCAGTCGCCTTGCACGTAATCCGGATCTTCGGGGAACAGCCGGCCGCCTTTCAGGCTCCACTGCGTCTTGTATTCGTATACATCCGAATTCTTGTCCTCGCCGCGGGCGTAGGAAACGGTGGCTTTGAGGCCCTTATTCTTGAGATAATCCCGGTCGATGGTCACCTGGTCGGTGAATGGATTCCCGGAGTTGCGGCGCTTGCGGACATTGACGGTTACATAGTTCACTTCCTGGCCGAACATATTCTCCGCCTCGATATCCAGGATCATATTGATCTCGCGATGCTGATAGAACGGATCGTTCAGGTTGACGCTGCCGACGCAGGCCTTATTGTGGCGCACCCCGTCGTACCATTCCGCCAGGTTGCCCAGCAGGTACATTTTCTGGGGTACGTTCAGGCGGTAGTTCAGGCGGTAGACCTCCGTTTTGCGGGCATAATGCGATTTCAGTTTCTGCACGTCGATCTTCCAGCGCTCGGCGTTCTGGTACCGCTTCATCATATCCTCGGTGTTGAGGGCTTTCTGGCTGACATCCACCGGCGCCTCATTGTCGTGGCTGAGGCTGGCGATGCTGTTGATGAAGACATTGAAGAACAACTCGGTGATCTTCGCGGTCACTTCATTGCCGAGCTTGTCGTCCAGGCGGATGTCGATGGCCTTGGTTTCGACCAGGGAGTTATACAGCGTATGCACCACCGAATCCTGGATGTATTCGTCTTTGTCGTCGCCTTTGGGCGCATCCGGGATCATATAGCCCTGCGCATGGAATTTTTCGTATTCGGTCTGGATCTTGGTCCAGTTGACCGTGATCTGGCCGTCAACAGCGGGATACAGGACGTTGTAGGTAAAGAACAACTGCACGTCGATGTCCGTGATCGACCGCGTTTTTTCAAACGTAGCCGCCAGCAACTGGGCGTCGTTCTTGTCCATTTTGGCCGCAACAGCCGCCTTCAAACCCGGCAACATCGGCGCTACCCCTGAAGTCACCAGCGTCGGGTTTTTATCCAGCGTACCGCTGATGATCCGGAAGGAGTTGTCACCGTCTGGTTTGACATCCACCGGTCCGAGGATCTTGGGATTGGTCACCGCGGCGTATTTCCGGTTGCCTTTCGCCAGGTCCTTGATCTTGGCTGTCAGTTTGGCCTGGGCGTCCTTTTCCTGAGCCGGCGACAGCCCCCATTCCATCAGGAAGTGGAGCAGTGCGCCCTGGACACCGCCTAGAGCTGCCGTTTCATCCGTGGTATACTTCATGAACAGGAATTCGGGCGTTTTGCCGTCTTCTTTTTTGGACAGGGTAAGCCCGACTGGCAGGTAATAGTAATCGCCTGTAAAGTTCGAATTCAGGGTTTGGGCCCGGCCGTACAACACAACCTGGGTACCGTCGTCCAGTACAAGGCCGATCCGGTTCTCGTAGTCCAGCGTCTGGGCAAATCCCGACATGCACATCAATGCCAGGCACAGCCCCAGTACAGTTTTCAAGGTTTTTTGAAAGGCTTTAATTGTTTTCATCGTAAAGGTTTTTAAAACTAGAAATTGATAAATGATGGGATCATGCGTCCGAGAATGCGTTCTTGAAAAAAGGATCCGTCCACTTTTTTGCCGGGATCCTTTACCACCTGTACGCCGTCCCAGGTCCGGAGTTCCCGAAACAAGCGGTTGGGCGTAGAGATCAGTTGTTTATACACGAGTTCCTTGGCGAACACCTGCCGCCGGGCGGCAAAGGCGATCGCTTCCGAAACAAAGTCGCAGCAGTTGTACCGCATGGCGTTGAAAGGCCGGCCTGCATCCCGCTTCCGCTCCAGATAGGCTGCCAGTTCCAGGTCGCCCGCCTTGCTGTTGGGCAGGGTGATAATTCCGTCGCAGGGGTATCCTTCTTTATGGGGCAGGCCTTCTTCGGCAAGTGTCCTGACCGATAATAGCCGCTTCCACCTGTTGGACGGGAGGCGGTAATAAGTAGCCTCCACATCCTTGTCATAGCTGACTTTGTATTCATCGTTCGTCGGCCAGAGGTCGAAATATTGCACAAACCCCGTGGCAACGGTATCCTTCCGGTATGCTGTCTTCCCGCCGGTCCGGACCTCACTGATCTTGATCTGGTAATCGTCTACGGCAATACCCGCATGGCCGGTTTTCCCTCCGCAGGTCGCGTAAATGATCACATGAATATCCGCCCTTGCGGTAAAGGCGTACAAGAGCGCCGACAGCAAAAGGATCACTTTCATTTTTTCGGTTTTTTCGGGTTAAGCGCCGGCCCAAACAGCCGGTCAAGGGGCTTTGCCAGTGACCAGGTTGCTCCCCTGATCAGGTTGTACC
>WBZL01001277.1_pt1 | contig 26806 bp, 26 predicted proteins | sample 5204291 | NCBI WGS metagenome assembly WBZL01 (sample SAMN12344345, study PRJNA552823) | activated sludge metagenome | biome: Activated sludge suspended growth; feature: Nitrification reactor; material: Wastewater; isolation source: activated sludge from nitrification reactor of wastewater...
AAAACGATAAGCATTGCTACTTATCGTTCTATCGTATAATCATCCACTTTATCGCTGGTAGGTTGCTCTCCAGCAGAGCCTACTTCCTGTTCAAATGGATTGCTAAAATTAATACCATTTTGCACCCAAAAAAAGCACCATTTTTGACCACATTACCTTATTTGATGACGCACACTTGGTGAGCACCCATTCTATTGTTCTCATTTTGATAAGTATCACAAACATCTTTTGCGCCCATTTTACCTAAAGATGTGATTGGAATAACGTCAAGGACACGACCGCGCTCACTACACTCACAATTGTAGGTTTTATTGCAAGAAGATACACTTATCGCTATAATCGAAAGTAGAGCTAAGAATAATCGATTTTTTTTCATGTTTCTGTATTATTAGTTTAAAGATACAAATCTTTGATAAAAATGAAAAAAAATAGTTTAGCTATTTTGAAACAAGCCAAAAAAAATGAACTATCCTTGTAAAAAAAGTATTTTTACAGCATGCTTGACAAGACAGAAGGCATCGTACTCCGACAAGTTAGATATGCAGAATCTAGCATGATTATTTCCATTTTTACCCAAAAATATGGTTTGCTCAGTTTTATGGTGCAAGGTGTGCGCAGTAACAAAAGCAAACAAAAAGGCAATATGTTGCAAGTGTTGAATATTTTAATGCTAGATATTTACCTCAAAGAACAACGCAACTTAAATAGAATAAAAGAACACAGCGCAGCTTATATTTATAAAAATATTCCGAATGATTTTGCAAAGCAAAGTATTGGTATTTTTTGTATCGAGTTGATATCAAAATGTATAAAAGAACAGGAAGTCAACGAACGATTATATCAATACTTAGTAGCATTTTTAATCGACTTAGACAACACTAAAGAGCGTATAGAAAATAAGCCTTTGTTTTTTTTATTGGAAATGGCGAGTATTTTAGGCTTCGAGCCCTCTTTGCAAAATATATTGCATGGCATTTATTTTAATTTGGAAAGTGGCAGATTTGAAGACAACAACAGTCATACTCAGAATTGCTTATCAGCACATGAAACAGAATTATTGAAAAAGTTAATAGCCATGTATTATGAAAAAAACGATTGGCAATTTAACAGTATGGAACGAAAGATTTTGTTGGATAAATTATTGCTCTACTTCCGTTGGCATATTGCTGAATTTACAACACTAAAATCGCCGGCAGTTCTAAGTGAAATTTTGAGATAATTGTTGTGCTTTTATAAGCCACCAACTTTTAGTTTTTCTGCATTTTCTTCGAAAGTAAGCTTATCTATGATGTCTTGTAAATCGCCATTCACAATCTCCGATAAGTTATATAAAGTAAGATTGATTCTATGATCCGTAACACGACCTTGCGGATAATTGTAAGTTCTAATTTTTGCACTTCTATCACCTGTGCTTACGAGTGTTTTACGCTGTTTGGCAATCGCTTCATTGTGCTCATTTAGTGCTTTTTCATACAAGCGTGTACGCAATACTTTCAATGCACTTTCGTAGTTTTTATGTTGTGAGCGACCATCTTGACACTCGGCGATTATACCTGTAGGCAAATGCGTTAGACGCACGGCAGATTCTGTTTTATTAACGTGCTGTCCGCCTGCACCTGATGCACGATAAACATCTTTTTTAATATCAGCCATATTGATTTCAACGTCCACTTCTTCTGCCTCAGGCAATACGGCCACAGACGCTGCCGAAGTATGCACACGACCTTGCGATTCCGTTTCAGGTACACGTTGCACACGATGCACGCCTGATTCGTATTTCAGCACGCCATACACACCATCGCCAGAAACTTCAACCACAACCTCTTTATAACCACCTGCCGTTCCTGCATTTTCGTTCATAATTTCGGTTGTCCAGCCTTTATTTTCGCAGTATTTCAAATACATGCGTAGCAAATCGCCGGCAAATATACTGGCTTCATCGCCGCCAGTTCCAGCACGAATTTCGAGAATAGCATTTTTTTCGTCTTCCGGATCTTTCGGTATTAATAGATAGCGAATTTCTTCTTCTAGGTTTGGCAATTGTGCTTGCTGTTCGTCGAGCTCTGCTTTGGCTAGCTCACGCATTTCTGCATCTTTTTCTTCCGATAAAATCTGTTTGTTAAAATCGATATTGGAAAGCAAATTCTTGTACGTCAGATAGGCATTTACAATTGGCTCTAAATCTTTATATTCTTTAGAAGTCTTTTTAAATTTTTGCATATCGCTCACCACTTCAGGGTCGCTTAGTTGCGATTCCAAATCTTTATATCTGAAATAAATGAGTTCTAACTTATCTAACATAATTCAAAAAATGCGTGCAAAAATACAATATTACTCGTGAATTTCGGCACGAAAGTGTGTATTTGTATAAAAAGTAATTATTATATTGTGTTAAAATCATAATTTATGGATTCACAAGATACTGGCTCTTTGACGGCAATAATTGCTGCATTAGGCATTTTTTTCTTATTCTTTTTTCTATTGTCGATTTTTTTTATCGTTTGTCACTGGAAAATATTTACCAAGGCTGGTCGTAAAGGTTGGGAATGTCTCATTCCATTTTACAATCTATATGTTCAATTACAGATTACCAAGCAGCCTACTATTTGGTTATTATTTTTCCTCATACCATTTGTAAATATCTATTTTGGTATTAAGCACGTACATGGACTTTCCTTAGCCTTCGGAAAAGATGTAGGCTTTACAATTGGCTTGTTATTCGTGCCATTTGTTTTTATTCCAATATTAGCATTTGGTAGCGCACACTACGTATATAATCAAGATGAAAATCTGTTGTTTAATGAGATACAAGAAATCAAATAAGTTGAATGCTAGCGATAGATAAAAATTTTATTACACTCATAAAATATCAAGCTTTTTTATAGTATCAATCGATTTGTGACTGATTTTCGTCTTGGTATAATAATTGTGGTTTAATTAATTTCTCATTCCTCTATCTGCTTTATATGTTAGCTTCTGATGTAACCAATATTCAATATTTTGTACAAATAGTCAAAGAAATTCGACCTCACAAAAACAATCAAAGCGAAGTAGCGAATCAGCATATACAAACATTTATTCATCGCTTAGAAAATAATGCTACAGCCTTACATGAATTTAGAAGTCAATGTCAAATTTTAATTCAGCAATCGAGCTTACAGGAAATATTTTCTGACAACAACGATGTATTTGGCAGTGTAAATATTTTTGAACAGTTAGCAAAAGATATTAAATATCGATTCTTAGCGCCCTTAATCGACAGCAGTTCTTTAAACTACAAGCTCAGCATTATATTTTCCAAAAAGACAGATTACATTTGGATAAATTCGATATGCGATGAACATTGGATTCGTTTATTTCAACTTAGTGGAATCGACAATCAATTTGCTGAAGCTTTCATTTTTAAAAAAATACAGAATGCCGCTATGATGCTGTCGTATAAAATTGCAGCATTAGGTCTTGACAATGAATTCCTCAACAGATTTGCGATGGAAGACGAATTGATTTCTCCATTTATAGAACAAAATAAAGAACTTGTTTTTTATATTGACAATTTTACTACTCACACATCAGAATTAGCTTCGCTTAGCAATACCAACAAACAAATAGTTGTGTTATTGCAACAATGCATGGAAAGTATTCAAAAAATAAGAAAGAACACAACAAGCTATGGCACGAGTTTAAGGCAAACCTATTTACTGAACAAAACTGCTGTAAACATTGAGCATTTGAAAATTTTGCTCGACATTTATGATGTCGCAGATTTTAATTTAACACGATTGGTATGTTTCTTTAAAAATGCTGTTTACAATGAAAACAATAGATATAGCATTAGGCACACCTTGTCGAAAAACATAGGCCATCTCGCTTACCAAATAGCAGAACATAAAGGAACAGTAGGTGAACATTATATTACGAGTAAAAAAGAGGAATTTGTTCATCATTTCAAAGCCGCATTTGGTGGTGGCTTTATCATTACCTTGATGGTATTCTTGAAAGTAGGAGCTTCTACCTTTCCTATTACTGATTTTTGGAAGGCCATTTTATATAGCATCATATATGCCTCTGGCTTTGTGCTTATTCATCTACTTGGCTTTACGGTGGCCACCAAGCAGCCAGCGATGACAGCATCTGCATTAGCAAAAGAATTAGATAAAAATAAAAATGGAATCAATAACTTGCAAAATATTGCTTTGTTAATGGCACAAGTGAGCCGCAGTCAAATTATTGCCATATTTGGGAATTTAGCCTCCGTGTTTCCTGTTACACTATTTATTACTTGGCTGCTGCACTCCTGCTTTCATTTTGCGGTAAGCGATGCCGACCATGCAATGCATTACCTTAAAGAAATCCATCCTTTGTATGCACTAAGTGCGTGGTATGCAGCCATTGCTGGGTTTTATTTGTTTGTATCTGGTATCATTACCGGCTATTTTGATAATACTGTTATTTACAGCAGAATTCCAGAGCGCATAAGACAAAAAACCACTTGGAAAAAATTCTTAGGCGAAAAAAGGCTGGCGCAATTAGCCAATTATTTACAACATAATTTAGGTTCAATAATGGGAAATATAATGATTGGTTTTTTCTTAGGAACAGCAACATTTATTGGCACAACACTAGGTTTGCCATTTGACATTCGACACATTACCATTTCTACAGGTTTATTTGCCATAGCTATAGAAACTTTACATTTTCAAATCGCATTGAACATGCTATTTGGCGTATTGCTCGGACTATTTGGCATAGCATTATTTAATGTAATTTCGAGTTTTGGTTTCGCATTTTATGTTGCCTTAAAATCAAGGAATATAGACAGTAGCGAATTAGCACAACTGCCTCTTATTTTATGGCAATATTTTATAAAACATCCATCAGATTTTATTTATCCGCCAAAAACAGAACGCACGGTTGAAAATGTATTTGGTAAAGCAGATTAAAAACCCATTGCTTTTTTCCCTTTCTGTATAATAGTCGTATATCCTTCCGGAAGCGTGCGTGCAATATTGTCTAACAACTTAGCATCAGCACCAATTAAAATGCGTGCGTTATTGCGTTCAACACCGCGAATGATTGTTTTTGCTGCACTTTCTGGCGATGTACGTTCCAACATTTTTTGGAATATGCGTTCTTCATTCGCATCGTGTTTGTAATGAACTGCATTCTTGTAAATATTTGTGTTTATGCCACCAGGATGCACACTATGTACTTGCACATTGGTATCGTACATTTCTGCACGCAATGATTCTGTAAAACCGCGCACTGCAAATTTTGTCGTGCAATATGGCACTTGGTCTGGCATGCCTATTAAACCAAAAAGGCTAGAAATATTCACGATTACGGCTTCTGGTCGTGCTATTAATGTTTCTAAAAATAATTTTGTATGCAATACAACTGCATATACATTTACATCCATCAATCTATTAAAATCTTCCATCTTCACATCGCGGAAAGAAATTTTTCCTAATGCAAAACCAGCATTATTAAATAATAAATCAATGTGTTCGTGTTCCTTCAACACTTTAGTACAAAAAGCAGTAACTGCTTTCACATCAGAGACATCAACTACATAAGTATGGCATTGTGCACCTATTGTTTCTACTCGTTTTTTTGTATCTGCTAATCCTGTTTCATTTTTATCTGATAACACTAAAATTGCGCCTTTCTTCGCTAATTCAATGGCTAATGCTTGTCCAATACCTGAGCCCGCACCAGTAATTACGGCTATTTTGTCTCTGAAATTTCTCATTTTTTAAAAATATTTGTCACAAGGTATTGATTCAAGTCAATTAATGCACTTTACAAAGGTGAAAAATGACAATTTCGTATTTTTTTACTAATTTTAACATGCCGATAAACAAATAGGAGCGATATTTGTATATACAATTATAAATGTCAACAATGAATTTAAGATTTTTTTCTATAGCAAGTATTTTACTTTTTAGTGCGTTTACACTATTCGCTAAAAATGATGTTGCTGTAAAAGAAACGACAATCAATGCGCAAAAAAGTAGCATTGAGTGGATTGGCAAAAAAGTACTCAGCCAACATAGTGGCAAATTAAATATTAAAAGTGGTGCACTTAGCACAAAGAATGGAATATTAGGCGGTGGCACATTCACAATCGATATGACATCTATCACTTGCGACGACATTAAAGATGCTGATTACAATAAAAAATTAGTGGGTCACTTAAATAGTACTGATTTTTTTAATGTTGCGGAGCATCCAACAGCAATAGTTAAGATAACAAAAGTGTTAAAAATTAATAATAAAGCTAATGCGTACAACCTTACTGCTGATTTAACAATCAAAGGTATTACCAATAGTATCACATTTCCAGCCACTTTTGAAAAGAATGGAAATGTATTTGAAGGAAATGCAAACATCACTATAGATAGAACGTTATGGGACATTAAGTATAAGTCCGCTAACTTCTTCGAAGGACTTGGCGACAAAGCCATCAAGAACGAGATTGAGTTGAAAGTGAATATTGTATCTAATTAATTTTGAACTCTATTGATTGCCGAGAGGCAATTGGGTTTTTCATAGTTTTATGGTTTTTGTGGCTTGTCCGATCCTTTGGGTCGGACAAGTCATTATTTAGACTAAGTGTTTTTGAAAAAAATCTAGGTTAAAGCTGCTGTAAATCCACTAATTTTTTATACTCGCCTTGCAATTGCAGTAGTTGTTGATGCGTTCCGCTTTCGATAAGCTCACCTTCTTTTAATACCAAAATTTCATCTGCAAGTTGTACTGTAGAAAGTCTATGTGCAATAATGATTGCAGTTTTATTCTTCCATAAATTTTGCAAGGCATCTTGCACTAATTTTTCTGAATTGCTATCCAAGTGGGAAGTTGCTTCGTCTAAAATCAAAATGGGTGCGTCTTTGTAGATTGCACGAGCAATAGATAAACGTTGTTGTTCGCCGCCACTAATCTTAGTGCCATTATCACCGATTAATGAATCATACTGCTGAGGCATTTTCTGAATAAAAATATCTGCGTGTGCCTGTTTGGCTGCGTGCACAATCTGTGGCTCATTTACGAGCAAACCGAAAGCAATATTATTGCTTACTGTATCATTGAACAATGTAGTGTGCTGCGTTACCAAAGCCATTTGACTTCTGAGCGCTTGCTGCTTATAGTTTTTTATATTAACGCCATCAATTAAAATTTCGCCTGAATCAATGTCAAAAAAGCGCAACAACAATTGAATAAATGTTGACTTTCCGGCACCAGAAACACCGACTATCGCCACTTTTTTACCCTTAGGTATTGTTATAGAAATATTTTTTAAAACCGTTCTTTCATGGTAAGCAAAACAAACATTTTTGAACTCTATTTTATCTTTAAAATCTAATAATGGCAATGCTTGTGCGATATCATTTACTTTATTTTCTTCTTGAAGCACTTCTTCAATTCGTCTAAGCGATGCCATGCCTTTCTGTATAAAATAAAATGCATTTGAAAATGCTTTTGCTGGTTGTATAATTTGTGAAAAAATCACAATAAAGGCAATAAAAGCCTCTGCACTTAGTGGCGATGTATGATGAATAATCATTTTGCCGCCAACATATAACACCACTACTACGACGCTAATGCCTAAAAATTCAGACAATGGCGTGGACAAATCTCGCTTGCGTATCATACTTGTACCTACTCTGTTGTGCTGTTCGTTGATATTTCTAAATTTATTAGAAAAACTTTGCTCAGCGGTAAAAGATTTTATTACTCTAATACCAGAAATTGTTTCGTCAACGATAGAATTGAGTACACCTTGTAAATGTTGCGCTGTCGAGGAAGCACGTTTTAATGTTTTACCTATTTTACCAATAAAATAGCCAGAAAGCGGCAAGATAAACAACACAAACAAGGTAAGTTTTGGACTCAAAATTAGCATGGTAAGCAAGGTAGCAAGTATTGTTACTGGCTCTTTGAATGCTACTTCTACAAAATGCAAAATGCCGTATTCAACTTCTTGCACATCATTCGTTAATCGCGTAAGCACATCTCCTTTTCGCTTATCAGAAAAATATAAGACCTGCAAGTGTAGAATTTTATCGTATAATTCTTGTCTAATAGTGCTGGCAATACCTGTACGCATCGAAGCTAAAAAATGAACTGCTGAATATCGAAATACATTTTTGACAAGAAATACAAAAACAGTAAATAGGCAAATAAATAACAACGCCTGTGACTTGCCTGCTTCTATCGTGTCAGCACTTTGTATATATTGAATAACTTTATTGTTAAAGCTTGTTCCAATAAAATCTTTTAATGAAGTAATACCAAACGAAGATGCCTCCACATGCTGCAACACCATCTTATCTGCATTAAAAATGAGATTTAAAAAAGGAATTAACATCAAAAAAGAAAAAATCGAAAAGATGGTGGAAAGTAAGTTAAATATTATATTGAGTGCAATATTTGGAATATATGGCTGGCAATACCTTAATAAACTACGTAAGTCCTTCATTATAGCAAAGATATTATTTACTTTTGTTTTATGGAATCTATAAAACAAAGACAAGTAGCCAAAACCATACAAATTGCCATGAGCGAGGTGGTGCAGAAAGATTTAGGTGGCATTTTGGGTGGCGCGATGCTCACCATTTCGGGCGTGCGTGTTACACCTGATTTATATACTGCTCGAATTTATGTAAGTATTTACAACCACGCTAAACCTGATACCGTTTTAGACAATCTCGATAAAAACAATAAAATGATTCGAGGACTGCTAGGCAATAAAATTAAAAACAAAGTACGCTCTATTCCGCAATTAGAGTTTTTTAAAGATGACACTTTAGAAGATGTCCAAAATTTGGAGCGCATTTTTAGTGAAATAAAAAAGAAAGATGCTGAAATTGAGAAAATGAGAGGAAAAAATGATGAAAACGAACAGTAGGTAATGTAAATAAACGAATTTGAATCTCGAACTCAACATAGCCAAACGATACTTATTTAGTAAAAAATCTACCAATGCGATTAATATCATCTCATTGGTAAGTGGTGCTGCTATGCTGTTTGGAACGATGGCCTTGATTTTAGTACTTTCTGTTTTCAATGGCTTAGAAGATTTGGTAAAATCATTATATGCTGTATTTTATCCTGACATTGCCATCACTGTGAAAACTGGCAAAACGTTTGAAATTACAAATGAGCTTCGGCAGCAACTCAATACTATCGACTACATAGATGCATTTAGTTTTACCTTAGAAGAAAATGCACTTTTGGAATATGCTGAACAACAGCATATTTGCACGGTCAAAGGCGTGGATAAAAATTATTTTAAAGTCATCAACAAATTTGATACGTTTATAATTGCAGGCAAAAAAATATTACAAAAAGACAGTATCAACTTTGGAATTGTTGGCGTTGGCGTGGCACAGAAATTAGGATTAGATCCAACAAATGCCTTTCTACCACTTACACTATACATGCCTAAAAAAACTGCATCTTCTTTTTCATCGATGGAGAATGCTTTTAACAAAAGCTATGTCACACCAAGCGCTGCTTTTGCCGTTTCTGATGAATTTGACACAAAATATACATTTGTGCCACTCGATTTTTTTCAGCAACTCACAGACAATTTTGGTCGAGCTTCTCAAATTGACATTCGATTAAAAAACCAGACTCAGAGTGCACTTGCAATTGCTGCAATTCAGAAAAAAATAGGAAATAACTTTATACTAAAAAGTCGCTACGAACAAAACGAAGTTTTATATAAAATACTAAAAAGCGAGAAATGGATTACTTTTTCAATTTTATTATTAATCGTGATTATTGCTTCATTTAATATTATTGGAGCCTTATCGATGTTGGTATTAGAAAAGAAAAAAGATATTGCGACACTTACTGCATTAGGTATTCAAAAAAACAGCATAGTTCGCATTTTCCTTTTTGAAGGTATTTTATTGTCATGTGCAGGCGCACTCATTGGCATGTTATTGGCATTTTTACTCTGCCTATTACAGCAAACTGTTGGTTTAATTCCAATGCCTGGCACTTCATTCTTAGTCAATTATTATCCAGTAAAAATGATGGCTTCCGATTTTTTAATCGTCGGTGCTGTTGTATTTTGTATTAGCTGTATTGCTGCCTATTTACCAGCCAAAAAAGCAGCCCGTGCTGTCGAAAATGAATACCTAAGTTATTTATCTTAATAAAATATTTCGCTTTGGACTTATTTGTATCTTTGATCCATAAAAATATTTTCATGAAAAAATTATTTGTTGTTGCATTGTTATACACTTTCTTTACTTCTGTCAATGCGCAAGAAAATCGCACAAAAATAGAAGAAGCCATTCTTACCAAAAATTCATTAATAAAACAAGAAATATTTTCTGTGGATAATATTCCAGCATTTAGAATAGAAGCCGTAAAAATCACCAATTTGGAGAAGTTCAATATTAGCACAGGTTTGCGCATTGTACATCGAGTGCAAGAAGGGAAAGTCTATAAAAACACATACAACTATATCGACCAATCGGAAATTGATGGTTTGATAGTAAGCTTGCAATACATGAAAACCATGGTGAAAAACAAGACATTACCTTCAAATTACACAGAGATTAAATTTGCTACGATGAGCGGTTTTCAAATAACACTTGCTATGGTCGTAAATGCACAAAATAATCTCGACTGGAATTTTGCAACACAAACCAACACGTCAAATGAAAAAACATTGACGATATTGCCAATTGACAATATAGAAAAATTGCAAAAGGTATTGGAGCAAGCTAAAGGGAAACTATAATACATCATCTAAGTAAAAAGGGAAAGAAGCATTTGTTTTGACTTGCAAACGATTTAGACAGGCAACTTATTTCCTGCTTTTTACCTAATTATTTCGTAATTCTTAATTTACAAGGCAGAATCATACGAAATTTTTATTTCATAAAAAAAAGCGTATTTTTGCACATGGAAACACTATCTCATTTTTCTTCAAACAAATTTGCAGGCGAAGGTTTAACATTTGACGACGTCTTGTTATTACCTGCATATTCTCAAATTTTACCAAGAGAAACCAACCTACGAACGCAAGTAACACGTAATATCAGCATTAATATTCCAATTTTATCTGCTGCAATGGACACAGTTACAGAAGCAAACTTAGCCATCGCATTGGCGCGCGAAGGTGGCATTGGTGTTTTACACAAAAACATGTCTATAGATGCTCAAGCAGCAGAAGTACGCAAGGTTAAGCGCTCTGAAAGTGGCTTAATTACTGATCCGATTACATTAAAACCAACATCAAAAGTAGCTGATGCGTTCGCATTGATGTCGGAAAATAGGATTGGTGGCATACCGATTACTAATGAAAGTGGCATTTTGGTTGGCATTTTAACCAATAGAGATTTGCGTTTTTGCAAAGACAAAAATATGCTTATTCAGGATTTGATGACCAAAGAAAGATTGATTACGGCCCCTGAAAAAACAACTTTAAAAGCGGCAGAAGAGATTTTACATCAATACAGAATTGAGAAATTGCCTATCGTAGATAAAAACAATAAGCTGGTCGGTTTAATTACTTACAAAGATATTTTGAAAGTAAAAAATTATCCGAACTCTACAAAAGATAATTCCGGCAGATTGCGCGTAGCTGCGGCTGTTGGTGTTACTGCAGACATGATGAATCGCATGGAAGCATTAGTTGCCGTAGGCGTTGATTTTATTTGCATAGATACTGCACATGGACATTCACAAGGTGTATTGTCTTCCATTAAAAAGGCAAAAGAAACTTTCAAAGAATTAGATATCGTAGGTGGCAATGTGGCTACAGGCGCAGGCGCAAAAGCGCTGGCAGAAGCTGGCGTAGATGCAGTAAAAGTTGGCGTTGGACCTGGTTCTATTTGCACCACACGTGTAGTAGCTGGCGTTGGCGTTCCGCAGCTCAGTGCAATCTATGATGCATCATTGGCTTTAAAAAACACTGGCGTTCCTATTATTGGCGACGGTGGTATTCGTTATACTGGCGACATGGTAAAAGCATTGGCAGCAGGTGCCAACACAATAATGGCGGGTTCTTTGTTTGCTGGCTCTGAAGAAAGCCCTGGCAAAACAGTAATTTTTGAAGGCAGAAAATTCAAGACCTACCGTGGTATGGGCAGTTTGGAAGCCATGCAGGAAGGCAGCAAAGACAGATATTTCCAAGACGTAGAAGACGATATCAAAAAATTAGTACCTGAAGGCATCGTAGGACGCGTACCATACAAAGGCACGTTGAGTGAAATCGTTTATCAGTTTGTGGGCGGCTTGCGTGCTGGTATGGGCTATTGCGGTGCAGCAGATATTCCATCACTACAGGCAACAGCACAGTTTGTAAAAATTACTACTGCTGGCGTAAATGAAAGTCATCCGCATGATGTGACGATTACAAACGAAGCACCAAACTATAGCAGATAGTTCTATTTGAATTATTTTTCTGAAAAAAATCTTATTTACAGTTATATTTTTATCGAAAAAACTACTAAAGATTTGAGTTTACTACTTACATATCTTTAATCCTGATTTTTATTTCATGTGGTGCAAATTCATCGCCACCAAAGTATGGAAACAACTTATAACCATCAGCTACACTTGCTGTTCTCGGCATTTCAATACTAGTGCCGTCAACGGTAAACAAGTATTTATTGCCATTTATTTTTATAGCGCAATGTATTGCTTGCAATAAGTTTACAGATTTAATAAACACAAATGAACGAACTGCATTGTTATAAACATAAGCAAACAATTGCAATTCATTATTAAACCAGCGCCAGCCGATTCTAGCACTATTGATATGATGGTGCATATTGTTATCAGCAAAACCATATAGTTTATTGACATCTTCTTGATTAGTCGGAATCGCTGATGTATAAATTGCCGAGCTATCAAAGACGGCGACAAACTTCATTTCAGTAATCGAAGTCAGTACTTCATACTCAAAATAATCAGCATATTGTTCGCCTGCTCTTATGGTATAGGTAACAAATGGATGTTCTTTTTCCACTACTACTTTCTGACATGCCATGATGCATACGAAAAAAAACAAGATACGATAATAATACTTCATATACTTTTCATGTAGTACAATACAAGTTAATAAAAAATGGCAGACTTTTCTATTAGCCTTGATTATTGTCTTTACGAACCACATTACAAAGCAATTAAAGACTTTGATTTTTTAAAAGGATTTAAGAGAAGCGTTTTAATTATGATGGTTTGTGAGGACACAAACCATGGCAGCTGGGTACAATACAAGTTAATAAAAAATGGCAGACTTTTCTATTAGCCTTGATTATTGTCTTTACGAACCACATTACAAAACAATTAAAGACTTTGATTTTTTAAAAGGATTTAAGAGGGCGTTTTAATATGATGGTTTGTGAGGACACAAACCATGGCAGCTGGTACACAAACATGGCACATGGAGTCATATTGTGAATTTTTCTTTATAAAAATCAAAACCAATTTCTCAACTTGTCTATCCAAGATTGTTTACTTGTAAGATTGATATCAAAAGAATAAATTTCTCCACTTTTATTTTTTGAAGTACTGCTTATGATTGTATTATTTTTTGTGACCAGCCGAAATGCAATTGGCTCCTCTATTCTCGCCATTGTTTCTATGATAAATTGTGTAGATAAATCTGCTGTGGAAAATAATATTTCATTAGGCTTGAATGCTTTTAATATTTCATTTATATTTTCAATAGTGCCTAATTTTTTTGTGTGTAGTTGGCCATCTTGCAAAGCAACAAATCCTAGATATTTTCTTTTAGGCATAGCCTGTTTAATTTGTGTTGCAATTGTAGTTGCTTCTATTTCACTACCAATAATGATGTATTTTTTTTCGTTATGAATATATGTATTCAAACTGCCATTTTGCCAATAATACAAACAGCGGTAGGCTGATAAAAGAAAGATATTTAGCAACATGCCACAAACAATAATGCCACGCGATGTGCGTAAATAATTAGGAAAAAACGCATAAACAATGGTTATCAACAGCGTCCCAAAAATGACACTCAGCAATAGGCGCCGCCACTTCGCATCTTTTGCATACACACCAAAAAGCCACATCGAAGCACACCAAATCAACACATATATCGGAATATTGACATAGAAAAATGTAGATGGAAAAATGACGTGCGCTTCTTCTTTAACAACATTTTCCCAAAATAAATGTAATGCATACAAGCTAGATGACATCAATACAATATCAATGATGGGAGCCAATATGTTACTAAAAATTTTTTTTATAACAGCCAATATCGCTCGTAAATAAATGGCAATGTGCAGTATAAATTTTAATACTTGTGCGCTACTACCGGTGAAGTGCTTATTGGTGAAAATAAGCATAGCATTATAAAATACTTTAATGTAGTTTAAGCTACCTTTTTTTGTGCTTTCGCCTTTAAAATGAATAATAGAAGTGTTGGCAAGATATACATTTTTAAAACCAGCTTTTCTAATGCGATAGGACAAATCAATATCTTCGCCATACATAAAATAATCTTCATCTAAGTGGCCAATTTTATCCAACACACTTTTGCGCAATAACATACATGCGCCACTCAACACATCAATTTCATGTGTCTGATTATTGTCTAAATAGCTCAGATGGTATTGACCAAATAATTTTGATTTTGGAAACATTTTTGCCATGCCACTCATCTTGGCAAATGCCGCCATCGGCGACGGAAAACCTCGTTTCGATTCTGGCAGAAAATTTCCGGCTCCATCATACATTTTCACGCCTAAACCACCAATTGTCGCATCGCTTTCCATCTTATCTATGCAACATTGCAATGTATCTTCTTGTATGATGGTATCTGGATTTAATAGTAAAATATACTCGCCAATAGCTTGTTTTATCGCCTGATTATTGGCTTTCGAAAAACCTACATTTTCCGTGTTTGCCAACAACTTCACCAATGGAAATTTCTGTTGCACCATCTTCACAGAATCGTCAGAAGAATGATTATCGACAACAAAAATTTCATACTCAAATTGAACATTCGATTGATACACAGACAAGAGTGTTTGCTCTAAAAAATAGCGCACATTATAATTGACTATGACTATGCTTAATTTCATTACTTTTTACATGCTATTTTAACAACATAGAACATAGATTTATTTTTTTTGCAGTTCGCTGAAAATTTCATTCATATGAATTCCATTAGCAGCACCAACAATTTTATAAATTAACTCATCTAAATATTTCTGAGTTATTTTAATATCTAATGTTGAATTCATTAACATTCAATGTTTCTACGTGGTTAAAATTATTTACTTAAATAGTTCTCATATGGCAAACGCGATTGTATTGAGCGTGCCAATGTGATTTCATCGACATATTCTAATTCGCCACCGAAGGCTATACCACGGGCAATAGACGTAATTTTTACTTCATATTTCGATAGCATTTTTGACAAATAAAATATGGTCGTATCGCCATCTATCGTTGGATTTAATGCCATTATAATTTCTTGGATTTCGCCAGTCTGCACTCTGCTTGCTAGACTTTGTATGTTGAGTTGCTCAGGTCCAATGCCGTCCATCGGCGATATTAGACCCTCCAATACATGATACAATCCATTAAAATGTCTAGTGTTTTCAATGGCAATAATATCTCTAAAATTTTCAACCACACACACTACACTTTTATCGCGATAGCCATTACTGCAAATACTACAAATGTCTGCATCTGAAACATTATGACAGGTTTGGCAAAATTTTATTTCCATGCGCATTTTCAAGATTGCATCTGCCAACTGTTTTGTATTTGCTGTTTCATTTTGTAATAAATGTAGCACGAGCCTTAATGCTGTCTTCTTGCCAATACCAGGCAAGGTAGCAAATGCATGCACAGCATCTTCGATTAACTTTGAAGGGAATTGCATACACAAATGTAGCAATTAGATGTAAGTTGTAGGCTTAAGTCTTGGTTTTTTATTACCTTCAATCTCATTTTCAATTAAAAAAATTTACATGTCATCAACGCTAATACTACTTTGTATCTTATTTTATTTTTGCTTGCTTATCGGCATCGCTTATTTCACTGGCAAAAATGCAGATAGCGATAGTTATTTTATTGGCAACAAAAAATCTGTTTGGTATATTGTTGCTTTCGGGCTTATTGGCGATTCGCTTTCAGGTGTAACATATATTTCAGTGCCAGGCTCTGTCAACGCTGCACAATTCAATTATTTCCAAATGGTACTCGGTTATGTGATTGGCTATTGGACAATTTCGTATGTATTGCTACCGCTTTATTATAAAATGCAACTCACCTCTATTTACACGTATTTATTGAATAGAATTGGCGTATCGACACAAAGAACCGGTGCATTTTTTTTCATCTTATCAAGGATAATTGGTGCTGGCGCTAGGTTATACTTAGCCTCTATTGTTCTCCAACGTTTTGTATTCGATGGTTTTGGCATTCCATTTCCAGTAACAGTTGCTATCATTATAGTTTTAATGTTGGTGTACACATATAAAGGTGGCATTAAAACACTAGTATGGACGGACATGCTACAATCTTCATTTCTTTTATTAGGTGTTATTTTTTCCATTTATTTTATCAGCACACAATTAGATTTATCTCTTGGCGGAATGATAAGTAGCATCAAAGAATCTGACTATTCTCAGGTGTTTTTCTGGGATTGGAAAGCTAAGAATTATTTTTGGAAACAGTTTATCGGTGGTGCATTTATCGCTATTTGCATGACTGGTTTAGACCAGAATATGATGCAGAAAAATTTGAGCTGCAAATCGCTTGGCGAAGCGCAAAAAAACATCAATGCATTTAGTATTATTGTTGTTATTGTCAATCTATTATTTCTTGGCTTAGGTGCATTATTATATATTTATGCCAATAGCAAACAAATAATCATTCCGGAACGTTCTGACGCCTTATTTCCATTTTTAGCATTCAACCATTTGGGCACATTTGCCGGCTTGGTATTTGTCATCGGCTTAACGGCAGCAACATTCAACAGCGCTGATTCCGTATTAACTACATTAACCACATCATTCTATATCGATTTTTTAGGCAAAGAAACGGACAACACTCAAGAACATACTAAGCTCAGAATGTCTATTCACGCTGGTTTTGCTGTGGTATTGTTTATCACGGTTTTATTGTTTGGTGCGTTTAGTGACCAATCGATGATATTCTTAGTGATGGATATTGCTGGCATCACTTATGGACCATTATTAGGCTTATTTGCATTCGGCATATTTACTAAAAAAATGCCAATAGACAAGCTCGTTCCTTTGGTATGTATAGTAAGTGCTGCTTGTTGTACATTTTTATATTTTTCATCAAAATACAAAGCAGCGTGGCTCAACGGTTATGCATTTGGACAAGAGCTATTGCTCATCAATGGGTTTATTACATTTATTGGTCTTTGGCTCATTAGCCAACGAGCTACTAAATTATCGGTATAAAAAATCAGGATTTAATCGCTAATTTAGCAAGTCGGGTTTTTGTGTAAACACAAAGCTCTTTTAATTTTTAAATTAATTATTATGTCATTAGAAGATTTTAAAAAGAAGAAACCATTCAAACAAAGAAGTTGGACACAAGTAAACGCATCGAACAGCTGGAGCATGTTTCGTATCATGAGTGAGTTTGTTGATGCATATGATAAGATGGATAAAATTGGACCTTGTATTTCTATATTTGGTTCTGCACGTACCAAGCCTGACAATCCGTATTACCAGATGGCAACTGCTGTGGCGGAGCGCTTATCTGAAGAAGGCTATGGCGTGATTACTGGCGGTGGCCCAGGCATTATGGAAGCTGGAAATTTGGGCGCACAAAATAAAGATGGTAAATCTGTTGGTTTAAATATCGAATTGCCATTTGAACAAGGACACAATCCATACATTGATTTTGACAAACTCATCACACATCATTATTTCTTTGTGCGCAAAGTAGTGTTTGTAAAGTATGCTCAAGGATTTGTGTATTTACCAGGTGGCTTTGGCACCTTCGATGAGCTGTTTGAAGTAATGACTTTAGTGCAAACTAAAAAAATAGATAGAGTACCCATCGTGTTAATGGGAAAAGCATTCTGGCAAGGCCTATTAGATTGGATGCGCTCAGAAGTATTGAATAATCAACACAACATCAGCGAAAACGATTTCAATTTATTCCTTGTTACTGATGATGTGGAAGAAGCCATTGCCTATATCAATACTTTCTACACAGAACATGATTTAGCGCCAAACTTTTCATAAGAAAAACAAGATTTATTTTTTTAAAGTCGGCTTAGTGTCGGCTTTTTTATTTTGTTTTTTTGACCCTTGCATACTTGCTAATGCTTTATTAAACCAATCGATATCTGGTGTGCTGGCATCAAATTTAAAATGCTGTGCCATAGCTGGTTTTTGTTGTAATTCTTTCAGCTGTGTCAAAGCAATACTTACATTGACAAAATAATTTTTATGATAGCCAATATTCGATTTACGTTTAATGAAATTTTTAAATGCTTTCAAAAATATTGGAAAACGAATGATGTCCTTGGTCTCAAAGAAAATTTTAAGAACAATATACTTTGAATTTAATTCCCATAAAATATCTTTAAACTCATTGGTCAGTAATATTTGTAATGCTTTCTGATAATTGCCTTTGGCAAATAGCAGTTTCGCATTATTAAAGTCAATAGTATTTTTTTGAAATTCTTTGGATATTAGTTTAGCATACTGTTTTATAAATTCTTCTGTTGCTGTAAATTCTTTAAGTTTAATACCTAATGTCACTACATTCGTAAAGCTAAAACGGCTGATTACTTTATTTTCTAACAAGATGCCATTTTGAATTGTGTAGATATATAACTCAAATGTTTCTCGTGTAAACCTTGCTATATTTTGATTTGATTTTTTTACACAAAAACTAATCGCAAACATGTACAAATCTCTTAAATCAGAAATAGAGAAAAAACTACTGTGCGATTTGATATCATCAATCAATTGTTCGTATGCCTGCTCGCTTTCGTCTTTAATCATTAGATACGTATTGTAATATACACGAATAGAAATTTCATGAAGAAAAAGAGAATTTTCATGAATCAATTTCAAAGTAGTGTCGAGTAAATGTATATCAATATTCGCTTCTGTTATTTTTTGCATAGACTGCACTACACAGGCGTACTTTAAGGTTTCGATGACAGAAAAAATAGTTGCATGGTCTATTACTTTTTGCAAATTAAATACTTCGCTTCTGTTTTTCCGTGTCTGAATATGGAATGACAATGCTTGAATATGATATTGATATAGGTGATACGAAGCATTCTGCAATTTTGACTGTTGGATTAAAGTCAAACTTTCATCGGTTGACTGTTCGGCAAATTTGTATAATTCATTATCTGTATAATATTGCGCCAAAAGTTGCCCGCTCAATGCAGGCTGTTGTGTTACTTTGTTATAAATAATAAACTGTTCTACTATTTCCGTGGTTTGCCAAATCAGATGACGAATGCGCAAATCTTGATAAGGCAAGTTCGGATACATATATAAATGCGCCTTTTCTTTGGCTAAAGTCTTTGCCGTTAGCGTTGATCGTGTATCAATAAATTGAAAAAAAGATATTATATCAGTGTTTTTATTGACAAAATCAGATTTTACCCACTTACGTAGTTTACGTTTATCTTCAATAGAAAACGTTGATATTAAAGCAATTAACTTTGAATCATGCATAAAAATATTATTTATTGAGTGCCTAAATTTTATGACAAAGGCATTTATTTGTACCGGAAAATTAGAAAAAATAATTGAATCTTTGTATATTGATAGTAAAGACTCTTATCCTCATGTTTAGAAACAGCCACATATCAATCATAATTGCCATACTTTTAATGGTCATTGTAGGTGCTTGCAACAAGCCTGTTTCCAACGAAAATAAGATTAAGCAATCTGACTTCAAAATTGAGGACAATGTAAATGGTCGTGTGCCACCACCGAATAATATTATTGAATCTACAAAGTTTCTCTATAATGAAGATGGAACATTGAGTAGTGCAACCGTGCATGATGACACGACATCAAATGCGCATTTATTAAAAGAAGTAAATATCATTTACGACACAGACAAAATAATTGTTGACACTTATTTAGATACCATTGGCAATGTTCGTTATTATATTTATTCCAATGAGAAAAAACAAATTACGAGTTTGATGCTTAATGACACAACAGGTTTAATTTTCTCCTATTTAGACGACAGAATGGTAAGCATCAGATTGGCACCAACAGCAAATGAATACCTTGGTTTCATTTATGATGAAAATGACAACTTATTGCAATACTCTTTAAGATTTAACAACCAAATCGTACATCGTTATTTATTACAATACAACAACGATGAAATCAAAAAAGAGTTTGACAGCCGTTTCTTGTCAAAGTATATCAAATTCATTTACATTGGTGGCTTAGATTTAATAGACAAACTCGGCTTAAATTATGGCAAAAGTTCACAAAACAAATTAGTAAAACGAACGGACATTGACCTTAGCAACGACGAAGTCATTGATACTTATATTTTCAATTACTCGTATGACAACAAAGCAAGAATCAACAAACGAAATATCCAATTTAGTACAGACACTTTGTACTATGATTTTAAGTATTAATTTTCTTAGAATCTTTTAGATTAGTTCACCAGAAGCTCTGATTTTTCAGAGCTTTTTATTTTCCTTTAGAATTGATATTTTTAGCGTGTGAAAAAAACTCGCTTCCAATTCATCGTTTTCGCTTGCTATATATTGTTTAGCAATATTTCGTATTCCAATGAGCATCGCGATATTGGCTTCATCAAACCAATGCAATTGCCATTTAATTTGGCTGGCTCCTTTGCGGAACCGCGCAAAGATCATTTTCATTCTGGCATAGACATAAAAACCAATGGTAAAGAAGGTGAGCCTGTTTTTGCTATCGGCGATGGCTATATTTCCAGAATTAGAGTGTCGCCATACGGATACGGAAAAGCTATTTACATCACGCATAACAATGGATATACTAGTGTTTATGGACATCTCAGCGCATTTTATAACGAAATTGGAAAATACATTACTCAGCAACATTACGCCAAACAAAAATCAGAATTAGATTTATACTTTGATGCTACAAAGCTACCTATAAAACAAGGCGATACCATTGCATTTTCAGGTAATACTGGCGGCAGCACTGCACCACACTTGCACTTCGAAATACGAGATAGCAAAACGGAACATGCACTCAATCCTTTAGATTTTTATCCTAAAGAATTTTATATAGACAGCATTTCTCCGCAGTTAAATGCTATAAAAATAACGCAACAAAATGGGCAATTGCAGGAAACACATAATCTTATAAAACATGCCAATTATTGGACGACAAACATGCCAATTTACTGTTGTAGCCAAGCTCCACTAGCTTTGTCATTAGAAGGATTTGACAAACAAGATACTTCGAGTAGCAAGAATGGCATAATAAAAATGGAATTATTCAAAGATGACTCTTTGCATTTCGGCTACCATATTCAATCAGTAAACTTTGACGACACTCGAATGTGCAATGCATTTATCGATTTCCATGAAATGATGAATAATAATGGCTATTTCTACAATTGCTATCAAATGCCCAACAACATGTTGCCTATTTATGTTGCTGGAATGAATGGATTGCTACAAATAGAAAAACATAAAACATCTCATGTACTTATAAATTGCTATGATTATAATGACAACAAAACTACTATCCATTTAACACTGATTGGCGACACTACTAATAATACTACAGCTTGCGCAAACACTATGAACACCATAGAAAATAAAACATTTTCGGGTTTTAATATTTCATTTCCAGATAAAGCATTTTACAAAAAAGAAGACATCATACAGGTGCAAAAAAATGCATCAAAAAAATGTTTGTCTGATACATTTATGATAGCTGGCAAGTATTCAATTATACCATTACAACAGGCTGCAAAAATTAGGTTCAATTCAGCTATCAAAAAAAATAGAAGCAAGATTCTTATTGTAAGACAAGATTATAAAGGAAAAGAAAATGCATTAAAAACAAAATCAGACAAGCATAATTTTTATGCAGACACAAAGGAATTAGGTTCGTTCTATTTAAAATATGACACAACAAAACCAATCATTGAGATTATACATTTAGCATGGCAAAACGCCAATCAAAATATCAAAATAAAAATAGTTGATGCGCTTTCAGGAGTTGACTCGTATAATGGATACATCGATAATAATTGGGTCAATTTTTATTACGATGCCAAGAACGACGAAATCACTTACCAGCTCGATGAACATTGCACAAAAGGTGAACATCTTTTAAAAATAACTGTTACAGATAAAGTTGGAAATAAGCAGACTTTAGTTCAAAAATTTAATTATTAAACTCAAAAAAATAAGCATGTTACAAGAAGGAACAAAAGCACCAAAAATAATAGGTGTAGATTTTAAAGGCAAAAAAACAATTTTATATTTTTATCCAAAAGACGATACGCCAGGATGCACTGCCAATGCTTGTGATTTTAGAGACAATTATGCTTCACTGACGAAGCAAGGTTTTAGCATTATTGGCGTTTCACCACAAGATGAAAAATCACATGATAAGTTTAAAGCAAAATACGATTTACCTTTCGAGCTTATTCCTGATACAGATAAAACCATTGCACAGGCTTATGAAGTTTGGGGAAAGAAGAAGTTTATGGGTCGTGAATATGATGGAATTTTACGTACTACATTTGTGATTAACGAGAAAGGAATTATTGAAAAAATAATCACAAAAGTAGATACCAAAAATGCTACAAAGCAACTACTAAAAGTGCTGTCTGAGTAAATAAATTTTTGTTGAAAGATTGAATTTTATTTGATTTTCTTGTGTAATAACATTCAAATGCATCACTAAAATTCGTTATTTTTTATGCAGGTGAAAAATTAATCATTTCTGTTACATCTTTCTTGATTTTTTTTTGCGTAGATTTATTTTGATGAACCTGACAGAAGCAGAAATCAACGCAGATAATTTATTGGCATTGCTTAAAGTAAAAAACAAGCAATTGCATGCTTTACTCGATGCGACTAAGGCAATCAATCATAATGTTTCTTCAGAAGGTTTGTATAAATTATACAAAAACACTTTATCAGAACAACTACAAGTAAAAGAGGTTGCGCTTTTTATGTATGACCAAACCTGGAAACGTGTTGTGTGGGAACAGTCTGTTCCTAATTTCTACATTCCTATCCAGCTGCAATTTGACAATTACAAAAATGCGAGCGAGCTTAGCGAAGAAGAGCAAAAAATATTTGGCAATTTCAAATTCATTATTCCTGTTTACCACAAGCAGCAACCATTAGCATTAGCATTATTAGGCAATATTCCAGAAGATGTAATTCACCAGAAAGAAGAAATGTTGGAATTTGCACAAACATTTACCAGCATTATCACGGTAGCTGTAGAAAATAAAAGGCTTTTCAAAAAGGAAGTAGAGAAAAAACAATACGACAAAGAGTTGGATTTAGCATCAAAAGTACAGGGCATGCTGATTCCGAAGAAGCTTCCTAAAAACACAATGTATGAATTTGCAGGTATGTATCTTCCTTTCAATGGTATTGGCGGCGATTACTACGATGTCATTCACATCAGTAAAGATGAATTTGTGTTTTGCATTGGCGATATTTCGGGCAAAGGCGTGGCTGCCGCTTTGGTGATGGCCAACCTACAAGCTTACTTAAATGCTACATTAGGCTTAGGATTTACACGAGAAAAATTTATTGAAAAACTCAATCAGAAAATATATTCTGTAACCAATGGCGAAAATTTTATTACTTTATTTATTGCCAAATACAACATCATCACGCGCGAATTAGAATATTTAAACGCGGGTCACATTCCGCCCATTTTATTACACCACAATAAAACAATGTTGCTCGACAGTGGCTGTGCCTTACTAGGTGCTTTCGAAGAGTTGCCATCTATTGAATTTGGCAATATCACGCTTGAACCCAACACCACAATCGTTTGTTTTACTGATGGCATCACAGAATTAGAAGATGACGCTGGCGTGCAATTTGGTACAGAAAGAATGCTGGAATTTAGTAGTAACAACTATAAACTGGGCCCTGATATTTTCAATAAAATATTATACGATTACGTCTGTAAATTTAAAGGCAATGTGTTGTTTAACGACGATATCAGTGTGTTAACAGCCAAATTTATGTAAGCTTATTTATATCTTCTTCTGTCGAAATATTGTTGACACTAAAATGCAGCAACAAAGCCAAACAGATATAAAACAATGATCCCACTTTATTCGCTTCTACTAAATCGCTTAATGAGTTATTGAGTAAAAATGCAATGATGCACAAAGTAATGGCTACAATATATTTACGCTGTGTCGTACTTACTTGATTATACAATTTTTGTGCTGTGAGCAGTACCACTATCAATAAGCATATAAACAAAATCAAAGCAGGCAAACCTTGCTCTGTAAGCAATAACAAAAAATAATTGTGTACCGTTGATTTCTCTTCATTATCGCTGATGTATGTTTCATAGGCTGTGACCGTGTAAGGCTTATAATGGCTCACAAAATTATTTGGACCGACGCCAAGTAGTGGATGTTCTTTAAACAAATGTACGGCTGCAATCCAGCGATAAAAACGCTCCACTGTGCTCATGTCTTCCATTTCAAATGTAGAAGATAGGTGATCACCTAATTCATCATGATAAATCGTAGTGTCGTAATTCGGTGAATATTTCAAATAATTATTGTCATTAAGAATATACACGGTAAATGCAATAACAGCAATACCAGCAATGAGCAAAAGCTGTTTTGTTACATTCCATTTTAACACAAAAAAATAAACCAGCATTGCAATAACAGCCAGCCATGCACCACGTGTGTACGACAAATAAATGGCTAGCAAAAAAAATAAAATAGAAAAATTCAGCAATTTATATGGAAATGATTTTGGTGAATACCAAGTGCGCGCCAAAAAGATAAAAGGCAGTAACATCGTAATAAATACAGCATAATTGACATGATTGCGATAAATTGGATGCACTGCATCTGTGATGGAATCGAATGTGAAGCCTTGCATTCCATGACGAATCATGATAAAAATAATGCTAATAAAACTTGGTATAAACAAGCACCAAAAAAATTGCCTGATGCGTTTTGTCGAATCAAGTAAAAAAATAGGCAAGACAAAAAAAGTAAATAAATACCATGATTTTGCCAGCATATATTTAACAGACAAAAACACATTTGTAGAAAAAATAACAGTGAACCAACTCCATAAATACAAGAAGCATAGAAAGATAAATATCGGATGTTTGATTGCATTTTTTACAAGATGAAAATTGCGTATCGCATACAACATGGTGCAAATACTCAAGAGTATTACGATTGGCTCTGATGGCAAATCTGTACCAAAACTACCAATTTCCATTTCTACAGAAATTGGCATAACAAAAAGCATTAATAAGAATACAAATCTAAAATTAAGCAAGCATACACCTAAAAAAAATGCAAGGAATGGCAATAAGAATAAAATTTCTATTTTTAAATAGATACTTAATAAAAATGACAACACCGACAAGCTTGCCATTGCGAGAAACAAAGGCTTATCATGGCGAATAAAAAAGCTAGGAACGTTGAAATCCGTATTGGTCTGCATGCTTGTAAAGTTCAATCAATAATGCAAATAATGAAGCTGACAAAAACGCTGCAAGTGCTGTTATTACTACAATCATCCAGCGTACAGGCTTTGCTTTTTTCACTGCTGGTGTTGCCGCTTCTACTGTATAAATAGTTTTAAATGCTGACGATGAGGAAACAGCATATTGGTCGCGTATGGCCAATGATTTTTGTATATCATCAATAGCATTTGTATTGTTTTGTAAATTCAATTTCTTTGTTGCAATTTGATTGTCTAAAAGCTGCAAGACCGTTGACTTATTTTCGGTTAACATGTTTCTGTAAAAGGAGTCTGATGTAGCAACAATATCTTTCACCATTGTTGCCGCTAATTTGGCATCTGTATCTAAGATGCTCACTTCAATAGCACCTAAGTCGTTTCGCAATGCTTTGAACTGATTATAAAATTCTCGTTTTGTATAATACAAGGCCAATGCTTTGTCCTCGCCTTGCAAATTATAATGGTCGATTAGTTTATATTTTTCAATAATTTTTTCACTAACCTCATCAGATATCAAAATAGATAAAAAACGATTCACATCTTCTTTGCCACCAAATATACTCACGCCGCCAACTTCTTTTTCGTTAAACAAAGCCGCTCTGTCAGTGCTCACTGGATTGGATAGATAAAAAATTTGTTTTGACTTAAAATATGGTGGCATGATAGCTGGCATCGTTATGATAACACTTGCTATAATTGCAACAATGGTAAAAATAAAAACCTGTATTTTCCATTGCAATACAATTTTAAAGATTTCTAACATAAATAAATTATTGATTATCAATTTAAACCTTAAAGATAAAAAAGCGTATGTAAATATTGAAATTAATATTTACAGCGACCATGTGATAAATGTAAATTATAATAAAGCGTATCATGCAATCATCTTCCTATCAATACGCAATATGAGATATTTCTATCAGCCATACGCATATCTTTGCCATGAAAAATTAAGCTACTCGTCGGCACCAACTTTCAATTGCAGTGTTTTTATGTTTATCAGTCCTGTTATATAACAACAGAGCGGCATCAACATAAAATAAACACCAACATGAATCAGTAAATTAATGATTGCCTGTTCTGGAAATTGCATTTTTTGAAGTC
>WBZL01001278.1_pt1 | contig 26787 bp, 26 predicted proteins | sample 5204291 | NCBI WGS metagenome assembly WBZL01 (sample SAMN12344345, study PRJNA552823) | activated sludge metagenome | biome: Activated sludge suspended growth; feature: Nitrification reactor; material: Wastewater; isolation source: activated sludge from nitrification reactor of wastewater...
CAGCCAGATTCCTGATCGTTTTTTCAATGACTTCCGCCGGATAAATCAAATCAGCGGTTTGCAGAATGTGTTCGGCTTGTTGTTTGGTTAACATGGATTAGATTGTTTGCAGGAGATTTTTGAGTCCGGTTTCATCCAATATGGTAATGCCTAAGTTGACAGCTTTTTCATATTTACTGCCCGGGTCGCTTCCGGCAATGACATAGTCGGTCTTTTTGGAAACGCTGCCAGTCACTTTTCCGCCCAGTTGTTCAATCTGTGCCTTGGCATCTTCGCGCGTCATGTTCGGTAGCGTTCCGGTCAGGACGAAGGTTTTGCCGCTGATGGCGTTGATGCTCACCGGTTCGGATGCCGCTTCGGTGCTTTCTTTCCAGCTTACGCCGCTTGCGCGCAGCCGTTCAATGACTTCGCGGTTGTGATGCTCGGCAAAAAAATCGATGATGCTTTGCGCGACGATTGGTCCGATGTCGCGCACCTGGAGTAAATTCTCCATGGAGGCATCCATCAGTCGATCCAGACTGCCGAAATGGCGCGCCAGATCTTTGGCCGTTGCTTCGCCAACGTTGCGGATGCCCAGTGCATAGATAAATCGCGCCAGCGTGATTTGTTTGCTTTTCTCAATCGCCGCGAGTATGTTGCCGGCGGATTTTTCCGCCATGCGCGCAAGATTCGCCAGTGCCGTTATGCCTAGCGTGTACAGGTCTGCGGGTGTTCTGACGATGGCGTTATCGACCAATTGGTTGACCAGTTTTTCGCCCAGTCCTTCGATGTCCATGGCGCGACGCGAAGCAAAATGCAATAAGGCCTGTTTGCGTTGCGCGGGACAAAACAATCCGCCGGTGCAGCGGGCAACGGTTTCGCCTTCCGGGCGTATCGCCCTGGCGCCGCATGCCGGACAATGATCTGGCATGACAAAGCGCCGGGTTTGCGCCGGGCGTTGCGCGAGAACCACGGACACGACTTCAGGAATGACATCGCCGGCGCGGCGGACAATCACCGTATCGCCGATCCTGACATCCTTGCGGCTGATTTCATCAGCGTTGTGTAAAGTCGCGTTGGTGACGGTGACGCCGCCGACAAAAACCGGTTCAAGCCGTGCGACAGGTGTCAGTGCGCCGGTGCGTCCAACCTGAACATCAATATCGAACAGCCGTGTCATGGCTTCCTGCGCCGGGAATTTGTGCGCTAGGGCAAAGCGCGGGGCGCGCGCAACGAATCCCAGTTCTTTCTGTTGCGCCAGTGCGTTGACTTTGTAGACCACGCCATCAATATCGTAGGGCAGTCGTTCACGCTGCGCTGCAATGCTACTGTAGTAGGCGATCAAACCGGCAGAACCCTGCACAACCGCACACTCGCGCGCGATCGGAAAACGCAGCCGGGCGAGATAAGCCATAATGGCGCTGTGCGTGTCCTGGGGCGTCAGTGCATCGCGATTCGGCGCAATGCCATAGGCGAAAAACATCAATCGCCGTGTTGCCGTAATCGCTGCGTCCAGCTGCCGCAATGAGCCGGCGGCGGCATTCCGTGGATTGGCAAACGGCTTCTCGCCCTTTTGCAGTTGTTCTTTATTGAGCTGAATAAAATCCGCTTTCAGCATCAGCACTTCGCCGCGTACTTCCAGAAAGCCGGGTGTTTTCTCCACAGGCAACGTCAGCGGAATAACTTTAATCGTGCGCAGATTGTGCGTGATATCTTCTCCGGTGTAACCATCGCCGCGCGTGGCGCCGGTTTTGAATAGGCCATTCTCGTAGCGGAGTGTAACGGCGAGGCCGTCAAATTTCGGCTCTACCGCATATTCAATTGGGTTTGCGGTCAGCCCTGCAAGTCCTTCGCTGACTCGGCGGTCGAATGCTTTGACTTCGTCTTCGTCAAATGCGTTGTTTAATGACAGCATCGGTGTGTTGTGCTGAACCTGCGCGAAAGCTTTGACGGGCGCGGCGCCAATGCGCTGTGTCGGGGACTCGGGCGTAATCAGATGCGGATATTGTTGTTCCATCTGTTGCAGCGCGCGAAATAAGCAGTCAAACTCGGCGTCCGGTACCGATGGATCATTCAGGACGTAATACTGGTAATTGTATAATTCAATCTGTTGTCGCAGCGTCTTCAGTTGCTGTTGAACGGATTTTGATTCTGCGCTCATCGATTCACGTTTGATTTTATTTTGGGGATTGCCGGACTGTTATCACGATCACACTGCAAGAAGCATCAATAACCCTCATGCTCCGGGAAACGGGCCGCGGGTGATAAAAACTGAATTTTCAAGCGCGCTGTGTAACTTGTCATGATTGTCGCTATTGTAAAATACAAATCAGCGGATGTTCATCAAAAGGCAGGTCTGTTTTACTTTGCTTCGCCGAATTATTAGAATGGGTGCTGTGTCATCTGTCCGTACTGTATTGTACTTCACTTCACTGCTTAACAGCCTGTCAAAGGCTTGTCACGCTGTGCTGATCACCAACTGATCTGATAACACTGATATGTCCGACAACAAACTGAAAATTCGCATACACATCCAGCAGCCCAGCCTATTCGGAGAAAATGATCAGAGTGATCAGGATGTGCTTGAAGAAAGACTAATGCATCAGCATAGGGATGTGCTGGAGAAACCGCCGTTTGACTGGCGTAAAATAGCGATTGCACTCACGGCATCGGCTGTGCTCGCGGGTATGGCGGGCTATCTGTTCGTCGGGAATGACAAAACCCGCGATACAGACAGTTCCGGCGTCAGCCACTCCGGGACTGGCGACGCCGCTGATTACCCGGCGAGATTCAACACATTTGACGATCATCAATCCTTGCCTCTATCGGAAGAACAACCGGAATCGTTGCCAGATGCACAGGAAACAATGAAACCGGCAGTTAACCATGGGTCAGCGGGTAATGGGCGGCAACAGAGCGCCGGGGTGGCAAAGATTATACCTGTACCGAGGATGAAGCCATTAAAGCTGAGCAGCGCGAAAATGCTGATGCCGCCAAAACCGGTCATTAAACCGGCGGCTGCGGAAACTGACAGTAAATCAGCGCCCATGCCGTCGCGAAGTGAGCGTGATGTGGCGGACATTCCGACTCCAACGGAAACGATGGAATCTGTTACGAATCAGGATCATTCCGGTGTTGTTCGCGCTCAGTTGACGCACCAGATTCGCCAACGGGAGCCGGTTGGTGAAACTGATCGCGTTCTGCTCGGGAGCGACACCCATAGCAGCAGTATCTATTTCTTTATCGAATTGTCCGGTTTTGGTGGCCAGCAGTTGGTTGTTGACTGGTACTTTGAAGATCAGCTGGTTACTGAAACAAAGCTGCGTATTGGCGCCAGAAAATGGCGCACGCATGCAAAAAAAATGTTGCACAAGCGTGATGCCGGCGATTGGCGCGTGATGTTGCGGGATCAGTCTGGCCGTTTGCTGGTGGAAAGAAGGTTTGTGGTCGAAATCTGATCATGCCGTATCGAAAATCGCGAAATGATCTATTCTTCTTGTAGAGAGCATTCATGAAATTTTGCAGCAGTTGCAGTGCGCATGTAGCGCTTCGTATTCCGGAAGGCGATAACCTGCCGCGGTATGTCTGCACGGTATGTCACGAGATACATTATCAGAATCCCAAGCTGGTTGTGGGGTGCATCCCGGAATGGGAAGACAGAATATTGTTGTGCCGCCGTGCGATTGAGCCTAGGATCGGCTGGTGGACTTTGCCGGCGGGCTTTATGGAAAACAATGAAACGCTGGCGCAGGCGGCTGCGCGAGAGACATTGGAGGAGGCTAATGCCCGCGTCGAAATCGGTGATCTTTATGCTGTTTACAGTTTGCCGCATATCAGTCAGGTTTATGTGCTGTTTCGCGCGAAATTGCTGGATCTGGATTTTAAGCCGGGCATTGAAAGCAGCGAAGTCCGATTGGTGTCCGAAGCAGATGTGCCTTGGAATGAAATGGCTTTTCGGGTGATTCATGATCCGTTAAAGCGCTATTTTATTGAACGGAATGCGGGAAAGCTGGCGTTTCATACCGGCATTATTGATCGTCCGCGCAAATCCGATTAGGATGCTGAGCAATATGCACCTCAAAATTTGTTTTTCCTATAAATCCTCGTCCAGTTTTCTGTTGAGGAGAAGGCGGCAACCCCGAATATTGAAGCACGATAAGCACAGAGAACGCCCGCAGTCCGTCTCTTGCATGCTGTTCAGTTTAATGCCGGTGATACTTGAAACGCTGGTTTAAGAAATTTGATCGGCAAGCTATAATAACCATTTTTAGTATAATTTCATGAAACGCTTACTTCCGATAGTGATCTGTCTGATTGCTTTTTTATCCTCGCAGGTCTCAGCTCAGCAACAGCCTGACATATCGATTGCAGCCAAGGCGTACATGTTGTCGGATTATCAGTCCGGGCAGGTGCTGGCCAGTAAAAATGCGCATGAGCGGGTAGAGCCGGCGTCACTGACTAAGCTGATGACGGCTTATATTGTCTTTTCAGCGCTCAAGCAAAACCGCGTACGGCTGGATCAGGTTGTGCCGGTTTCCAATCGGGCCTGGCGCATGATCGGTTCCCGTATGTTTATTGAGCCGAATAAGGACGTAACGGTCGATGAGCTGATTCGCGGCATGATTGTGCAGTCCGGTAACGATGCCTGTATTGCGCTGGCGGAGATTGTTGCGGGTTCGGAAGAGGCTTTTGCCCAGCTGATGAATCAGGAAGCGCAACGCCTGGGTATGAAAGACACGCATTTTATGAACACGACGGGGCTGCCCCATCCGGATCACTACACCTCGGTGCACGATCTAACGCTTCTTGCCGCCGCGATCATCCGCGATTTTCCTGAATTCTATCCGCTCTATTCGCTCAAGGAATACACCTATAACAATATCACTCAGCCCAATCGTAACCGTCTGCTGTGGCTGGATCCACATGTGGATGGCATGAAAACGGGATGGACCAAAACAGCGGGTTACTGCCTGATTACCTCAGCCAAGCGTGATAAAAGGCGATTGATATCGGTAATCATGGGAACCAAATCGGCCGGTGAGCGCAGCAAGGAAAGTCAGCGGCTGCTGAATTATGGATTCCAGTTTTACGACACCGTGCATCTCTACAAAAAAGGCGAAGTGCTGACTTCCATTGAATTATGGAAAGGCTCCCAGGATGAGTTCAAGGCGGGTTTTGATGCGGATGTCTATTTTTCGATTCCGAAAGGGCAGGCGGATAATCTGAAAGCAACCATGGAATATAAACAACCTTTGATTGCGCCGGTCAGCGCGGGTCAGGAAGTCGGATCAGTGAAATTCACGCTGAATGACCAGCTTGTGGAAATTTATCCATTAGTCGCACTGGAAGAAGTCGGTGAAGGCAATTTCGTTGAACGCGCCTGGGACAGTCTGAAGCTGCTGTTCAATTGAACCTGAAGACCTCAGTTGACCATTATCCGGGCTGACTAACGATATGAACAAATGAAACAATTCGAGCAATATCAATTCATCCAAACGGTGAGTCAAATTATGGTGTTTATAGCACGCCGCTTTTTAATTCTGGTTGCGTTGCAATTCGTTGTAATAACGCGTTATTACGCCTCATTGCGCCTTGCCAAAAATAAAAATCAACGCACTTTAAACCCCATTCAACTGAGGTTTTCAGGTTGACCGGTCATTCCCGCTGTTTTTTCTCGTTATTCCGCAAATAAACCAAAAGGCGCCACATGATATATCTGAATGGTCAGTTCATGCCAATCGACAAAGCTTGTGTTTCGGTACTGGATAGGGGATTCATTTTCGGCGACGGCGTATATGAGGTGATTCCTGTTTATTCGCGTAAGCCCTTCAGACTGAAGGAACATCTGGATCGCCTGCAGCACAGTCTGGATGGCATCCGGCTCAAAAATCCGCACACGAATGATGAATGGCGGCAGTTATTGACGCAGATCATCGGCAATAACGAGGGAGAGGATCAGTCTGTCTATCTGCATATCACGCGCGGTGTGGCCAAGCGGGATCATGCCTTTCCGCACGTGCCACCGACGGTTTTTATCATGAGCAATCCACTGATGCCGCCAGCACCGGAGCTGCTCGAGAACGGTGTGACAGCGATTACCGCCAGTGATAATCGCTGGGTGCGCTGTGACATCAAAGCCATTTCCCTGCTGCCGAATGTCCTGCTGCGCCAGCTCGCGGTGGATGAGCATGCTGCTGAAACGATTCTGATTCGGGACGGATATTTGACCGAAGGTTCAGCGAGCAATATTTTTGTCGTGAAAAATCAGGTCTTGCTCGCACCGCCCAAAAGCCACCTGATGCTTCCCGGCATCACGTATGACGTGACGCTGGAACTGGCTGCCGAACAGGCTATTGCCCACAAGGTGCGGGAAGTCTCGGAAGATGAATTGTGCACTGCCGAAGAAATCATGCTGACTTCTTCAACCCGGGAAATCATGGCGGTTACCCATTTGAACGGTGCGGCGGTCGGAAACGGAAAGCCCGGACCGAAGTTCAGGCAATTACATCAGCTCTACCAGCAATATAAAGCGACGCATATGCGGGGTGAAGTGTCTTGATCGCCAGAATCGTTAAGTCCTGGAAATTGAACACATGACAGAAGAATCGCTGATTAAATATCCGTGTGATTTCCCGATTAAAATCATGGGAAAAGCCGAACAGGATTTTACCGAGATAACCCTTGCGATCGTCAAACGGCATGCACCTGATTTTGATGAAACCACGATTGAAATCCGCTCAAGCAAGGGCGGCAACTATCTCAGCATCACATGCACGATTCGCGCAACATCCCGTGACCAACTGGATGCGCTGTACCGGGCATTAACGGATCATCCAATGATATCCGTCGTACTCTGACGGCAACATGAATCAGATAGCGAGATCGCAGACGCCAGACATTCAACATCCGGGGTTTGTCATTAAATCCATGGACTTGATTGACTATGATTCAGCCTGGCAGGCTATGAAAGTGTTTACTGCCGGACGTGCGCCGCAAGCCGACGACGAGATATGGTTTTTGCAGCATCCGCCGGTCTATACACAGGGCATTGCAGGAAAGCCGGAGCATTTGCTGGCTGAAAGTGCGATTCCGGTCATTAAGACAGACCGGGGCGGGCAGATTACCTATCATGGCCCAGGTCAATTGATTGCCTATTTGCTGCTGGATATCCGGCGCCGTAAACTGGGCGTGCGGGAACTGGTCAGACGAATGGAAAACGCCGTGATCCTGGTGCTGGCTGGTTACGGTATCAAGGCGTACGGCCGTGACGACGCGCCAGGAGTTTATGTTGGGTCGGCCAAAATTGCTTCCCTTGGCCTGAAAATCAAAAAGCATTTTTGCTATCACGGCATTGCGCTGAACGTCGACATGGACTTGCAGCCGTTTTTGGCGATCAATCCGTGTGGCTATGCCGGTTTGCCGGTGACGCAAATGAAAGATCACGGCGTGTCCGATGGACTGAATGTCATACAGGACAGACTGGCGCATTATTTACAAAATGAACTCACTAAAAATAGGATCGAATTGATATAGCCATGACTTCTGAAATACGCCAGAAAGGCGCTGATAAAACAGCACGAAATCCGGTAAAAATCGGCGAGCAGTCAAAAGATAACCTGTTGCGCAAACCTTCCTGGATACGCGTGCGCTCCCCCAACAGTCAGGCGTTTTATGAGGTTAAGCGCATTCTGCGGGAAAAGAAACTGCATACGGTTTGCGAAGAGGCATCCTGTCCGAATATCGGTGAATGTTTTGGCAAGGGTACGGCAACATTCATGATTTTGGGTGATCTGTGTACCCGGCGCTGTCCTTTCTGCGATGTCGCGCATGGCCGTCCCAAACCGCCCGATCCCGAGGAACCGTTGCATCTGGCGCAATCGATTGCGGCCATGAAGTTGCGCTACGTTGTCATTACCAGTGTCGACCGCGACGATCTGCGTGATGGCGGCGCGCAGCACTTTGTCGATTGCATACAGGCAATCCGCCAGCATGCGCCGCACACGAAAATTGAAATACTGGTGCCCGATTTCAGAGGCAGGCTTGACATCGCGCTGGAAAAGCTGTCAGCTTGCCCGCCCGATGTGTTGAATCACAATCTGGAAACGGTGCCAAGGTTGTATAAGCAATGCCGCCCCGGTGCGGATTATCAGCATTCGCTGAAGCTGCTCAAGGATTTTAAGGCCAGGTTCCCGGCGATTCCAACCAAATCCGGTTTGATGCTGGGGCTGGGCGAAACCGATGAAGAAATTTTGCAGGTATTGCAGGACTTGCGCGCGCATGATGTGGAAATGCTGACGATCGGTCAATATTTACAGCCCAGTATCGGTCACTTACCGGTGGATCGCTACGTGACGCCGGAAGGTTTCAAGGTGTTTGAGCAGGCCGCAAATGCCATGGGCTTTACCCACGCCGCCTGCGGCCCGATGGTGCGTTCCAGCTATCATGCCGACTTGCAGGCGCATGAAGCGGGTGTTGTTTAAAGTATGTATCAGAGCGCTACTACTGCTCCCAGCGGCGGAAAGCGTTTTTCCATCCGCTCAGTCGTTGGCTGATCCGCAAGCTTTGTGATTCCAGCACCGAGCCGGCGACAATCGCGATGATGCCGAGGATGGCGAAGCTGATCCAGCTCGCCAGATCAAAGCGGTAGATCAACTCGAACAATTGTTGCAGCATGCCGATGAGCATGAGCGTCGCGCCGGCGAGAAATACACTGCGCTGACGGACACGGTAACCGTGCATCAACAGGCAGATACCCGCAATGATGCAGGAACCCGTTGCCAGCAACCCATCAAAAAGCGCCAGATTGAGTACCATGCCGAGCAGCATCTCCCAGATGGCTATCAACCGAAAAGCGCTGGCATAATTCTGGCTGCGGCGTGACAGGTCATACGCCATGGTTGCCGAAATCGCCAGACTGACAGGCAAAACCAGTGATGCGGGCAAATACGCCGAATCGGTCAGCGCGGCTAGCGCGGAACTCAGCGGCAAAACAATCAGCAGGGCGGGAATCAACGCAATCCTGTCGAGAATGATGCGCGTTTTTGCGGCGGCCTCCAGACAGAGCGAAGCCTGCCGCAACATTAGAAAGATGCAGACACAGAGCATCGCGAATAAAAAGTCGTCGGCGGTGTAGAGCCACAGGTTGCGTATCGCGAGTACTGACAGCGGCAGCAATTGCAGGCCCAGCGCAAGGATGCCTTCGGATGTTTTTGCCGCGATCTGTTTATCCGCGAATGCGCGTGTTGCCATCGCTACGGCAATGGTCAACGTCAGCACCATCAGACCAATCATTTGCGGATCGCGCAACGGCAGCAGCATGGCGGTATTGCTGAGCAGGAACAATAGGGACAGTTTAACCGCCATTTGCCGCGCCAGCACGATAAATCCCAGAAAGACCACCGGTATCAGCACCACGAACGCGCCTGCGCTGGTGAGCAACGCTGCATTCAGGCTGTCCACTGTCCATGAAACATAGTCCGGAAAATCACCGGAATGCGCCGTGGCGATTGCGACTGTTTGGGAATAGATAAATGAACCGAGGATGGCGAAGTTGATCGGCACCGACGCCAGCGCCAGCACAAGCAGTAATCGCGCGCCTTTGCTTTCCTTCAGATAACTGCCGCTGACCAGGCCAATCGCCGTGAGCATGCCGGTATGGCCCAGCAACAGCAGATAGCGGAACATATCGCTGCCTTCCTGCCAGCCGCGGACAAGAAAGCTGTACATGGCGAATAGCAAAGCGGTTGCACCGAGTATGCGCAACAGCGCAGGCAGTTTTTCAGTTAATCTGCTGGTGCTGCCTTTCGCCGCAGTGTCGTTTTCATCCGGCATATCACTATGTTGCATATTGTGTGTTGTTGCGTTCATTGAAGTTCTCATTATTGTTTCTCCCGAGTGAGTAGTGCGGTCAGTTCGCTACGCAGATCATTTTGCTGTTCCTGCGTGATGAATGCATGTTCCAGTTCGTCCATGTCGTCAGTCGTGCAGTCGAGTGGAATATCATCGTGATTGAGGTGCATTTCCCAGCGGTTGAAAGTGTCTTCCACGATGCTTTCCGCGTCGCCGCAGTTTGAATGGGCCGTTGCATCGGTTTTACTGGTGGCCTGTTTCGCGCGCATCAGCGTTAGCCGCTGTTTCATTTCGTTCAAGCGCTGTGCACTGGATTGAATGTTGCCGGTCATTTTTTCGATTGAGCGCGTGTATTCGTCCAGTGATTTTTGCAGCATTGCGGCCCGGTCCCGGCTTTTGTGCGAGCGGCGCAGGCATTCCAGTGCTTTTGATTCGTCCGTTTTTGCGCAGATAATCGCCCGTTCCTGCCAGCGGTGAACATTGCTTTGCTGTGTTTCCAGTTCGGTTTTTATTCTGTCTCTTTCGCGGCAGGCCTGATTCAACGCGATTTTTGCTTTGGCCATTTTGCTGTTCATTTCATTCAGTGCCGCCTGAATCACCGCATCGTGATTCTCAATTTCAGTAACAACCCGGTCGATGCGGGATATCAGGGTTGTTGACAGTCTTTTCAGTATGGACATGGTAATTTGGGTCTCCTTTCCCTAAACTAAGTTATGTATGCTGCGAAAAACCTGCCGGTACCCGGATGGTGCAGGCAGTGTTTGCAGTGCTTGCATTATTCAGTTGGGGATCGTTTTTATAAACGAATTGTGTTATAGAATCATATTCGTGAACATGTAGTATATTTTCAATATACTCTTTGTGATTGTTTATTGAGTACAGGAAATAAAAACAATGCAAACCGAAGCGCTGATCGATACATTGAAGAAAATACTGAGAAGCCGGCGGCTGACCTATGCGGATCTGGCAAAAGGGTTGGCTATGAGCGAAGCCAATGTCAAACGGATGTTCGCCTCGAAGCGGTTTACGCTCGACCGGCTGGAAGCAATCTGCCAATTGATGCAGATGGAGCTTTCTGATTTTTTTCAGTTTTACCAGGAAACGCGTCAACGCATCACCCGATTGACGGTTGAGCAGGAAAAAGAACTGGTGAGTGATACCCGGCTTCTGCTTGTCGCGGTCAGCGTACGCAACCGGCTGGGTCTGGATGATATCGTCAGCCGCTATCACATCTCGGAAACAGAGTGCATACAGTGTCTGGCCAAACTCGACAAACTCAAAATTATCGATCTATTGCCACAGAACCGTATCAAGCTGCGCATTGACGAAGGTTTTCACTGGCTGCCTGATGGGCCGATAGAACGATTTTTTGAAAAACAGATACAAAGCCAGTTTCTTCACACCGCATTTTGCGGTGAATTTGAAAAGCGGCTTTTTTTGTCCGGACTGTTCAGCGATTTTTCCATACAAATACTGATGAACAAAATGCAAATGCTCGCACAGGAATTCACCGAGCTGCACCGGCAGGATGCGCGCCTGCCCATGGACAAGCGCCGCAACATCGGCCTCATGCTGGCCATCAGGCCGTGGGAGTTGGAGGTGTTTCGTCCATTGCGGCGTTAAAATTGAACGCTAAATGCTTACATACTTCGTGTATGTTCCGCTTTTTCGTTCAATTTTTCCTTGCACTGCATCCTTTGATCGAGATCTTGTCTTGAATGGATTCCCGGAAGGATGTCGATGAAGTGTCATTCAGCCGGGTCAGATACAATCTCGAAATCGTGCGTGATTTTCACTGTGGACTTGAGCATGATGGATGCCGAACAGTATTTCTCCGCAGACAGATGAATGGCGCGTTCGACCTGCTGCGGATTCAGATTTTTACCCGTGAGTATGAAATGCAGGTGAATATGCGTGAAGACTTTCGGATCGGTTTCCGCGCGTTGCGCTTCGATGTTGACAACGCAGTCAGTGACTTCCTGGCGCGCTTTGCGCAGGATAAAGATGACATCAAAAGTTGTACAGCCGCCGAGTCCCATCAGCATCATTTCCATCGGACGCGGCCCTTTATTTTGTCCGCCAGCCTCGGGCGCGCCATCCATCAGAACCTGGTGTCCGCTGCCGGATTCGGCGAGAAAGCTGACATTACCTTGCCAGCGTATGCGAGTTTTCATGGTTTTATGCGAAATATGGAATAGAAAGTAATTAGTTGACTGTGTTGAATAGGGCAATAAAAAAGCCGGCGGTTTGATGCGCCGGCTTTTTCTGCTTAATCTTTGCTTAGTTCAGTGACAAAATGAAGTCAGCCAGAACTTTGGCGTTATCATCGCTGACCATTGGGTTTGGTGGCATTGGGACCGGGCCCCAGACGCCGTTGCTGCCGCCCTTGATCTTGCCGGCAAGATAAGCAGAAGCGTCATCTTGACCTGCATATTTTGCGGCGATTTCTTTCAGCGCTGGACCAACCAGTTTGGTGTCAACGTTATGGCAATTCAGGCAACCGCTGCTTTTCGCCAAGTCTGCGTCGGCTTGTGCATTGGCTGCGAGTAACAATGCTGATGCTGCAAACATACTTACTAATACTGCTCTCATTTTGTTTTTTCCTTTTTAAAAATTATTAGGAATAGCTATTCTACCCTGAACTTTACAGAAGTGCAGCAGTTCATTTGGATCAAAAAAACGAACAGCGGTCAATCCTGCTGCGCTACACAGTTCAAAAATCATAGGTTGCTGCGCGATCTGCAAGTGGAGCGTTCATAAGACAAAAGGGTAAATCACAAGTTCCGCAGGCAAAGACGACCTGCCCGGGTCAAACCTGGGAAACTCGCTATCTTGCCGCGTCGGCATATAAGTCATGCGCATCCGAATCCGTGATCGTTACCGTGATCTGGTCGCCCGCCTGCAATGCATCGGGCGGATTGCTGATGTAAACCACGCCATCGATTTCAGGGGCATCGGCGCTGCTGCGCGCAATTGCCTGATTGTTTTCGACATGATCGACCAGAACGGTCATGGAACGGCCGATTTTTTCAGTCAGCAACTCACGACTGATGGTTTCCTGCAATTGCATGAAGCGTTCAAGACGCTCCTGCTTGATTGCTTCCGCAACAGCGCCAGGCAGCGCATTGGCCGCCGCGCCGTCGACTGGAGAATACTTGAAGCAGCCGACCCGGTTCAGTCGGGCGGCTTGCAGAAATTGCAGCAATTCTTCAAACTCGGCTTCGGTTTCACCCGGAAAGCCCACGATAAACGTACTGCGCAATGTGATGTCCGGACATATTTCGCGCCACCGCTGAATGCGCGCCAGATTGTTTTCGGCGCTGGCGGGCCGTTTCATTGCCTTGAGAACGCGTGTGCTGGCATGTTGCAGCGGCACATCGAGATAAGGCAGAATTTTTCCTTCAGCCATCAAAGGAATCACTTCATCTACATGCGGATACGGATAGACATAATGCAGCCGCACCCATACGCCGAATTCGCCGAGTGCGCTGGCCAGTTCGGTCAAACGTGTCTTGATCGGTCTGCCCTGCCAGAAGCCGGTGCGGTATTTGACATCCACGCCATAAGCGCTGGTATCCTGGGAAATGATCAGCAATTCCTTGACGCCTGCATTGACTAGGTTCTCGGCCTCCTGCAAAACCTGATGGATCGGCCGGCTGACCAGATCGCCGCGCATAGAAGGAATAATGCAGAATGTGCAACGATGGTTGCAGCCTTCCGAGATTTTGATATAGGCGTAGTGTTTGGGCGTCAGGCGTATGCCCTGCGGCGGGATCAGGCTGGTGAACGGATCATGCGGTTGCGGCAAGTGCGCATGAATGGCGGACATGACTTCGGGCAGTGCGTGCGGGCCGGTAACCGCGAGCACCTGAGGGTGCGCCTGTTTAATGACATTACCGTCCTCTTTTGCGCCGAGACAGCCGGTAACGATGACCTTGCCGTTTTCGGCAAGCGCTTCACCAATCGCGTCCAGCGACTCTTCCACCGCGCTGTCGATAAAACCGCAAGTGTTGACGACGACAAGATCGGCTGCGTCATAGGTTGGCGAAATTTCATAGCCCTCCGCCCTGAGTTGCGTCAGAATCTGTTCGGAGTCAACCAGCGCCTTGGGGCAGCCGAGTGAAATAAAACCCACGCGGGGTGCGGTTTGCGCAGTTGTTTGTTTTTGTGATGACATGAAGAAAAGGTTGAGTGAATAAAGAAAGCATGCAATGTTAGAATTTTAACCGATTCGATGTGAAAGTTATTTTTAATCTTGCGCGCTTTGCGGGAAAGGAGAAGCTGAATGAAAATGCGTAAACAGAATGGTCGGCGTATCTTGTCAGGGCTGTGCGGTGCAATTATTGCAGGACTGCTATTATCAGGTGTTTTTCCGCCGTCAGCGCAGGCGCAGGTGGATTGCAATGCACTGCCGCATTGGGTTGCGCTCGAGAATGGTTTGCAAATGAATCAGAAGCATGTCTTTTGTGGTGAATGGGATCGCAACCGGCCAAAAGGCTTTCATGCGCGTCCGGAAGGCGTGAATCCAACGACAGTGACGGAATTTACCGTTCAGGACAAAGCCAATGCGGCGGGCGTGTACACCGGAAGGTGGTCGTATAAAGGCCATCCCGGCAGAAACAAGTTTTCCTCCATGTTTCCGGATGGCTGCTCGGTCGAGCAGGTGCTGAATTCCATTGCGCATGCCGCCGATCATCAGCACAAGTGCCCCGTTGGAGCGCCGGACTGGACATTGTGCGGTTTCAATCAGCCCGATGCCGCAGCAGGCGAGACTGAAAGCGGGAAATATTGCGGCGTCAGCAATCAACGTTTTACCATCGGTTTTGCGCCGCCTAAAAACGGCAGAATCAATACCGCTTTTCCCTTGTTCGAGTAAGCATAATGACTACATCCGCCTGCACATGGCCCGGCCGCATTCCGGGTGACCCGGTGCATGACCGCATCATTGCCTATCTGACCGTGGATATTCAGCAAAGCCCCGTCTGGGCGAATGAACTGCTGCAACATCTCAGCGCGGTGGCGTCAGGCGCGCTGCCATCCTGGGAACGTCCCGGCAACGCTTACTGCCTGTATGTGTATCCGGATCATGTGGAAATCGAGGATGATTACGACGATACTGCCGGACAAAACATGCGGATACCGCTGGCGACATTCACCGCCGCCGTACAAGCCTGGCAGCGGGCGATAACAGACGGCCTGAAAAATCGGCAAGAAGCACACGGCAAAGCCACGGAGGAATAGCAGAATGAACAGCTATTGGCTTGCCCTGCTGACAACGATTGTTTTCTGCTGCTCCGCCGTTGCCGCCAGTCCATCGGTGGATGTCAGGTTGATCGGTATCTGGCAGGGCGAATACGATGAAGAGGACGGTGCGCTGAAAAGCTGGGTGCAAACGCGCAGCGAAAACGGCACATACCACATCAAATTCCGCTTTGTGGAAACTGACGGTGTTGTGCGCCATCTCGCCGAGGCAGGCAAATGGTGGATCGAGAACGGTCTGTTTTACGAGATAGCGCCATCCTGGATGACGCAGCCTGACGTGTATCAGTATCGTTTCCAGGAAGACGGGTGTGTCGAATTTTTACTTGTGGCAAGTCACGAATCGGCGGAAGACACAGAACCGTACCGGTTTATCGAATGCCTTTCTGATCGGCAGCCGTCGATATAAAGGGCATCTCTAAACCTAATCCGTTATGGTGCATTCGCAGCGCAGCGCTGCAAATAATCCCACGCAATGCCGCCAACATACTGACTTCCCTTGAGCGTCACAGCCACCGTGTTTTCACCGGTCTGGCGCAGTATGAAGGCAAAACCGTAAATATATTCGGCCCCGGCCAGATTCTGCGCGTTGTTCATGATTTCCGGCGCGGACGTGCCGTAATCCCGGATGCCGTCCGGATTCAGCGGGGAATTGCTGGCATAGACATAAGGCAGGAAACGGGTATCGTAAGCATGGATTTCCGACGCTGCAATCGCAGGATAAATGCGCGGCTTGACATGAAAGACGCGCATCGACATCCGGCTGTCGGCGGACAACTTGCCGGTCAGGCAGCGCGTCAGTTGGATGTGTTCGCCTTGCAGCGTGGTTTCATGCAGTAAAGGCTTTTCTTTTGTGTTGATCAATCCCGCGCATGCGGACAGCAGTACTATAAGCAGGGCGAGGGAGAGGGAGAGGGTGGAATTGCATGCGGCGGTGAATGTTTTGCGTGTCATGGAGTGCCTCGTAAGTCGCGTTAGAGTTTACCTGCGGGAAATGTTATACGAAAACGTGCCGCATGGTTACGTTACGGCGTGGGTTTTTGATCAGAAAGTGCCGGCAATAACAGCATCCCGCTCGTCCTTTTCTGCAATGCGCTGCAATGCATGCAGGCGTTCCGTTTTGGATAACTGGCCGATTTTTTTAACCGCATCAAAAAAACGATTCATATCGCCGTCCTGCTGCGCGAGCAACGCCTGGAATGCGGGTAACAACTGCGTGTAGATCGATACCCTGGCCAGCCGCGCGTTGTTCAGCGGTTGCCTAAACCATGCGTCAAAACGGTTGAATCCGGTTCTGCCGGTTTTCAGCAGTTCAAACTGCGCGTGCAAATCATCGAAAATGCGCGCCTTGCCCGCGCGCTTCCGGGCATCATCCATATCCGTGTCAAAGAGCGCATCCAGACGTCTGCGATGATGCAGGATCAACGTATTAAATGCCGCCTGATGCGCGTGCCGCGCCTGATATCTGGCATATTCCGCCGCGGCGTTGTTATGCGCCAGCCAGCGCCGGACACCCTCCTGCTCGACCAGCGTGGCGAACGATTCGTTGAACACCGTGTCGCCGGGAACGAAAACCACCTGATGCGCCAGTTCATGAAAGATCAGGCGCGCGAGTTCCAGCTCGGAGTGGTGGATAAACGTGTTCAGCACCGGATCATTAAACCATCCCAGCGTGGAATACGCCGGCACGCCGCTGACATGCACGTCATAGCCTTCAGCAGCGAGTTGCCGCGCATAGTCTTCCGCGCGAGCCTGCGAGAAGAAGCCGCGATAATTCACGCAACCGGCCTGCACAAAGCACCATTCCTTCAACCGGGTGGACAGTTCGGGCGTGGCGACGACATTCCAGACCGCGTAGGGCCGTTCCAGATCAGCGTATTGCGTATAGCTGCGGTTATCGGGAAGTCCGAGCGCCGTGCTGGCAAATGCGCGCACCCGGGCAACCGTGCTGAGCGTGCGCTTCAAGTCCGCATTGGCGTTGGGATCGGCGATGATAGCGTGAATCGGCTGCGCGCGGCGCATCAAATCCACATGACCATTGACTGCCTGCGCATAAAAGGCCAGATTTGCGCAGCCGCCGAGCAGTGCGGCCAAAATCACGATAAGAATGCGGGTTAGCCGGAATGAAATCTGCATTGTCGTTCACCTGATGTGAAAATGCTCAATGTACTGTACAGCCTTGGGAAACTGGAAAAACCGCATTAAACGCTTTTAAAAAAATTACTCACTGTTCTGGGTGTGGATAATGTCGGCTGTTCACAATTTTGCCATGGACAGCGTAAAAATGCTTGCGTCATTCGTGTTGAATGCGAAGCGCCGCGTCGCTTCGCCGACGAGGTCATCGCGCCGGAAACATGGCGTCAGGCCATCCTGTTAAACTTGCAGCAGGCGCAAGAACATTATTTGACAAGGAACAAGAATGAAAACTGGTCGTAACGATCCCTGCCCTTGCGGCAGCGGCAAGAAATACAAACAGTGCTGCCTGCAAGCACAGCAGTCGCAGCAAACCGAAGATTTTTTATGGCATCAAATCCGCCGGGTGATTGATGGGTTGCCTGTAAAATTGCTGAAATTTTCGCAAAACCATTGGGGCGAGGAGGCCTTGCTGGAAGCCTGGGGTGATTTCACACTATGGCGTGAAGAGGATTTTTCTCCGGACACGCCGCACATGCAATTATTCATGCCCTGGTTCTTTTTTAACTGGCGTCCGGATTATTCAACTCCCGATACCGGTGCTCCGCGCAAAAAAACAACCGGGGAAGCATTTCTCGACAGGCATGGCGCGCAACTCGATCCGCTCCTGAAACGCTATATCGAACAATGCTGCGTAACGCCGTTCAGTTTCTTCGACATTGTGTCGGTGCGCCCAGGCGATGGATTCTTGCTGCGCGACATCCTGACCGGCGAAGAATGCTATGCCACCGAGCATTCCGGATCAACCCAGGCGCAAGCCGGGGAGATCATTTTCGGTAAATTGGTGAAAGTGGATCATGTCGCGATACTGGAAGCCAGTCCCGCTTTTTTTATTCCACCCAGAGAAAAATTTGCCATTCTTGAGCTGCGCAAAGAATTATGCGAACAGGAAAATCCGCCATCGCACAATTTGCTCGGAAAATACGAACATGAAATGCTCGCGATTTATCATGTAGTCTATGACCGGTTATTCAACCCGCCCATGCCGTCATTGCGCAATACCGACGGCGATGCGATGGCATTCCAAAAACTCGTTTACGACATACCATCCTCGCAAACCGCTTTCACCGCACTGAAACAGCTTTGCATCGACAGCACCGAAGACGAACTTCTGGAAGACGCCGAGTTTAACGCAGCAGGCGAGCTGCGCCGTATCGAATTTCCGTGGCTGAATAAAGGCAATGCGAAACACAAATCCTGGGATAACACCGTCCTCGGTCGCATCCGGATCAAGGAGCGCCAGCTCACCGTCGAAGTTAACTCGGACAAGCGTGTACAACAATTCCAGAAACTGATCAAAAAATTATTACCGGAAGCCCGCTACAAAACCAGCGTCATCGAATCCCCGCAAGCAATGCTAAAGCACATGCAGGGCGAAGGTGAGAACGCCCAAGCCAGGCAACGGCGGGAAGAACAGGAAGAACTGAACAACCGCCCGGAAGTGCGGGGAAAAATCATGGAATTCATGCGCGAGCATTACAGCCAGTGGCCGCATGAAAAACTGCCCGCCCTGGACGGCAAGACACCGCTGCAAGCCATCAAAACCAAAGATGGCCGGGAAAAAGTCGAAGCGCTGCTGCGGGACTTCGAGTTAAGCAATGCAGATTCCAATTTACCGATCGATCCATCCATTTTCGACGCACTGCGCGAGCGACTGGGTTTAAGGAAGCGCTGAATAACCCGCATTTGTCATTCCGAATGCAATGAGGAATCGTAACTATTCAGCGTACTTTGTCATTCCGAGCAACGCGAGGGATCTTGGGTTTGGGGTGCATGAATAAACGCTCAAGATTTCTCGCTGCCGCTCGAAATGACAGAATAATCAAATGCCTTGTCAAATAAGACTGAATAATTACGAGGAATCTTTAAAATCAACACAATAGATTTCTCGCGCTTGCTCGAAATGACACGTGTTCAGTGCTGCCTTAAGAAAATCCTGAAAAAATAAACTCACAAACTCAGTTTTTGAGCCTGTGACTTCGGATAATGCAAGGATGTGGTTTTTTTGAATAAGAAACACCATGTCCCGGCGCGTATTCCAGCAATCGTTCACCGCACCACTGCTCGGCGGATTTGCGCTACCGGCGTTGGTGCAAGCAAAACCGGCCGCCAGGCAATGAAAGCCCTGCAAGTTTCACCCGTGGCGGGGTTTCAGTATTACCGGGGTGAAACACTGTGACTGTGGCTTGCCACCAGATAAAGCATCAGCCTGATACGGGAAACCGGCAGTCCATACGACCACCGCGCAGTACGCATTGACTGGCAAGACGAAAAAATTCGGCTACATCTCATTGTCTCGCAACTGCTGGACCGCGGCGAAACATTGTCAGCTTTGATAACAGGGTTAAAAAAAAGCAATAATCCGTGGGAACGGATTGCGGTGAAGGTGAGATGGCGGGTATGAATATTTCTAGTGCGAAAATGATTAATCCACACACAGAAGCATCAGTGAATGAACAATATCGGTTCCTGAGTCAGTAATGAAAATATGATACTTACAATCAAGAAAGCATTAATACAAAAAGGAAGAATGAAGAGTTCAATTTTTGAGTATTGGGGAAAAGCGGATTCCAACTATCCGGGTGAGCAGAAGTGGCATCCGCTTGCGTATCATAGTCTGGATGTGGCAGCTGTTGCTGCATCTTGGTGGGATGCGAGTCCAACCATTCAGCGCACTTTCCTTGCCGCTTTCGGTTACACACAATTACAGCAAAACCAATTGCGTGCTTGGATTCTGTTTTTCACGGCCCTGCATGACCTTGGGAAATTTGATGTGCGATTCCAGCTAAAGGCTCAGGATGCGCTTGCCGCAGCATGGCGACCGCTTGGCAAGAAAGATCAAGAGGTTTCACAAAGAGACATTGATGGATTCGATCATGGCTGGGCAGGTATAGCTTGGGCGAATCAGGAATATCGTTTGTGGCTAGAACATGACGATGTTGGCCGCGAGGCATGGGAACAGTGGAAACCTTGGCTGGCTGCCGTGACTGGGCATCATGGTGATTTTTATGAGGCGTCAAGAATTTATGATCCAAATGCTGATGATTCCATCATTGCCCATGACCGCGCCGCGCGCCATGCATTTGTTTCTGCAATGACTAATATTTTTCTCACGCCAGAGGGAATTGGTTTTCAAGATTCGCCCCCGCTTACCTCGCCGAGTGCACAGTGTTTGCTGGCTGGTTTCTGCGCTGTGTGCGACTGGATAGGCTCCAATACCGAAGTGTTTCTGTATCAAAAACCTGATACTGCATTAACCGATTACTTTGCCATAAGTGTAGAAAAAATTCAGGCAGGCGATGTGCTGCATTGCTTCGGTCTGCTTGCAAAAGCAATGAACTACAAAGGTGTAAGCGCTTTGCTCAAATCTGAAGAATTCCCGCGTGGTGTTCAAGTGTTGGTGGACAGTTTGCCGACCACATCCGGCTTGACCCTGATCGAAGCTCCGACTGGCAGCGGAAAAACCGAAGCCGCACTGGCTTATGCTTGGCGATTACTGGATCAAGGTATAGCGGATTCAATCGTATTTGCACTGCCAACACAAGCCACAGCCAACGCTATGCTTACTCGCGCCGAGGCATTCGCTAAGATAGTATTTGGTGATGCCAATGTGGTGCTTGCCCACGGCAAGAGCAAATTAAATTCTGAATTTGATCGCTTGGTGATTGCCGGCCAACGAAAAACTATCCAAGGCAAGGAAGAAGCCGCCGTCCAATGTGCCGCTTGGCTTGCCAACAGTCGTAAGCGAGTATTTCTCGGTCAAATAGGTGTTTGCACGGTGGATCAGATATTGTTGTCCGTGTTGCCAGTGCGGCATAAATTCGTGCGTGGCTTTGGCTTAAATAAATCCGTACTCATCGTGGATGAAGTTCATGCCTACGATGCTTACATGCATGGGCTACTCGGTGAAGTATTGCGTCGCCAAAGATCTGTTGGAGGGAGTGTAATCCTGCTGTCTGCCACGCTGCCTGCGAGTGTACGTAAAAAATTGTTGGAGACATGGGAATCCAGCGGAGTGGAAAAAGCGCCATATCCTGCATTGTGGCACGCTACACATGATAATGCATTATGTACTACTGTCCCTGACGATCACCGTCCAGAACTGCGTGAGGTGATAACCGAGTGCATCAAACTTCCCGGCGCATTCCCGAATGATGACGTGATGGAACGCATCATTGCTGCTGCTGAATCCGGTGCAAGGGTGGCTGTGGTGATGAACTTGGTGGATGATGCCCAGCAACTTGCCCGCAAATTGCGCGGCAAAACTGTAATTGATGTGGACGTGTTCCATGCGCGCTACCGTTTCATGGATAGGCAAGCAAAGGAAAAAGGCACGATTGATTATTATGGCCGAAATGCCGCGCGCGACAAAGGACGCATTCTTGTTGCCACGCAAGTAGTTGAGCAAAGTCTCGATCTGGATTTCGACTGGATGCTCACGCAAATCTGTCCGGTGGATTTACTGTTCCAGCGGCTTGGCCGTTTACATCGCCACCGACGTGAAAACCGCCCTGCCAGATTTGAGCTACCTAGATGCACCGTGCTGTCAGTAGAAGGCGAAGATTATGGTCTGCACAAGCTCATTTATGGTAATACTCGAGTGCTGTGGCGTACTGAGCAATTGCTTGCTGGTACAAGCAAGATTGTTTTCCCAAAGGCTTATAGAGACTGGATCGAGCAAGTCTATCAGCGCGATGATTGGTCTGACGAACCGGAAAGCATTGCTTTGGGGTACGACGAATTCAGTGTGATGCAACGCACCCGAGAGGCGGATGCATTGCGGCTTACTACGATGACAGCAAAGGCATTCCACGATGAAGAAACACAAGTTACTGGACTTACCCGCGATGGCGAAATGAGTTTGACGGTTTTGCTTATTCAACCCAATGGTCGCCTGCTGGATGAGAAAGTGTTAAGTGCATTAAACGAGCGTGATCTTGCGGAAACGCTTAATCTGCACGCTGTGCCTGTACCCGCCAGTTGGAAGAAACGATTATTAAATTGCCGTCTTGAGAATGAAGGTATTCTGGCGGACTACCGGCAGCTGGAAATGAGCGCAGACGGGCAAGGCGACTGGTCGACGATGGATGGAAAGTTTCGCTATTCAGAAGATTTCGGATTGGAGAGAGTTAACGATGAATCTACTTAAAGACCCGTGGATTCCGGTGCGCGCCGATGGCGGTACAGGAGCCTTCTACATGCTGACATACCAACAACTTTTGTGCGAGCCGGGCAACTGGCAAGTAAGCTTGCCGCGCGATGATCTGGAGCTAGCCTGTGTGCAATTGTTGGTGTGTATGACGCAAGTGATGTTTATGCCGGAGGGTGATCCGGCGAGTGATCCGAATGGCAATAAGGCTTTGCGAGCAAGAATTACCAAGCCGCTGTCGCCGGACGAATTTGCTGCTGGCATTAAACCTTGCCATGACTGGTTTGACCTCGACCATCCCACGCAGCCGTTCATGCAGTCACGCGGAGTGAAAGCTGAGAAAGTGACGCCCATTCAAAAAATTCTTATTGGTTTGCCAGAAGGTAACAACCATGCTTTTTTCAACGGTGTTGGCGAGGTGAAAAAACTTTCTGGCGCATTAGCGGCTATCGCATTATTCAATCAAGCATCAAATGCAAACAGTATGGGAGGCGGTTTCAAAGGAAACCTGCGAGGTGGCACAAACCCGTACCTGGCACCTGTGAATATTTTCGTCATTGGCAAGGAATTACGCGAGACCATCTGGCATAACGTGCTGACGCTACCCAGAATTCAAAAGCTCTTGCCAGGTTGGAAGCCTGATTTTGAGCACGATCAGCCGACTTGGGTTAAGCCGATCAAGGCGAACGAGTCCATCAAATGGAATGATATTGGTTTGGTGCGTGGGCTGTTCTGGCAACCGACACGACTGGAGCTTGTGCAAGAAAAGACACTATATTCATGCGACGTACTAGAGGGTGACCCAGTGCAGGTATATGCCGTCTTTCTAAAAGAACAATTCAAATTCTCCGTGGACGGTTTATGGCCGCATCCGCATGGTGCCAGAACGGCAACCACCTTGGATGGTGCGCTGAAATGGAAGTTCGCTTCCTTTAGCGTCACCAGCCCGGCATGGACGCAACTGTCAGAGTTTGTTGTGCCTCGCGGAGTAAATGACCCGAATGCCAAGGAAGGTAGTGTGCCCGCTGGCTCAGTGGCTCAAGCTGACGAGTTGGGTGAAGGCCGTTTACATCTTTGGGTGGGCGGTTACTGCGCCAAGCAAGGATCAATTGTCGGGCGCTGTCACGAAATGATCAGTCTTGCTCAAGGGTGGCGGGATGACAAAGGGCGTCTGCAAAAACTGGTTGAAGTCGGGAAGGAGGCAAAAAAGGTGCTGTATGGGAAACTGCTGATGGCCTCAAAAGGCTATGAAAATAAAAAGAAACGGATCAAGTTAAAAGGCCTCGGCGCAGCCGTCCACGAAACCGCAGATAAGCTGTTTTATGCCTGTACCGAGAATTTGATTTATGAGACATTTTCCAATGAACATACTTGGAAAGAATGGGCGGCGGCGAGGGTAGATTTTGCTAAACAGATGTCCGACAAGTGCGACACCATTTTCGATGACCTCACCAAACCCTATGAGATGACTCCTGAGTTGATTCCAGTCATCGCTTGGGCGCGGCACAACCTGAACACTGACCTTAAAAAACTAATGGAGGAAGCATGAGTGCTGAGCTGCCGGATTTTTTGTCCTTGTGGAGTCGATATATCGCGCTTTCAAGTGGGGATAAAGCTGCACTGCGGAGAGTGACTGAGCCAGATGAACTGCGGGAATTTCACGCGCTTTATGCTTTGTTTCCCTACGGTCGAGTGCATGATGGCTGGCTTCGAGTTGCTTTCTTGTTACCTTGGTGCGAGGACTGCGGTGGCGATCACCGCGATTCATGGCCAAGGCTGGGCAAGCTGCTTGCGGAAAAAGGGATTAACGAAATGCGGGTGTTCCAAGTGATGCGCGCAAAATCACCCATCGACATTATTCAGTTCAGGCGACTGGCGATTCAGCTTAAGCACCCGAAGTTGGACTGGAAAAAACTGGGGTGGCTACTGTATCCATCTGAGCCTGATGGTTCTTGGGATAGGGTCGCCAAACGCAAACTCGTTGAAGAATTTTACCTCGCTAAATTTACCTCTACCAAAGGAGATAGAAAATGACTGCCAATTTCATCAACTTCCATGTGTTGATTTCCCACAGCCCGTCATGCTTGAACCGCGACGACATGAATATGCAGAAAACTGCTGTATTCGGTGGTGTCAACCGGGTGCGAATTTCCAGTCAGTCATTGAAACATTGGATGCGTAAGAGTAGCTACTATGAAAGCCATTTCGGCCCAGCGTCCATACGCACCCGCGAACTCGAAAAATTGATTCCATTGTTCGTCGAGCAGTTGCGCGATGAATTCGATCCAGGCTTGATTGCAAAGACAATGGAGTTGTTTGTTAGAGCCAAGGCCGCAGATGATGAATCTGAGGAGACAGATGAACAGGAAGATAGCGCCAGTGATGATAGCGGCAAGAGCAAGAAACTTGCAGTTGCCCCTTGGGCGCTTGAAGAAATCAAAGTTCTTTGTGGCATCGTCAATGATGTATCACTGACCGATGAAGAAACAAACAAGGCCAAGGAAAAAGCTGCGAAACAGAAAGAACCGAAAGGCAAGGGCAAGAAAAAGAAATCTGAGCAAGATTTCATTGAAGAGGCATTGACAAAAAAACGTGTCAAAGCTACTGAGGATAAAATTGACTCTGTTCGCAAGGCGATGGCCTCTGCACTGGACATTGTTTTATCGGGGCGTATGGCAACCTCGGGACTAATGACTTCAGTTGACGGCGCGCTCGCTGTTGCACATGCCATCACCACCCATGCTGTTGAACCGCAAGATGTGGACTGGTTCACCGCCGTAGATGACTTGATGATTGACGCGGGCGAAACCGGGGCGGGGCATTTGGATACCCAGCAATTTTCCTCCGGCGTATTTTACCGTTACGCCAGCCTGAACCTCAAACAGTTGCAAGTGAACCTAGGATTGATCGAAAACATCAAGGCGGCAGAAACCGCCGAGTCGCGCCAACGCGCATTGGACATCGCCCGGCATGTATTCCATTTGCTCGCTACTGTTGTGCCTTCGGCCAAACAGCAATCCTTCGCCGCCCACAATTTGGCGGACTTTGCCATTACCAGCTTTTCCGATCAGCCCATTTCGCTTGCTAACGCCTTCGAGCAGCCGGTGAAGCGCGATTACAAAGAGGCAGGTTTTCTCAAGCCATCAATCGGTGTGCTGTCTGACTATTGGATGCGTATCCACCGCGCTTATGGTCTGGACGAACAGGCGCACGCCTTCGCGGTGGAAGATGGTGTCAAGTTGAATGATAAGCCCGCGCTGGATTCGCTTAAGGCGATGGAAGATTGGATTGCTAACGGTGGAAAAGTATAAGGAGGCTGCCATGCCACATTATCTCATCTTACGGCTGGATGGCCCCATGCAAGCATGGGGCACCCATACCTTTGAAGATTTTCGCCCCTCCAATCTGTTTCCCACCCGCTGTGGCTTGTTGGGTTTGCTTGGGGCTTGTCTGGGCATAGATCGGAGCGACCACACCGGACTGGAACAGCTTGCCGCCAGTGTCGAATTTACCGTGCGTGCGGATCGTGCAGTATTGCGCCAGGATGCTAAAGATCTCATGCCGAAAGCTGCTGTGAAACTTCCAGATTTTCACACCGTACTCGCTGCCCGCAAAGTGGATGGATCGACCAATAAAAACCCCGTGGTGTCACGACGTGAGTATTTGTTCGATGCCGCCTTTACTGTAGCGATTGGCACTAAACCGGCGGCACCCGTTACGCTGGAAGCGATTGCCGAGGCGCTACGCCGTCCATGTTATACACCTGTGCTGGGGCGGCGTTCTTGCCCTATCACTCGGCCATTGCTGGAGGGTGCACCGATTGAAGCAAGTGATGCCAAGGCCGCACTGGCAAGCGCGCTGCCCGTTGGCGGTTTGATTTATGCCGAAGGTGATCTGGAATCTGCACAGCCCTTGCGCATTCGTGATGTACCCATGCACGGGCGCAACCGCCAGTTTGGCACCCGGCAGGTATATGTCCACAAGGAGACACCATGTTCCTAAGCCGCATCGAAATTTCATGGGAGTTTGCCCGTAACCCTTATAACCTCCATCGTCAACTCTGGAGACTGTTCCCTGGGGAGGAAAAAGAAACCCGTAGCAATGAGGCACGCGCTTGATCTTGCTAAAAAAACTAACAAGGTAATTGTGATAGTGCGCGTCATCGAAATCGTAACCCCACAGCAAGCCGCCGAACACAGCGTGGAGCAGACGGGTGAACAGTCGGGCTAAATTTTATGGTCTTGCGTGGCGGCGGCTCTGGCACAATCCACCCGCTGCTCACGCAAACCGTTCGGCAAGTCTAAACGAAGGTATTGGCAAGTATGAAAATATTACACCTTACACTACATAAAAAATGG
>WBZL01001279.1_pt1 | contig 26782 bp, 23 predicted proteins | sample 5204291 | NCBI WGS metagenome assembly WBZL01 (sample SAMN12344345, study PRJNA552823) | activated sludge metagenome | biome: Activated sludge suspended growth; feature: Nitrification reactor; material: Wastewater; isolation source: activated sludge from nitrification reactor of wastewater...
CACTTCCTTGTAGAGCTTGAGCAGACGCTCGCGCGACACGTTGGTTTCGGCTTCCAGCAACTGCAGGCGTGCGCCGAGCCGGATCAGTTCGGCTGCGAGCTGGATTTCCTGCGCTTCGACCACCACGCTTTTATTGCGCATGACCGCCTCCGCTGGGCCGCCCCGAGGAGGCGGAAGTGTTGGACATGGAGCCGGCCTCTGCCGGCGAACCGCCGTCACCCCTTCCCGCGGGGAAGGGGTCGGGGGATAGGTTGTTCCTCATCAGGCGATGGCTGCAACAGGATGGGCAGAAGCGAGGATGGCAGCGTGCGTGTGCGACGTGCCGCGGTCGCGCTCATGGCTGGAGAGCAGGCCCAGCAGCAGCTTGTCGTCGAAGCGGAAGCGGCAAAGCACCATGTTCGAGCCGGCCATCTTCAGCACCTGCCCGGGCGTCAGGCTGTCGATCACCTCGGCAATGTCCGCGCCGATGCCCAGACGGTACTGGGCGGTTTCGCGGTCAGCCCGAAGCAGCTGTTGCGCCAGCATCAGGTAGGACAGGTTCAGTTCCTTGATTTCGTTATAGACATCCGCAGTGTTCATCATGACGCTCCTCCGTTGCGGCACCCGCGGTGCCTTGGTTGAGCGCATTCTGCATTGGTCCGGCCGCCGGCAAAATCAGCCGGCTTCGGTATTTGGCGTACGAATAGCGGCGCACCCGCCTGTAGGAATTGCGCCTACAGGCAAGGAGGGTTGCCTTCCTATCGTATGGTTACGGCACCTGCGGGGAAATCTTTAGGGGCATCTTCAAAAAATATTTTCTTTGCCAATCAGTCCATTGTGCCTGCCCGCTCAATGCAGCACGGACTTGGCCTGCAGCTTTTCGTCCATGAGGCGCGCCGTCAGGGCCTCGATGTCGATCGGCCGGCTGAAATGGTATCCCTGGAAACGGTCGCACTGCTCACGCTGCAGCAGCTCGACCTGGCGCTCGGTTTCCACGCCTTCGGCGATGGTCGTCAGCCGCATGCTTTTCGCCAGCGCCATGATGGCGCGCACGATGGCGGTGTCTTCGTCGTTGACGCCGAGCGAACCGACGAAGGACTTGTCGATCTTGAGGATGTCGATGGGAAAGCGCTTCAGGTAGGACAGCGAGGAATACCCCGTGCCGAAGTCGTCGATGGACAGCTTCACGCCCATGTGCTTCAGCGCCCGCAGCATGCCGACGGCCGTTTCGGCATCGTGCATGACGACCGACTCGGTGATCTCCAGCGTCAGGGCTTGCGGCGGCAGGCCGGAATCCGCCAGTGCCCGCCTGACCACGTCGAGCAGGCGCGGCTGGGCGAACTGGACGGCGGAGACGTTCACCGAGATGGAGAACTCCTTGTGGCCCAGATCATGCCAAGCCTTGGCCTGGAGGCAGGCCTGGCGCAGCACCCATTCGCCGATATCGACGATCAGGCCGGATTCGTCGGCGATCGGAATGAATCGGTCCGGCGGAATCAGCCCGCGCTCGGGATGGCGCCAGCGCACCAGCGCCTCGACGCCGATGGTGTTGAGACGGGTGGCGTCCACGCAGGGCTGGTATTGCAGGAACAGTTCATTGCGCTCGATGGCATGGCGCAACTCGCTTTCCATGGCAATGCGCTCGGCCGAGGTGGCGTTCATTTCCTTCACATAGAAGCGATAGCCGTTGCTGCCGCCGCGCTTGGCGTTGGCCATCGCCGTCTCGGCATTCATGAGCAGGTCATACACCTGCCTGCCGTCCTCCGGCACCAGGGCGATGCCGATCGAGCACGTGAGATACAACTCGATGCCGGCGAGCATGAACGGCGCCTCGAAAGCCTGCTTCAGCCATTCGGCGAAGTTCTGCACCGCCACCGTGTCCGTCAGGCCGGGGTAGTAGATGCCGAACTCGTCACCGCCGAAGCGGGCCAGGATGGCGCCCGACTCGGCCGCGCACTCCTTCAGCCGGGCGGCAGACTGGCGCAGGATTTCGTTGCCGGCCTCGTAGCCGAACGAGCTGTTGATGCGCAGGAAGCGATCCAGGTCGATATAGAACATCGCGCCGTTCGGCGCATCGCCTGCCTGCTCGCGTTCGGCGATCTGCTCGGTGACGCGGGCGCAGAAGTAATTGTGGTTGGGCAGATTCGACAGCTTGTCGAAATAGGCCAACTCCATGATGCGCGAATCGGCTTTCCGCACCGCGCTGCGCGCCGCCGCTCCTTTCAACTCGCGTTCGATGACGGGAATGAGGCGCGCGAAGTTGCCCTTCTGGATGTAGTCGTTCACCCCGTCGCCCATGGCCGAGCAGGCCGTCTGGTCGCTGATGTGGCCGGAGTAGATGATGAAAGGAATGTCCTTGCCGCTCTGCTTGAGGATATCCAGCGCCGTCAGTGCATCGAAGCCCGGCATGGAATGGTCGCAGATGATCAGATCCCAGTCGGCGCCGCTGAGCGCACTGCTCATCTCCGGAGCCGTGTCGACCCGCTTGTAGTCGACCTTGGCGCCTCGGGACGCCAGTTCGGAGAAGAGCAGGAACGCGTCATCCTCGGAATCATCCACGATCAGCATGCTGATGGGCTGTTCCCTCAACAGCATGTGCCTGTTTGCGCGTTCCATCACGATCTTGTCCGATAAATAGCCAAACTCCGGGGTTGACCGGTAAACGGCCTGACGGATGAAAACTTGAGGGATGCGGCGAAGAAAAATTAACGCTTTGAGATCAAAGGGCTGCTCAGGACTGCGGCGAGGCGACCCGATTGCGTCCCTGCTTCTTGGCGAGATAAACGCCTTCGTCCGCCCGTTTTATGAGCGCATCGACATTCGGCATCGATTCCTCGCGCACCGCCACGCCGATGCTCACGCAGGCGTTCAGCCTGAGCACGCCCACCTCGACCGGCGTGTGCGCGACCGCGCGCCGCATGCGCTCGGCACACACCAGCGCGGCCTGCAGATCGGTATCGGGGCAAATGACCTGGAATTCGTCGCCGCCCGTGCGGCATACCACGTCCTGGACGCGCACCGCACCGCGAATGGCCGCGGCCACCTGCTGCAGATACGCATCGCCGACATCGTGTCCGTTGACGTCATTCACCTGCTTGAACTGGTCGAGGTCAATGACCATGCAGGCAAGCGATCGCTTGTTGCGCGTGCTGGTCGCCCATTCCTGTTCGAAGCGTTCCATGGCATGGCGGCGATTGGGCAGCCCCGTCAGCACGTCGGTGAGCGCCATCTCCTCGAGGCGGCGGTTGGAAATGGACAGCTCGGCGGCGAAGCGGCGAAGTTCCTCGCGATCGCGTTCCCGCTCTTCGTGCAGGTGAACGATGCGCTGCCCAGCCCGCAATCGCGCCAGCAGCATGCGTTGGCTGATCGGCTTGCACAGGTAGTCGTCCACACCGCTCCGGAAGCCCTCGATCCGCTTCTCCTCCTCGTCGAGGGTGGTCAGCATCACGATGTACATATCGCGCCCCAGGCGCGTCCCGCGCAGCGTCCGGGTCATCTGCATGCCGTCCAGATGCGGCATGAGGCAATCCGTCACCAGCATGTGCGGTTGGGTTTCCAGGGCAACGCGCAGGCCCTCCTGCCCATCGGCCGCCTCCGCGACCTCGTAGCCGTCTTCTTCGAGCATGGCACGCACCGCCAGGCGGACCGAGCACTCATCGTCCACCACCAGCACGCGCAGGCGCGAAGGTGCCGCTTCCGCGTGATCGGCCTCCGTGCCAGCCTGCACCGATCGCGACTTGGACAGGTCATCGAAGCTCGGCACCCCCGACGTGGCCACGCCGAGGATCAACGCCCAATCCCGCCACTCGCGCACCACGTTGTCGCAAAGCGTCATGAGGTCGTCGTCCTCGATCAGCAGGCGGGCGCCCAGTTCGAGCAGGCGCGGCATGCATTCCGCGCGCCGCACATCGGTCGCAATGCAAACGTCGGCGATCAATCGCGACAGGGCAAGGGACTGGATCAGCACGTATTCGCGGCTGCCTTCCCGGTAGAGCGCAGCGTCGCACAGTTCGTGGCCGCGCACGGCCTCGCAATAGGCCTTCGGCAACCCCCAGTCCGTCAGCATGGCCGCCGTCAGGTCGCGGTGGTGCATGGCAAATCGCGCCGCCTCGAGATCGGTCAGATCGGCCTGCCGGTTTTCCGCGGCGATGCGAAGCACCTCGGTATACTCCTCGGCATACAGCGTCGCCAGCGCCAGTTCCCCGACCCGGGCCAGCAGGCCGACGGAAAACGCCTCCTCGGCCGGCGCCGCGCGCGTGCGCAGGGTCAGCGCCTGCAGGGCGATGCCGCAGGCCAGCGAGGCCGACCAGAAACCCGCGTAATCGAAGCCCTTGCAGGCGCCGTCCTTGTATTGCGAAAGCAGCGAGAATCCCAGGGCCAGGTTGCGCACGGTCGGCATGCCCAGCACGACCAGCGCCTCTTGCACCGACACGACCGGACGGCCCGGGTTCGCGCTCACAGAATTGGCGGCCTTGATGAGCCGTCCGGCAAAGGCGGGATCGGATTTAATGATGCGGGCCAGTTCGGCCATCGACGCGTCCTCCTTCTGCGTCAGACGCATGATGGCCAGCGCCACACCTTTCGGCGAGGGCAGATTGCCCAGGGCCTTCAGTTTCTCGAATTTCGACATGTCCATCGGGTTCATGGCTGGACGGCGTTCCTGGTTAGTCTTCTTGTTGAAACAGGGCATTGACAGACCTTGAGGGTTCTTAACGGCCCGGGGTTCGGTTTCTTTAGGAGAAGCGCCTGAAGGTAGAATAGGCCAATGAACTATTGCAGCCATTGCGGCGCCCCCGTGATCCTCAAGGTGCCCGCCGGCGACACGCTGCCGCGGCATGTCTGCGAGCGCTGCGCGACGGTGCATTACCAGAACCCGAAAATGGTGGTCGGCGCGATCCCGGAATGGGAGGACAGGATCCTGCTCTGCCGGCGCGCCATCGAGCCGCGCGCCGGCTTGTGGACGCTGCCCGCCGGCTTCATGGAGAACGCCGAAACCACCGCCCAGGCGGCGGCGCGGGAAACCCTGGAGGAAGCCTGCGCACGGGTGGAGATCGGCGAGATGTTCACCTTCATCAACGTGCCGCACATCAACCAGGTGCATATCCTCTACCGGGCACGCCTGCTCGACCTGGATTTCGCGCCCGGCGAGGAATCGCTGGAAGTGGGGCTGTTCGACGAAGCCGCCATCCCTTGGAAGGACATCGCCTTCCGCACCATCGGCCTGACCTTGCGCCATTACTACGAGGATCGGAAGGCGGGGCGTTTCGGCTTTCACGCCAGCGACCTGCTGGTTCCGCCGAAGTAGGGCTACTGAACGTCCGGGATATCGAAGACAACCGGCAACCGGACGGCGAAGGCGCGCCCGCGCAGGGATTCGGGCAGGGCGGCGGAAGCGGCGGCGCGGGACATCATCTGCACGGCTTCGCGGTCGAGGATGTCGTGGCCGCTGGAGCGGGCCAGCAGGACTTGCCGGGGCTGGCCTTCGTGCGAAACATCCACCCGCACTTCCGCCGTGCCCGTCCAGCCGCGCTCGCGTGCCAGAGCCGGGTAGTGCCTGTATGCCCGTGCTTCCCGCGCCAGGCCGATGCGGTAGGCGCGAATCCCTTCGACATCCGGACGTGCCGGCGCCTCCTCCTGGGCACCCGGATTCCGATCAAGAATCCCCGTGTCGCCGCCAAGGCTTGCCGATCCCATTGCGCGCGGGCTTGCGGCGGCGGACGGTGCAGCCATCGTTACCGGATCAGTCTTGGCGACGACGCGTTGCTGCGGGTCGGTCTTTGCCTCGGGATGCGTCTTTTCAGACGGGCCGCTCGAGGTTGGCAGGGCGGGACTGCTGACCGCCACGGGAACACGCAGCGTCGCCGTCAGCGGCCGACCCGCCTGCTGGGTCATCCGCGGCAAGGCATCCGGCCAAAGCAGCAGGACATGCAGGGCACAGGAGAGGGCCAGGGCGGACAGCAAACCGCGGGCGGGCGGCGCCTTTCCGGCAAGTCTTTTAAAAATCACGATGCTCTGATACGCTACGGCAACTTTATGATTTTACACCGAAGATCAAACCCGAATCCGGACTCGAAGAGGACCTGAGCAGCGTTATGTCAAACATGGGTCATCCGCTTATCCTGACGCTCGACATGAACGGCGCGCCGCACCGCTGGGTGAACTGGCAGCATGCCTGTTTTTACTACGCCAAGAATCTCGTCGCCTGGGTTGCCGGCGATCACAGCTTCACCATCCATGGCGGCATGAGTCGCGATACGGGCGAACGCTCGTTCATCACTGTGGACAGCATCATCGCCATCAAGGGCAAGGCCCTGGCCCCGCGCAACCGGTCCATCGTGCCGCCCCTCAACAACCGCGAACTGTTCCATCGCGACCGCCACATGTGCGCCTACTGCGGCCACGAATATTCCTTCATCCGCCTGACGCGCGACCACATCCTGCCCGTTTCGCAAGGCGGACGCGACCTGTGGATGAATGTCGTCACCGCCTGCCGCCACTGCAACCAGAAGAAGAGCGGCCGCACCCCCGAGCAGGCCAGCATGGAACTGCTCTACGCCCCCTACGTGCCGAACAAGGCCGAGTTCCTCATCCTCTGCAACCGAAACATCCTCGCCGACCAGATGGACTTCCTGGCGGCCAGCATAAGTCCGGACCGGATGGACAGGTTTAAAGCCTTGCGAGCGTAGGGTATCGACGTAAAGCGGTTGTCTATCGACAGCCTGAACTAAATGGACGGCCGGAGCCTCGGCTGTCCATTTTTCCTATCGCTTCGCTGGTGCGGAATATCTGCTGAACTGACCGCCTGGTTGCGTTTGATGTGACCACCTAGTCTCATTGAAGTGACCATCCAGCATCCGGCAACCAACGGCCAAGTTCGGAACTACGGTCAGGCTAAGGCAACGTCTCAAACTCGGCCGAAGCGGCCATTCACGGCATGATGAGGGCAGCCATGTGGTAGGTAAATTGAATGTCCGTTCCCCTGCCAAATCTAACTGGCACATTCGACTTAAAGCCGCAATTTTCTTCTTGGAAGAACCTCAGCCGATTATGGAAAGAAACGGCATCGATATCGAAAGTCTCCATCGGCCTAGCGTCACTCTCTGACACGCCGCATCACAACTTCTTTACTATCGGGCCTCTTGCAGCGCAGACGCCAGTCGTCGCCGTGCCTCAGGTGGTCGCATGCGAGTTGTGTGCCGTCGGGTGCCGTCAGGATGGTGGAACCGAAAAGGAAATCCATTTCCTGCTTGATGTGCGGGTGTTTGTGAGCGGGATCCCAGCCGAACCGAAGCGCCTGTTCGCCGGTCGTGTCTTTGCGAGCTTCTCCGGCCACGCCGGCGTAGGTTTTGCCATCAAGGGTTACAGCGATACGTGCAACGCCCGCCAGGATGGGGCTCTCCACAGTCGCCGAAGCAGCATTGCCCGATACGGGCTTGAGCAGCGACGTTTGTGTGCAGCCTGACAGTCCTCCCGTCGCCGCGGCAAGGGCCAGAGCAATCGAAGCGATCCTCATGAATCGATTCCTTGATTGAGGCCGGCTGCGAGGTGCCATCCTTCTCATCGTCCGCCTCAGCGAATCTCAATTGCGCGTTGAATGTCGCTCACGAAGATCCACCCCGCCTCGGCCTGCCCGGTGTGCCCCGCACGGGCGATGACATCGACCAGCGCGTCGGCCGCCTCGTCCGGGCAGGCCAGTTCCAGCCGGTATTCGGCGACGACGGCCTCGGCCAGTTCCATGGAGTAGTGCTGCTGCGTCGGGTCGCCGCTGGCGAGCGGCCGCTGCACCTGGGATACGGTGATGTTGTGGCAGCCGGCGCCGGCGGTGCCCAAGTCGCACAGGCCCGACTCCCGCAGCGCCTGGAGTACGTCGGCGATACGGTGCTGGCGGATGAATGCCCTGATCTCTTTCATGCCGATTCTCCCTCGGTCGCTTACTCGAAACGGAAAGGGATGCGCGTTCCCTCGTTGGTGACGCAATAGCCCGCCGGCGCGCCAATTGCCTGCCATGCGACGACACATCGCAGCGTGGCACCGTCTCCGGCAGTCAACTTAGGCTCGGCCGAATACACATAATGGTTGGTATCTGCGCCGGACTCGATGTTCCGGAAATGCCGGATGTCGGTGCCGTATTGACGACGCAGCGCTGCCAGGTTCGGCTGGCGCTGGACGGCGAAGCCCCGGCCCTCGTAACGCTTGCCGCGGAACTCCAGGGCCATGAGCGGCGCCTCCTGTCCCTCGTGCCTGAACACGCCGAGCGTGAGTGCCGGATCGCTGTCTTCTGGGATCAGGCTGGTGTGGATGTGTCCGGCGCATCCGGCGAGCGCGAGCGCCGCCAGGCCGGCCGATACTGCAAGCAAGGTTTTCATGATGTTTCCTTTCCGTTCGATCAAACCGATGGTTTCCTGCGCTCCGCCCGCGTTTCCACCCACTCGTACATGAGCGGCAGGAGCAGCAGGGTCAGCGCCGTGGAGGTGAACAGCCCGCCCACCACCACGGTGGCCAGCGGCCGCTGGGTTTCCGCGCCCACGCCCTGCGAGAGCAGCATCGGAATCAGGCCGAGGATGGCCACCGAGGCGGTCATCAGCACCGGACGCAGGCGCAGGCTCGCGCCCCGGCGCACCGCCTCGCGGATCGACAGGCCCTGGCGGCGCTGGTCGTTGAGGAAGGACACCAGCACGATGCCGTTGAGCATCGCCACGCCAAACACGGCGATGAAGCCGATGGCCGAAGGCACCGACACGTACTGCCCGGTGATCGCCAGGCCGAACACGCCGCCGATGACGGCGAAGGGCACGTTGGCGATGATGAGCCCGGCGTGGGTGAGGGAATTGAAAGCGGTGTAGAGCAGCAGAAAGATGAGGCCGATGGTGAGCGGCACAATCAGCGCCAGCCGCGCCATGGCGCGCTGCTGGTTCTCGAAGGCGCCGCCCCACTCGATCCAGTAGCCCTCGGGCAGCTTCACCTGGCTCCTGATTTTCGCATCGGCCTCCTTGACGAAGCCGTCCACGTCGCGGCCCTTCACGTCCATCTGCAGCACCGCATAGCGGCTCAACTGCTCGCGGCGGACGAAGGTATAGCCCTCGTCCATTTCCACCGTGGCGACGCGCGAGAGCGGCACCAGTGCCCCGGTCTGGGTGCGCAGCGGGATGTCGCCGATCGCCTGCAGGCTGTCGCGGAAGGCCGGATCGAGCCGCACCTGGATGTCGAAGCGGCGCACGCCGTCGAGCAGCGTGCTGACGGCCTTGCCGCCGATGCCGGCCTGGACCACTTCGAGGATCTCGTCGGCATTGATGCCGAAGCGCGCCGCCTCCTCGCGCCTGACTTTCACCACGATCTGCGGCTTGCCCTTGTTGGCTTCCAGCGAGAGATCGGCCACCCCCGCCACCTTGCCCAGCACCGGCTTGATCTCGGCCGCCAGGCGGTCGAGCGCGGCCAGATCGGGTCCGTAGAGCTTGAGGGCCAGCGTCGCGCGCACGCCGGAGATCAGCTCCTCGACCCGCATCTGGATCGGTTGGGTGTTGCCCAGCACGACGGTCGGGATGGCTTTCTCCAGCGCCTCCTTCATGCGGTCGGAGAGTTCCGGCATGGTGAGCTTCTCCGGCCACTCGTCGCGCGGCTTCACGTCCACCAGCACTTCCATGTAGTTGGCGTCGGTGGTTTCCCCCTTCTCGGCGCGGCCGATGGTGGCCAGCACCGATTGGGTCTGCGGGAATTGCTCCTTCAGCACCGCATTCATCCTCTGCGAGACGCGCACCGATTCCTCCAGCGAGGTGGAAGGAATGCCGGTGACGCGGAACATGATGGCGCCCTCCTGCAGCGTCGGCATGAATTCCTTGCCGAGGAGGGGAAAGGCGGCGAGCGCCGCCGCCAGCAGCGCGCCCGCGGCGACGAAGACTTTCTTCTTGTTCTCCAGCGCCCGGTCGAGCAGCGGCAGGTAGACACCCTTGACCCAGCGCACCAGGAAGGTGTCCTTCTCTTCCTTGGGCTTGAGGATCAGCGCCGAGAGCACCGGCACCAGGGTCAGCGTCAGGACGAGCGAGCCGACCATGGCGAAGGTGATGGTGAGCGCCATCGGCTTGAACAGTTTGCCCTCCAGGCCGGTGAGCGAGAAGAGCGGCAGGAACACCACGATGATGATGAGGATGGCGAAGGCGATGGGGTTGATCACCTCGCGCGCCGCCTCCAGGATGACATGGGTGCGGTTCGCCGCCTTCCCCGCCTGGTGGGAGAGCAGGCGGAAGCCGTTCTCCACCATCACCACGGCGCCGTCCACCATCATGCCGATGCCGATGGCCAGCCCCGCCAGCGACATCAGGTTGGCCGAAAGATTGAAGTGCTGCATCAGCAGGAAGGCGATCAGCATGGCCAGCGGCAGGGTGACGATCACCACCAGCGCCGAGCGCACCTCGCCGAGGAACAGAAAGAGCACGATGGCCACCAGGATCGAGCCCTCGACCAGCGCGCTTTCCGCCGTCTTCATGGCCTTCTCGACGATGTCGGTGCGGTCGTAGACGGGATTGAGCGTGACGCCGGCGGGCAGCGCCTGCCGGGCAAGGTCGAGCTTGCGCTTCACCGCGTCCACCACGTTCTTGGCGTTCTCGTTGATGCGGGCCAGCGCGATGCCGAGGGCCACCTCCCGGCCGTCGCGGGTGACGGCGCCGAAGCGCAGCGCCGGACCCTCCTTCACCTCGGCCACCTCGTGCACGTGGATCGGCACGCCCTCGCGTTCGGCGACGACGATGTTGCCGATGTCTGTGGTGTCGGCCACCAGCCCCAGGCCGCGCACCAGGTACTGCTCCTGGCCGAGGTTCACGTACTGGCCGCCCACCTGCCGGTTGTTGGCGGCGAGCGCCTCCATGACGGACTTGAAGCTCAAGCCGTACTTGATGAGTTTCTGCGGGTGGATATGCACCTGGTACTGCTTCTCGAAGCCGCCCCAGGTGGTGACGTCATCCACGCCCGCCGCGGTGCGCAGCATGAGCCGCACGTTCCAGTCGTGCAGGGTGCGCAGGTCCATGGCGGAGAGCTTCTTGTCGGCCGACTCCACCGTGTACCAGAACACCTGGCCGAGGCCGGAACTGTTCGGCCCCAGGCTCGGCTCGCCATAGCCGGCCGGGATGCGCTCCTTCGCTTCCAGCAGCTTCTCGCCGACGAGGCGCCGGGCGAAGTAGATGTCCACGTCGTCCTTGAAGTAGATGCCGACGTAGGACAGGCCGAACAGCGACACCGAGCGGATCTGCTCGACGCCGGGCAGCCCCGCCATGGCGGTCTCGATGGGCGAGGTGAGGAGCTTCTCCACGTCCTCGGCGGCGAGCCCGGGCGACTCGGTGTAGACGTTCACCTGGTTCGGCGTCACGTCGGGGAAGGCATCCACCGGCACGGCAAGGAAGGCGCGCACGCCGAGAAAGACGACGAGGCCGAAGCCCACCAGCACCAGCAGCTTGTAGCGCAGGGAAAGATCGACGATTTTATTCAGCATGTCGTCCCCCTCAGTGGGCGTGGCCTTCGCCAAGCTGCGATTTCATGATCCTCGCCTTGAGGGCGTAGGTTCCCGCCGTCACCACCTTGTCGCCCGCGGCGAGCCCGGCCTTCACCACGACGCGGCCGCGCAGCTTCTCGCCGAGTTCCACCGCGCGCGGCTCGAAGCCGCCGTGCTCTTCGATGAAGACCGTCGGCTGGCCTTGCATCAGCACCACCGCCTCCTCCGGCAGGAGCAATCCCTTGCCCTTGCCGCCGGTGCCACTCGTACGAATGGCCGCGGTGGCGAACATCTCGGGCTTGAGTCGCCCATCGGCGTTGGCGACCTCGACCCGCGCCGACACGGTGCGCGTCTCCTTGTCGACCACGGCGGCGATGTAGGTGAGCTTGCCCGCGAAGGTTTCGTCGGGATAGGCGGCGACCGTCACCACGGCCTCCGCCCCGACCTTGACGCGCCCAAGATCCTTTTCGAACAGATTGGCCTCGATCCACAGCCTGGAGAGGTCGGCTACGGTAAACAGCGGTTTGTCCGGCTGGGCCAGCTCGCCGAGGATGGCGTGCTTCTCGATCACCGTGCCGGCGAACGGCGTCGTGAGCGGGAAGGCGGACACCGCCTTGCCGTCGGCGGCTGGCGCCGGGCTCACGCCCAGCATGCGCAGCCGGTCTCCGGCGGCGGCGAGCGCCGCCTTCGACTTCTCGTACTCGGCGTGGGCGCGCAGATGGTCCTTGCGGGCGATGATCTGCTCGCCGTGGAGCGCCTCGGCGCGCTCGAAATCCGCCTTGGCCAAGGCCTGCGCCGTCCGCGCCTGGAGCCAGGCCGAATGCGCCTCGCCCACTTCGAGGCTGTCGAGCACGGCGAGCGTCTGGCCGGCCTTGACGGCATCGCCGAGATTGGCGGGAACCTTGACGACGCGCCCCGGCACGCGCGGCGCCACGTGGGCGATGCGGTCCTGGTTGGGGCGGATGGTGGCGGTCACCGTGAGCTGCTCGCTGACTTCCTGCTCCTGCAGTTCCTCGGTCTTGATGCCGGCGGCGGCGATCTCCTCGGCGCCGAGCTTGAGCTGCTCTTCCTCGCCGTGCCCGTCTTCATGCCCGCCGGATTTTTCGGCTTCGTGTCCGTGCTTGTCTGCCGTCTTGCCGGCGGCGGCGCTCTTGGCGGCGCCGTCCTGCGGCGACTGACTTTTGTCGCAGCCGGCCAGCGCCAGGGCCGCGAGGCAGAGGGTCATGAGGATGGCCCGATGGAATGTGTTCTTCATGTCATTCGATCCGTTGTGCGTGTTTTCGAAAGTGCGCGGCGGTGCGGCGGCATGCCTCATTGCCCACCTCGCCAGCCCGCCGCCTGCTCCAACTCGATGCGCGTCAGGGCGAAATCGGTGGCGGCCTCCAGCACCTCGCGCCGGGTGTCGAGCACCTGGCGGGTGGCGAACAGGAGCTGCGTCAGGCCGATCTCGCCGGCGCGGTAGGCGGCGGCGGACAGGCGCTGGTTATCCTGCAGGCGCTGCAGGACGAACTGCTCCAGCCGCCTGACCCGTTCGCGCACGCTGCCAAGCTTCTGCCAAAGGGCGAGGACCGTCGCCTGGGTGTCGCGGACGGCGGCCTGCCGCTCGATCTGGGCCTGGGTGAGTTCGGCCGTCGCCTTGCCGATGCCGGTCGCGTTGCGGCGAAACAGCGGCAGGGGCAGCGAGACGGAGATGCCGCTGATCCGCTCGCGCGCGTCGCCCGGGCCTTCGCGGCCCGAGAACAGCCCGATGGTGACGTCCGGATAGGCGGCGGCACGTTCCAGCCCGAGGCGGCTGCGGGCCGCCTGTTCGCGGTGGTCGAGGGCGCGCAGCCGGGGCCGCGCCGCTGCGGCGGCGAGCAACTGATCCAGGGTGTAAGGGAAGACGGCGTCGGCCGTAAGCGTTCCCTGCGCTTCCGGCAGCATCGGCGCCGGCAGTTGCAGGGCGGCGGCGAGATCGGCGCGGGCCTGGAGGAGCTGCTCGCGCACCACCTCGAGCTGGTTGCTCGTGCGGCCCAACTCGACTTCGGCAAGATTGCTGTCGAGCCGCGTGTCCTCGCCCGCTTCGAAGCGCTTGCGGGCGACGCCTGTGTTGTCGCGGATCAGGGCGACGAGTTCCGCCTCCATGGCGGCGCGCGACTGCAGGCCGAGCACGCGGACGAATTTCTGCTCGACCTCGGCACGCACCTGGCGGCGCGTCTCCTCGACGAGTTCCTTCAGCGCCGCCAGCTCCTGCTCGGCCGCTTCCCGCCGATGTCCGTGCTGGCCGGCGATCTCCAGGGCCTGTGAGAGCTCCGCTCGCCATTCGCGCTGCGTGTCGTGGCCGAGGCCAGGCTGGGGCACCTGCCGCCGCGCGCGCTCGGCGGCGAGTTGCGGGTTGTTCCAGAGCAGGCCGCGGGCATCGGCAAGCTGCCCCTCGGCGGCGGCGAGGTTGGCCTGCGCCGCCTGGAGGACGGGGTTGGCCTGCTCGGCGAGCTGCCAGGCGCGTTCCAGGGTCAGCGGCGGTTCGGCCGCCGACGCGGCCAGGGCCGGCAGCGAGAGCGCCAGCGCCGCCGCCATGCGGGCCAGGCGCCCGCGGGTTCCATGCGTGATCGAAAACATGATTCGTCGAAATCTCCGGTGGATGGATCGGGGAGAAATCCGACGGAACGCCGCCGCGCCGCGGCGCGGGGAGACAACATCAAAGGGAAAACGTCAGGCGTTCCGCCGGATCAGGCGAAACGCAACCACTTGGGCCGCTCGGGGCCGTCCGGGAAGTACGAGAGGGGAATTTCAGGCTGCGGCTCGACCGCCATGCTGTCGCAGACGTAAGCCGGCATCGCGACGGCCGGCACGGTGGCGCAGGTTTGCGCCAGGTGGCAGTAGCCGCAGTCGGTATGCGCCTTGCCCGGCGCGCCGTCGTCCTTCCCGGCCGGCTGCACATGCTTGTGGTCGTGATGGCCAAAGTGCTGCGCGGCCGCGCCGGTCTCGTGCTGGCAATAGGCATTCACTGCCGCCCAGGTGAACTGGAGCGGCAGCATCAGCATCGTCAGCACGAGCAGAAGACGTTTCATGGCCGGTGAATTGTATCCGCGGCCGGGGATTCGGGCAATCGTGCCTCGCCGCGGATGCGGCCGACGTTGCGGTTCATCCGCTGGCGCACGACATGCTGGAACAGCCAGCGTTTGAAGCCGCCCAGATTCGTACCGTGGCGGGCGTAGAAGTCGTCCGGGCTGTCGAAGACGCCGAAATCGCGGTTGATGCCGTCCTTCTGGATATAGGTGTCGGCGCCCTGCCAGTCGACCGGCGGGTTCTGCAAGTCGGGCGTGGCTGCGCCGAAGCCGCAGAATGCCCCCCGGTGGCCGGCGAAGCGCTGCTGCAGCTGCTGCAGATACGGCTTGTCGAGGATGAAGCCTTCCAGGTTCACCCAGCGTCCGGCGTAGAGAACCTCCACCCAGCTGTGCAGGATGCTGCGCGGCGCGAGCAAATAGGCCGTGCCGGTGACCGCGCCTTTCTGCAGCGCCTTGTCGATCGTGAAGCCATGCAGGCGGCAGGGAATACCGCTGCCGCGCAGCAAGGCCATCAGCAGCGTGCCCTTGGTGTTGCACTGGCCGATGCCGTCCGCCAGCACCTGCGAGGCCGACAGGTCGTCGGAGCGGTTGTAGCCGAAGGGAATGGCGTCGCGCACGAAATCGTAGATCGCGCCGATGCGCTCGTATTCCGGCAGTGCGCGCCAGCCCTGTTCGCGGATCAGGGCTTCAATGCGCGAATGCCGGTAATCGAGCAAGGCGGTCGGCTGCAGCAGCCGTTCTGTCTCAGACATTTTTCCGCCCCGCTCGCAACAGCCGCAGACCGTTGCCGACCACCAGCAGGCTCGCCCCCATGTCGGCGAACACCGCCATCCACAGCGTCGCCTGGCCGGCCAGCGCCAGAGCGAAGAACACCGCCTTGATGCCGAGGGCGAGCGAGATGTTCTGCCACAGCACGTGCGACGTGCGGCGGCTGAGTTCGATGAAGCGCGGCAGCTTGCGCAGGTCGTCGTCCATCAGCGCCACGTCGGCGGTCTCGATGGCGGTGTCGGTGCCCGCCGCGCCCATGGCGAAGCCGATGGAGGCGCGGGCCAGGGCCGGCGCATCGTTGATGCCGTCGCCCACCATGCCGACTTCGCCGTGGCGGGCGATAAGCTCGTCGATGGCGGCGAGCTTGTCCTCGGGCAGCAGATCGCCGCGGGCGTCGTCGATGCCGACCTGGTCGGCGATGGCGCGCGCCGTCGTCCGGTTGTCGCCGGTGAGCATCACCGAGACCACGCCGAGCGCATGGAGGTCGCGGATCGCCTCGGCGCTGTGGCCGCGCACGGTGTCGGCCACGCCGAACACGCACAGCGGCTCGCGCTCGGTGACGAGCACTACGGCCGTCTTGCCTTCCCGCTCCAGGCGCTGGAGCACTTCTTCGACGTGCGGACCGCAGACGGCGAGTTCCTCCACCAGGCGGTGGTTGCCGACGTAGTACAACTGCCCCGCCACTGTGCCCTTCGCTCCCCGGCCGGCCAGCGCTTCGAAGGCGTTAACGTCCAGCAGGGGCCGCCCGGGTTCCTGCCAGGCGGCAACGATTGCGGCGGCGACCGGGTGCTCGGAATGGGCATCGACGCTGGCGGCGAGCTGCAGCAGCTCGTCGGCCGGCCGGGCGTTCAGCCGCACCACGTCGGTCAGCACCGGCCGCCCGTGGGTGAGCGTGCCGGTCTTGTCGAGGGCGACGGCCTTGATGCGGCGGCCGTTTTCCAGATGCACGCCACCCTTGACGAGGATGCCGTGGCGGGCCGCCGCCGCCAGGCCGCTCACCACCGTGACCGGCGTCGAGATCACCAGCGCGCAGGGGCAGGCGATGACCAGCATCACCAGCGCCTTGTAGAACCAGTCGAGGAAGGCGGCGCCGAAGAAGAGCGGCGGTATCAGCGCCACCAGCACCGCGAAGGCCACCACCGCCGGCGTGTAGTAGCGCGCGAACTGGTCGACGAAACGCTGCGTAGGCGCGCGCTGCCCTTGCGCCTCCTGCACGGTGTGGATGATGCGGTCGAGCGTGGTGCCACCCTTGTTGGCCGTGACGCGGAACTCGAAGGCGCCGCGCTCGTTTACCGTGCCGGCGAAGACGGCATCGCCGGCTGCCTTCTCCACCGGCATGCTCTCGCCGGTGATCGGCGCCTGGTTCACCGCGCTGGCGCCGGCCGTCACCACGCCGTCGAGGGGGATGCGCTCGCCCGGCTTGACGCGCAGCGTCTGGCCGACCTGGATTTGCGCCGCCGGCCGCTCCACCCACGCGCCGTTCTCCAGCCGCACGGTCGCCGTCTCCGGCGCCATTGCCATCAGGCCGCGCACCGCGTTCCTGGCGCGCTCCAGCGACAGCGTCTCGATCAGTTCGGCCAGGGCGAAGAGGAAGATCACCACCGCCGCTTCCGGCCACTCGCCGATGGCCACCGCGCCGATCATGGCGACGCTCATCAGGAAGTTCATGTTGAGGGTGAAGGTCTTCAGCGCGATCCAGCCCTTCTTCAGTGTGCCGAGCCCGCCCGTGGCGATGGAGAGCAGGGCGAGGCCGATCACCGGCAGCGAGGTCTCGTCGGCGCCCGACCAGGCGAGCGCCTCGGCGGCCAGCGCGGCCGTGCCGGAGACGGCCATCAGCAGCCGGGTCCGCGCCGGCACGGCGGGCGCCTCGGCCGCGCGGTCGCTTGCGCACGACGTGCAGGCGGCCGGCTGCTGCGGCCCGGCGCGCATGCCGATCTCGCCCAGCGCACCGAGGATCGGCCCGTCGTCGGGCAGGCGGTGGCCGACGGTGAGCCGGCGCTCCATCAGGTTGAAGGCCAGTTCCTCAATGCCCGGCACGGCGCCGAGGCGCTTGCGGATCAGCGCCTCCTCCGTCGGGCAGTCCATGTTGGCGATGACGAATGTCGATTGCTTCATGATGTTCCTGAGTCGGTTACCGGGTGGATCGAGAGGCGCGGCGCGGAAGCGGTCGCGCCCCGCCGGCTCACTTCGGCTGCGGCCACATCCAGTGCTGATGCTGCATCATGTGGTCCATCATCATCTGCTGCATTGGCATGTACCGCTCCATCATGTATTGGCGCTGACGGAGCTGCTCGGGCGTCATGCGCCGGTAGTCCCCCCACATCGGGCCGCCCATCATGTGGCCCCCCATGCCCATCATCGGGCCGCCGCCCATGCCCATCATGGGACCGCCGGCGCAGCAGCCCATCATGCCCGGCCCCCACATGCCCTGCATCAGCTGCATGTTGTTCTGCATCGTGGCCCAGTGCTCCTGCAGCAGTTTCTGCCGCGCCTGCGGGTCCTGCGTCTGGCGCAGCCTGTCCATCTGTTCCTGCATCTTCTTCATGTTCTCCTGCGCCTGCGCCATCTGCCGGTCGAACTCGGCGGTGTCAGGGGCGGCCGGCTTCGCCTTGCCGCCCGGGGCGGGCGGTGCGTCGGCGGCCAGGAGCAGCGGCGCCGGCATCGCCAGCGCCGCGATCATTCCCATCGTCAGCAGTCGTTTCATGTTCGCGCTCCTTTCAAGTGTCCGTGCTGCCCGTCTGGGCAGCGGCACTATTGCAAACCCTGTAGCCGCCCCAGGGTCAAGGGGTATCATCCCGGCAAGAAAGGAGGCGTCATGCGTATCGGCGAACTCGGACGGGCAACCGGGGTGGATATCGAGACCATCCGCTACTACGAGAAGTTGGGCCTGCTGCCGGCGCCGGCCCGCTCAGCCAACGGCTACCGCGCTTATGGCGCCGCGCACCTGGAGCGGCTGGCCTTTGTCCGCCACTGCCGGGCGCTCGATATGCCGCTGGCCGAGATCAAGCGGCTGCTCGATTTCGTCGCTCATCCGGATGCCGACTGCGGCGACATCAACCGGCTGATCGACGATCAGCTGGCGCGGACGCGGGCGCGGCTCAAGTCCATGCGCGCGCTGGAGAAGCAGCTCATCGCGTTGCGGGCGCGCTGCGAGACAGGGCATGTCGCCGCCGAGTGCGGCATCCTGCAAGAACTCGTCGGTGCGGCGCACGGAGAGGCGTGTGCGTGCCATTATTTGGCGAACGAAGCACCAGTGGCGTCAGCTCGGAAGACCAGAAAATAATGACGCCTCTGTAGACGAAGTGACTGTAGTTCGAAGGTGTAAGCCCCCCCCTTTTTTCGACATGCCTACTGAACCCGGGGCGATTCAGCTTGATGTTGGCACATTAGCAGCCTATTTGATTTCCAGAAATATTTATAGCGGACGTTAATTCGCCAAACGAGCAACGATACTGACGTCGGCTTCGGCCGACGTCCTGTCGGTGGGTGATCGCGTTGTATGACTGCTCGACTCAGTAAGTCGCCCTTCAGAGCCGGGCCACTTCATGCCAGCCAAGGACAGCAACCGCTGCACTGCCGAACGTAGGCCTGAAAGCCTGACAGTCTCTTCAGGGTCGATTCGAGTCGGTTAGATCAGATACGATTCAATGGTTAGTTCAGCGCGTATCCGCAGCTGGGGCAGTGCCGCGCAACGGAAGGACTTTCCCGCCGGTAAGCTTGCTCAACTGCTTCTTCAACGCGTAGACCTCACGCAGCAGCGACACTTCCCTGGCCAGTGCCGCCTCCAGATCGCGCCGACACTGCTCGGCGCTTTCCTTTGCTTTGCGCAAGCGCTCCTTCTCGACATACTTTGGATGACTCTGGGCGGTGGCCGCCTCGTCAATCGCTTGAATGAGAGCGTAGAAGATCGGCCTGGACTTCTTTATGCTTCCTTTCCCTCGCCCAGCTTCCAAGGCGACCGCATCGTTGGTGATGCGCATTCCCTTGGGGACCGTATTCGGGCGTCCTTGTTTGAGGCGCTCCAACGCGGCGAAATAATCTTGTAGCGTGCCTGTCGTCATAGTGCCGCCTCCGATCCGGTTTGTGTCTGCCCGACGACCTTATTCCTCGTCGCGACCAGCACATCGAGGTCCGCCTTCTCAGCTTTGAATTCCACGGAATTGGAGTCCAGCGATTCAACCAGGCGCGTTTGCGCGGCGATGACCCGGTTGAGCTTCGTAAGATTGCCAACCATGTTGCGGCATCCAGCAAGGCAATCGACATCGAGCCACTTCAAGGCAATCTGGTTGCATTCCTCGGTATTCGTGCATCCACCAAGGAACGTTTCCCGATAGGACAACTCGCCCTTGCGGAAGCGCCGAATTGTGGCTGCGCGATCCACGGCGACGACGCCATCATTGCCACGGAGCCTGTGTTCCATCCAGTTCGCGTGGCCACCAAACAGGACATCGTCCGACAGTAAAACGTTGGCAATATAGCTTAAGGCCGCAGAAACGGGCTGTGTGTCCTGCCATTCATTGCCGAAATGCTGCTTGTCGTCGCCGATGAAGTTCTTCGCGAAGGCCGAGCCCCTTGCGTAATAGCGGGACATCTCTTCTGTGATGTGGTGCAACTGGCGCCGCAATGAAGGCAACGATACAAGCCCGGAACGTTGCGCATAGAGGGCGAGTGATCGCCTTAGCTGGTGGCTCTTAAGGAACCATGCAGCGCCAGCTTTGCACCAAGATTCACTGCGCCATGCTCGATGTGGGTCAATTTGCTCAAGCTCCTGGATGTCCTTTTCCCCGATCAACGGTTCCAGCCTTGCGCGAAGCTCAGGAAACTTGGCGAAGATCAACCGGCTTGGACGATAGCCGTGGGGCTGCGTCTTAGTGGTATTGCCAGTGAGAGGTAGATACGTTGGCGAAATAAAGAGCGGAAAGTATCTGGTCCGCCAGTCACTTGGCCCCGGCGTCGCCCCGATGACGCCGTAGATGGCATCAGCCACTCGCTGCGATATGCGGACTGCTCTGGCGCCATCGCGACTGGTAATCCATTCGGTTTGTTTGACTCGGCCGCCATGGAGCTTTGTGGTGCGGCCAGTGAGAATGAAGTGGAGGCGACCATCATTGGTGACTTCGCGCAGGCAATCATGCGGCAACGAAATGGCCTCATCGTCGCGCATGCCTGAAAAGACCTGAAGCAGAAGCTTCGCTGACATTTGAACCTCTGACAGACCCGACACAAGCCCCACGCAACTCCGGAGCAACCCCTTGGCTGCAAAATATGCATCCAGGTTGTACTCCGAAAGCAGTTGGTCGAATGTGGGTCGCTGGTATCCTCTTTTGATTCCGAGTCGACGTGCGATCTTGAACTGTTGAATTTCGCCGCGCCCCATCATTGGATCACTGGCAACTATGCGAACCAATGCGAGGTAGCGGTCTGCGATGGCCTCGAATTCATCTAGCTCCCGCGCCAGGTTTGAGATCAACGATGAATACACCCGCGTCGGCAGCGGAGGGTGCTGTAGTAGCGCTTTGCGGTAGTTCTCGCGGTATCCGCGCAGGGTCTGGATCGTCTTCTTATCGACAACCGACCATCCAGTTTCTGATGCGCCAAGACTGCGCAACACTTTCAGGATCGTACTGATGATCCCAATGGCGCCACCGGGCAGTTCGCCGACCAATTCGATCAGCCGAATCGGGTCGGCAAACACATCCCCAATACTGCATCCGGCGTTTTCGCAATAACGGGCGACGAACCGAAGGCCCCATAGGTAACGCAGCAGCGTACTAAAACTCAGAGGTCGCCCATGGGCCTTCCAAGCAAGCAGGAAAACGATCCACCGCAGTTCTCGTGCAAGTTCCAGCCGCTTTCCGGTAGCCTGCTCAGTGCCCCAGTATTCGAAGTAGAGCCGTGCTGGCATCCCCTCCGGCGTATAGGCCGTGAAGTCCCATATGGCGTCCCTATAGTATGAGGCTTCGCGCTGATCGCGCATCCGACTGATCACAAAACGATCATGAGGCGGTGTGGCGCCATCCCCACGAAAGCTGTCCGGCGCCGCTGCGCCATGGGGAAGCGCCAAGCGTGGTGCGAACGTAACCATCAGGCGGCGATCTCCAGGTTGATTAGCATTTCCATCTTGCTCGCCCAATACGGGTCGAGGTCGCCGGCCTCCACCTCAACATGAAGCCGATCAACCAGCCCAGGATCGCGGTGGTTGATTTCATCCAACAGGACCCGGATGCGCTCCAGAATGGGGCCAAACATCTGCTGGAACTGTTCTTCGCTGGATGCCAGATGAGAGGTCTGGTGGAGACAGTACCGACAACTGAGCAGCTTCTTGGTATCGCACTCATCGGCATGCACCTTGTAGTGCCCACAGAACAGACACCCCTCCACTTGCCGGCAGTCTGGAGTGATTGGCCCGTCGCCGGGCGACGTTGGCGCCCCAAAGGACGTGCATACACCAACCGCGCGGTCCACAGAATTCGCTAGCATTTCGCCGCGATTGAGAACCGTATTCCTGACGCTTGCGAAAAACGCGCTCATCTCATCTCGATGAACCGATTCCGAGCCGGCCGCGTAAGCCTTGAGCACCGTCTGTTCTGAGTTCTGGAGAATCATGGCGGCCGTTGCCGGGTCGGTGTTCCGCACCAGCCAGTCGCTCTTTGCTGCGCGCCATTCCCTAAAGCTAATTGTAGGAAGTTGCGGGTCCAGTGTCCGTAGGAGTTCAAAGAATGAGCTAACTACCGACGGCAACATAGGGCCTGGTGTTGGCTCCATATGCCGCCCAAGCGTGAAGAATAGGCTACCGTAGGGTGTGGAGGAGAGTAGGTATTTTCGGAGTTCGAGGAAGCGCCTGAAACGCGGCAGAAAGGACGCTTCGATTTCGAAATGACACACACGGTTGTTGGCTCGCCATTTGATGACGCGGAAGCCCTGTCGTTCTGTCGCAATATCGTGCGGCCCCGCCCATGGCAGGCTGAGGAGTTGGGATCTATTCATCCCGGTATTGGCGGCGAACAGGACCACGAACGCATTGTGAGCCACAATTCCGACCTGGCGCCGGCTGCTGTGATCGAGATTGGCGTTGGCTTCTTCTACGCGGGCAGTGGCCCGGTAGTTTTCGCCGTATCCGTCATAACCAAGAAGCTTGGTCAATTCATCTCGGGGCGTCACACGCCCATTGGCGTAGTCATACTTCCAATACGGATACTTCATTGAATGCCGCACAGCAAGCGCGTGCGGTGGCATGCACCAGTACCGCGTCGGAAACACCCAAAGGAAGTCGGTGCTCCAGTTCAGATACCTCGGCATGGCCAGCTTAAAGGGATAAGACTTCCCATCCAGAACGAGTTCCGTAAGCCCATCGAACAGGGCTTCGCACATGGCGAGAACCCGCGATTGATCGTCGCACGATGGAGGCGAAGTGGCCGCCTCCGAGGAGTTATCTTGTTGGAGCAGCCGTATCCCATGGTGAAGGTCATCAGACTCATGGAGTCCCGACAGCAAAGCCAAGACTTTTGTCTGGTATTGCGCACCAGTGGTGATGGAGATGAGGTTCTGTCCGACACGATCACCCACATAGGCGCAGTAGCCGCGAAACGCCGTGCGTGCTGCTTCTTTGCTACTTAAAGCGTCCGGATGTCCGTTTGAGTCGGCCCAGTCCATGAACGAGTTGGACAGCCGGTCGGTCATGTACTTCAGGGTCAAAATTCGCCTACCGCCATGGCGTGACTCTTGGGATATGTGCTCGATCACCGCCCTGACGTTTTCCGCCCGCTCTGCGCTATATGAGGAAAGATCGACTTCGCGAGCAAACCGTCCTCGTAATCGCTGTTCCTTGCCGCGCCGCAAGTAGCAGAGCGCCCCAATATCGGCTGTGCCGGCGTTGCCAAACCGTAGGACGACTTGCTCCGGATGGAGAATCGTAGCGCCATCCGGAAGCGGAAGATCAAACACGGCAACCGAACGGTCAGAAAACTGCGTCACACACATCCCTCCATGGCACGTGCGGCAAGTTGTTTGAGATGACCTTCGTAGGACTCGCCGACCCACCGAACATGGGCGAGGTTGCGCCGGTATTGGAGGTAGAGATCGGTTGTCGCCGAAGACTCATGCCCCATCCGCGTCTTCACGAATTCGCGGGCTTCCTTCAGGGTTGCCTTGCCCTGCTCAACAAGCTTCAGCTGATGGTCAGTCCAGTTCATCCCGGCGGTTGCCCGTGTGTCGTGAAACTGGTAGTGAAAATCGTCAACTCCGTACTTGTCCCGAATGAATGGGATCACTCGTTCGATGATGAATTGGCGCACTCCCTGGCCAGCCTTCCTATGCCGCAAGGTATTCGACTCGTCGAAGGCGAGGGCTTCCGCCTTGCCTTGGTAAAGAGGTGCGCCGCGCACGCTGAGAAATAGGTATTGGTCTTCGGTGTCGCCGCCAGACGCAAGCACGCGGCGACGGCGCGCTCTTTCGCTTCCCGCATAGGTATGCAACATGCGGTAGAACCAGACAGGGATATGCAGCACCATCTGCTTGTCGTGCTTTGTGTCTATCCCAGTGCCAGAACCAACCGGGAAGCGGATTTCACCGCTTCTGGCGCCATCCAATTCCAGGCATGCATGCCGGACCCTGAAGGTTAGTATCGTTTGGATACGCGCACCGGTTAGCAAGGCGAATAGGTGAACCAACGTCATCTCGGTATTGCCGAGCGACACAAGCGCATCAAGCAACCACTCTTGCTCTTGGAGCGGCAGCGGCCGAAGTTTTCCGCCATCATCGATAGTGCCGTCGTATGGGTCATGTTGCTTGGCAACGCGAATGGACACGTCCGTGGTGGTAACGGTCTTCGATACCTTGAATCCCAGGTGATCCTTGAACTGCACGTATCGGTCTGACTCCCTCCATGGTGCGTTCTCGGGGTCGAGCGTGCCTTCCTCCTTGAGCCATGAATAGAATGCGATCACCGCGCTCATGCGACGCTTAGCGGTGGTGGCCGCGACCTCTCCTGCTCCGACTGCGAACTTCAGATGCGCGTTGTATCGGTACGTGGGGCGGCTCAGCCTCTGGCTTGGGAATTCCGACCAGTCAATTCCCGTCTCATCCAAAAACCGCCGATACGCGGCTAGGTCCTCCGCGATGCTCGCATAGGTGGCCATTGCTGGCGCGGTAACACTCTCAAGGCGCGAAAGCAGGTATACCGTGGCTTCGGCCCAAGGAACGCCATGGCTATCAAGAACTACCGGAAAGAGGTTGAATTGGCTCTTTACCCATCGAGGTTTTCCATCTCGGCGTTTCCCGTCCACGCCGATAGTCAAAGGTCGGACAAAGTACGTTTCCTCGGGGCGGTGCGGGGATGCTGCAATCGCCACAGGAACCGCTTCATCATCCCCGCTGCCGACAACTTCAGTCAGCGTGAGATGTGGAAGCAGAATTTTCTTTGGCGTCGCCACTAAAGGTCCCTTCCCGCCCAAGCAAGCCATGCCGACAGGGCGAGCCTTCCAGATGCGGAGTGCGGGGGTATTTCATGATCGACTCCATGATCTACGCCTTATGCTGTGTCTCCAATGCATCCAAGCACACCTTGACGGCTTGAACGAAGTTGATACCTGTTACGTGGCGGACGAAGTCAATAGCGCCACCGCCGCCACGATGCGGGGCGTCCTCCGGCAGAAGCTCATTGACGAACTTCTCCCCGGTGAAGACAAAGCGGAAGTCGCGCCCCTGATAAGAGACCTGGACGCGCTTGCTGTGCCGGCCGTGGTCAAGTGGCTCGTACTCGGCGTCGAGCTTATGGTAGGCACCAAGGTGAGCGAGGACAGCCGAAAACCGCACGGCACGCGCCGCGTCGATCTGCTCCTGACTCCAAGGCCCTGCAACCATCAAATGCACTCCTGAACATCACTACTGGACGTGAAAACACATACAAATAAAATTTACTGTTCATTTTAGACGCGCTTGAGTGTAATGTTAATACGTAGCCAACTTGTGCGTATCGCGCAGCATGTCTCGGCGCACAGCCGCGTCAAGGCGGCCTGAAGCCCGCTGTCTGTAGAATGGGCGGATGCAGCTTCCGCCCGGCATCAAACTCCTTACCGCCTACCGCAGGCACTGGGCCCACCGCTTCGGCGTCTCGCCTTTCCTGCCCATGTCGCGTGCCGAAATGGACGCGCGCGGCTGGGACGCATGCGACGTCATCCTCGTCACCGGCGACGCCTACATCGACCATCCCAGCTTCGGCATGGCGCTGATCGGCCGCCTGCTGGAAGCGCAGGGCTTCCGCGTCGGCATCCTCAGCCAGCCCGACTGGCATTCGGCCGAGCCCTTCCGCGCGCTGGGCCGGCCGCAGCTCTTCTTCGGCGTCACGGCGGGCAACATGGACTCGATGGTCAACCGCTACACGGCCGACCGCAAGATCCGCTCCGACGATGCCTACACGCCGAACGCCGAACCGGGCCGGCGCCCCGACCGCGCCGTCGTCGTCTACGCCCAGCGCTGCCGCGAGGCGTACCCGGGCTGCGCCGTCGTCGTCGGCAGCATCGAGGCCAGCCTGCGCCGCATCGCCCACTACGACTATTGGTCGGACACGGTGCGCCGCTCCGTGCTGCCCGATTCGAAAGCCGACCTGCTGCTCTTCGGCAACGCCGAGCGCGCCATTGTCGAGTTGGCGCACCGCCTCGCCAAGGGCGTGCCGATCCAGGAGATCCGCGACCTGCGCGGCAGCGCCTTCATGGCACCGCGCGGCTGGCTGCCGGGCGAGGAATGGACGGAGATCGATTCCAGCGAGGTCGACACGCCGGGGGCGGTGCACGCCCATCCCGATCCGTATGCCCCTCTCCCCAGCCCTCTCCCCGCTAGCGGGGAGAGGGGGCAAGCTTCCTCCCCTCTCCCGCCTGCGGGAGAGGGGCCGGGGGAGAGGGCAAAAGTCAGTCCCCACGACACGGCGACGACTTTTCCGCTGCGCCAACTCAAGGCCGAAGCGCGCCGCCAGGCACGCGCCCATACGGTGATCCGCCTGCCTGCCTATGAGGAGGTGAAGGCCGACCCGGTGCTCTACGCCCACGCCTCGCGCACCTTCCACCTCGAATCCAACCCCGGCAACGCGCGCGCGCTCGTGCAGGCCCACGGAGAAGGGAAAACTGCGCGCGATGTCTGGCTCAACCCGCCGCCGGTGCCGCTCACCACGCCGGAGATGGATTACGTCTACGGCCTGCCCTACGCCCGCGCGCCGCACCCCGCCTACGGAAGCGCGAGGATCCCGGCCTGGGAGATGATCCGCTTCTCCATCAACATCATGCGCGGCTGCTTCGGCGGCTGCACTTTCTGCTCCATCACCGAGCACGAGGGCCGCATCATCCAGAGCCGTTCGGAGGAGTCGATCCTGCATGAGATCGAGGCCATCCGCGACAGGACCCCCGGCTTCACCGGCGTCATCTCCGACCTGGGCGGGCCGACCGCCAACATGTACCGCCTGCAGTGCAAGGACGCCAGGATCGAGGAGGCCTGCCGGCGCCTGTCCTGCGTCTATCCG